>Ga0335075_10003072_pt1 | contig 26720 bp, 22 predicted proteins | sample Lox_Sample_24_FD_206723 | JGI IMG/M metagenome (GOLD analysis project Ga0335075, IMG submission 206723) | Soil microbial communities from Loxahatchee National Wildlife Refuge, Florida, United States - Lox_Sample_2.4 | ecosystem: Environmental > Terrestrial > Soil > Wetlands | place: USA...
CGGGCATACCGCCGCGGTCCTGACCGGTAATCCCGGCAGCTCCTGAAGCGTCCCGCAGTCGGGGCAGCCAATGGTCATGGTAGAGCTGCGAGGCACGGCCCTTCCTTCAGGCAGAGGCGGGAAGTATCCCCCCGCGCCGCCGCTCGCGCCGTCGGACGGCATCCCCGCGCATCATGCGGCCCAGTCCTATAGGGCGCACGTTACCCCCCGCCGGCCGGCGCCAGCACCCCTCGGCCCGCGACAGGAGGGTCGGCATAACCTCACAGCCGCATGGGCCGCCATCCTAAGGTGCCGGGACGGCGGGTCGTTACGATGGAACCTCCACGGATTTCCGCCACGAAGAGGGATGCCCATGCCAGCCGGAGAAGCACCAAACAAGTTCGGAGTGGAAGCGACGGGACCGTGTGTGGAACTGCACTGTCCGCCGCGTGGACCCTTCTGCGCGCGCGATGCCTATCTGCTGGCGGCCTACCTGGTGAGCGTGGCCGACGGAGTCGCGGACCCGGCGCAGGATGGGACCTTCGGCAGCTGGCTCGAAGCCGTGCAGGGCACGGCGCGGAAGAATGCGGCTTAGAGATCCAGCTCCACCCACGTGGGAGCGTGGTCGCTGCTCTTGTCCCAGCCGCGCACGCCATGATCGACTCCGGCGCTGCGCAACCCTGGCACCAGGACGGGATTCAGCAGCAGATGGTCGATGCGCAGTCCGGCGTTGCGGGCGTATGCGTTTCGGAAATAGTCCCAGAAGGTATAGATGTGTTCACCCGGATGCAGTGTCCGTAGCGCATCCGTCCACCCCTGGGCCAGCAGCCGCCCGTAGGCGGCCCGCGTTTCGGGCCTGAACAGCGCATCATCCACCCAGCGCTCCGGCTTGTAGACATCCAGGTCGGTGGGAATGACGTTGTAGTCACCGGCGAGGATGACCGCCGTTTTCCGGTCGACCATTCCCGCGGCATGCTGGATCAGCCGCTCGAACCAGCGCAGTTTGTAGTCGAACCGGGGACCCGGAGCGGGATTGCCGTTGGGCAGGTACAGGCAGCCGACGGTCATGCCCTGCACCGCGGCCTGCAGATAGCGGCTATGCAGGTCCTCGGGATCTCCCGGCAGGCCGCGGTGCACGTCCACGGGATCCGCACCGCGACTGAGGATGGCGACGCCGTTGTAGCTCTTCTGTCCGTGCCAGATCACCCCGTAGCCGGCATCGCGGATGGCGCCTTCCGGAAACTTCTCCTGCGGCGCCTTCAGCTCCTGCAGGCAGACCACGTCGGGACGGGACTCCTGCAACCACCGCAGCAGAACCGGCAACCGGGCATTCACGCCATTGACGTTGTATGTCGCAACTTTCAGCTTGCCCATCCCCGCATGATCTCACGCAGCGGGTTCCGCCGTATGGCCGGCGTCGTCGGACTAAGGCTCTGCGCAGGTTGCGGTGCAGTCCTATAGTTCCGGGCCACGCTTCGGCGAAGAGTGGGGCGTGGAACGGATCGAAGACTATGCCCTCATCGGCAACTGCGAGACGATCGCCCTGGTGGGGCGCAGTGGCTCCATCGACTGGCTGTGCCTGCCGCGCTTCGACAGTGCGGCATGCTTCGCCGCGCTGCTCGGCGGTCCGGACAACGGCCGCTGGCGCATCGCTCCGGCGATCGAACCGACCCAGGTCACGCGCTCCTACCAGGATGGCACCCTCGTTCTGGATACCCTCTTCGACACCGCCGAGGGCGCCGTCTGCGTGCGCGACTTCATGTCCCGGCGCGACGGCGTCACGGACCTGGTGCGCGTGGTGCGCGGCCTGCGCGGCAGGGTTCCCATGCGCATGGAACTCACCATGCGGTTCGACTACGGCGCGGTCATCCCCTGGGTGTCCCGCCAGGGCGACCGGCGGCTGCAGTTCGTCGCGGGCCCGGACCGCGTGCTGCTGGAAACCAGCGTCGACCTGCGCGGCGAAGGCATGAGCACGGTCAGCGACTTCGCAGTCGCGGCCGGCGAGGATGTGTGCTTCTCGTTCTGCTGGACACCGTCCTGGCGTGCGAAGCCCGGGAGCGTACGGCCGGCCGAGGCTCACTCCACGACGGTGGCGTACTGGAAGAAGTGGCTGCAGGGATGCCGCCGGAACCCTGAATGGACGGATGCCGTTTCGCGCTCGCTGCTGACCCTCAAGGCCCTGACCCATCGCGACACCGGCGGCATCGTGGCCGCCGGCACGACGTCGCTGCCGGAGCGGATCGGCGGCCAGCGCAACTGGGATTACCGCTACTGCTGGTTGCGCGATGCCACCTTCACCCTCTATTCCTTCATCCATGCCGGTTGCCTCGCCGAGGCGCAGGCCTGGCGCGAATGGCTGATCCGCGCCGTCGGCGGCAGCCCGGAGCAGCTGCAGACCATGTACAGCGTGAGCGGCCAGCGCCGCATCCCGGAGTCCGAGGCCGGCTGGCTTGCCGGCTACGAGCGTTCGGCACCGGTGCGCATCGGCAATGCCGCCGCCGGGCAGCTGCAGCTGGATGTCTACGGGGAGATCATCGACGCCCTGTACGTCGCCCGCAAAGCGGGGCTTGCGCCCGAAACGGCGAGCTGGGCATTGGAATGCGCGCTGCTGGAGCATCTGGAAGGCATCTGGCGCCACCCCGACAAGAGCATCTGGGAGATGCGCGGGCCGCGCAAACAGTTCACCTATTCGAAGATCATGGCCTGGGTGGCCTTCGATCGCGCGGTGCGCTCGGTGGAGGAATTCGGGATGGAGGGCCCGGTGGCGCACTGGCGCGCGCTGCGCGATGCGATCCATGAGGACGTGTGCCAGCACGGAGTGGACACCCGGCGCAACACCCTGGTGCAGTCCTATGGTGGCAGCGCGCTCGATGCGAGCCTGCTGCGGGTGGCCCTGGTCGGGTTCCTGCCGCCGGATGACCCGCTGATCCGCGGTACCGTGGCGGCGATCGAGCACGGCCTGCGCCGGGACGGGCTGGTGCTGCGCTATCTGGGCGACCAGGCCATCGACGGGCTGCCGCCCGGCGAGGGCGCGTTCCTCGCCTGCAGTTTCTGGCTGGCGGACAACTACATACTGCAGGGGCGCACCGGGGAGGCCCGGGCGCTCTTCGAACGACTCCTCTCGCTGCGCAACGACGTGGGCCTGCTGGCCGAGGAATACGATCCGGAATCACGGCGGCAGCTCGGGAATTTCCCCCAGGCCTTTTCGCATCTGGCGCTCATCAATACGGCCCACAACTTAGGCGGCCAGGGTCCGGCCCACGAACGCTCCGGGCGCGGCCCCGGCGCGGGCGGGCACCGGCCCAAGGACGCGCAATGAACAGGATCGCGGTAGTCACAGGCGCGAGCGCGGGCGTCGGGCGCGCCACGGCAGTGGAATTCGCGAAGCAGGGCTGCGATGTAGCGCTGCTGGCGCGCAACGCTCAGCGCCTGGAGGCCGCGGCGCGCGAATGCCGCGCCTTCGGCGTCCGGGCCCTGGCCCTCCCCGCCGACGTGGCCGATGCCGCGGCGGTCGAGGCCGCCGCCGCGCGCGCCGAGCAGGAACTGGGTCCGTTCGACATCTGGGTGAATGTCGCCATGGCCACCGTCTTCGCACCGGTGCTGAAGCTGACGGCGGCGGAGATCCGGCGCGCGACCGAGGTCACCTACCTGGGGCAGGTCCATGGCACGCTGGCGGCGCTCAGGCGCATGCGCACCCGCAACCTCGGCACCATCATCAACGTGGGGTCCGCCCTCGCCTACCGCGCGGTGCCGCTGCAGTCGCTGTACTGCGGCGCGAAATTCGCGATCCGCGGCTTCACCGATTCGCTGCGCTCCGAGATCCTGCACGATGGCCTCAAGGTCCACCTCTGCATGGTCGACCTCCCGGCCATGAACACACCGCAGTTCGACTGGGCGCGCAACAAGACGGGCCGCAAGGCGATGCCCGTACCCCCGGTCTTCCAGCCCGAGGTGGGCGCCCGCGCGATCTATTTCGCGGCCACTCACCGGCGCCGGAACGTGTGGGTGGGAATGCCGACGGTGAAGGCCATCCTCGCCGACCGCATTGCCCCGGGGTTGCTGGATCGCTACTTGGCCAAGGCGGGATATACGGGTCAGCTGACGGACGAACCCCTGCCCGAGGATGAGCCCGGAAACCTGTTCGACTCGGTGGACGGTCCGTACGGCGCCCATGGCCGGTTCGATGCGCAGGCCAGGCCCGTGAGCTGGGAGCTCATCACCGACCGGCACCGCAGCGCCCTGTGGACCGCGGCGGGTGTCGGACTCCTCGCAGGCCTGCTGCTGCTCGCCGGTCGCGCTAGATCCGGTGCACGGCGCCGAAAGCGGCCGTGGGCAAGCCTCTGACGCCCGGAGTGAAGCTCAGCAACTTGCCTGCCAGCGGCTGCGCCGCCCGCTGCTCAGCGGTGAGTCCGTCGGACTGCGACGTGACGTACAGGGTGTCGAGATGCGGTCCGCCGAAGGCGCACATGGTGGGCTTGCTCACCGGCAGCAGGAGATCGCGGTCATGCCGGCCGTCGGCATGGAACCGTCGCAGCCGTCCCCCGCCATTGATGGCGCTCCAGTAGCCACCCTCGGCATCGACGGCGCCGCCGTCGGGTACGCCCAGCTTCGGCGGCACGGTCGCGAACACGCGGCGCCCGCCGGGCTGTCCGCTCGTGATGTCGTAGTCGAAGGCGTAGATGACGCCCTCTTCAGAATGGGCGATGTACAGCCTTCGGTAATCGCTGTCCCACGCCACGCCGTTGGCGATCACCGCCGCATCGCTGTGCGCCACCAATCCCGTCGATTCGGTATACGAATGGTACTGCCCCCTGGCCTTCTCCCCGGCGTGGCGTTTGTCCACCGGATCGAACATGGTTCCGAGCCAGAAGCGCCCCATGGAGTCACAGCCGCCATCGTTGAAGCGGAACAGCGCCGGATCATAGGGTGCCGCGGCGAGCGGCTGCAGGGCCCCGGTGCGCAATGAAAACTCGAAGATACCGGGCCGCAGGCCGAGGATGACGCGCGTCCCTTCCGGGTCCAGCGCGTAGCAGCCGATCTGCGCGGGCAGCAGCCAGTGTTCGTCCCGTCCGCTGGCCGGGTCGAAACGATGCAGGGCCGGCTGCTGGATGTCGATCCAGTACAGGCGCTGTTCGAGCGCGCTCCACACCGGGGACTCCCCCGTCAGCGCCGCGTAGTCGACCCGCACCTCGCACTGCGCCGCCACGTCCTGGATGACCGCGCTCATGACAGCTCTCCGCGGGCGGCGAGTTCCTTGATGCGATCCGCCGTGCGCAGCGCGATCGCCTGGATGGTCAGCGACGGATTGACGCCGCCGGTGGTCGGAAACACCGACCCGTCGCAGACCCACAGGTTGGGGATGTCCCAGGAACGGCAGTCGGCATTGACGACGCTGGTGGCCGCATCGAAACCCATCCGTGCCGTCCCGGCCAGGTGGTTGGTGTCGTCCTCCTGCCGGAAAAGATGGGTGACGCCGGCCCGCTCCAGGCTGTCCTGCATCTGGTCGAGGGCATGATGGATCAGGTGCTTGTCGTTCTCTCCCCAGGAATAGGTGATGCGCGCCACGGACAGGCCGTACTGGTCCTTTTCATCGGCGAGCGTGACCCGGTTGCGTTCGTCAGGCAGCATCTCGCCGACCATCTTCAGCCCGACCTGGTGGTTGTAGTCCAGCATCTCGCGCCGCAGGTCCGCGCCCCACAGGCCCCGCGAGCTGGTCTGGATCGTCGCCCACTCGATCGGCAGCGGCCCCTGGGCCATCCAGCAATAGCCGCCGAAGAAGTCCTTGCGGTCCTCGTAGTTCCAATGCTCGCTGATGGTCAGCGACGGCGGCCCCTTGTACCAGCGCACTTCGCGCTGCAGGCGGCCGAAGACCGCCTGGTTCGACTGCGTCATCAGATAGCGTCCGACAAGTCCTGAACGGTTGGCGAGACCCTCGGGGAACCGCGCGCTCGCGGAGGCGAGCAGCAGCCGCGGGGTCTCGATGGCGTAGCCGGCGACGACGACGTTGCGGGCCTTCTGGAACTGCCAGCGCTGCGCCCGATGGTAATGCACGCCGGTCACCCGGCCGCGAGCGTCGGTTTCGATGCGGCCCGCCATCGCCAGGTCCCGGATCTCGGCGCCGGCCTTGATGGCGCGCGGGATCCACACCGTGAGCGCGCTCTGCTTGGCGTTGGTGGCACAGCCGAACCGGCAGAAGCCCCGATAGACGCAGGGCGGCGAGCGGTTGCGGGGCGCGGAGACCGTGGCCAGCGGCGTCGCGGTCCACCGGTAACCCTGCGCCTCGGCGCCCTGCGCGAGCACCAGCGCCGCGGCATTGAGTTCGTGAGGCCGGTACGGATAGCGCGGCCGCTTCGGGCCCCAGGGATACGTGAGCGGACCCGAAATGCTCAGTGCGCGCTCCGCCTGCGTGTAGTAGTCCCACATCTCGCGCCAGTCGAGCGGCCAGTCGGCGCCATACCCCAGCAGCGAGCGCGAGCGGAACCACTCGGGACGGAACCGCAGCGAGACCATGGCGAAGTGCACGGTACTGCCGCCCACGGCCTTGCCACTGTTCTTGCCACCCATGGTGATGGGGTTTTCGCCATCGACGATGCGGTGATCGAGCCAGTACAGCTTGGTCTGCTCGGTCTCGTCCGATGCGAAATCCTCGAGCGGCCGGAAGAACGGCCCCGCATCCAGGGCGACGACGGAGAACCCGAGCTCGGCCAGTCGGCAGGCCAGCGTGCCGCCGCCGGCGCCCGTGCCGACGATCACGAAATCCACCGCCTCGTCCGCGGCGTATTCCCGCATCGGCACCCAGCCGCCGACCCGGAACACGTCCGGCGCCCGGCCGTTCAGGGCCCGCGGCGCGCGCAGCGCCTCATCGACCACATGCTCGGCCAGCTCAGCGGACACGATGATTGTCCCGCAGCGCCTGCCGCTCCTGCCCGGGCGCGGCCTCGGCGGCCTCCCAGGGATCGCGCCGATCGAAATCCATGCGCACGTAGCCGCGCGCACTGGCCGGACCCCCGAACCCCATTTCGTTCCAGGCGTGCGGATGGGCGTAGAAGGCCGAGGTGATGTCGGGCAGGACGCGATGCGCGAAGAAGGCATTGCCCGGCATGCCGCCCCACGCCTCGTGCGACAGCCGGCCGGCCTGCAGGTCCCGCAGCAGCTCATCCTGCGATGCGGCGCGCAATTCGTGGAAGGCACCGCCGTACCGGGTCCGCGCCTCCGCCTCGAGCGCCGCGAGGCCGCGCCGCCAGGCTTCATCCTGTTGTGGCAACACGGCCCGGCGAAAGCCATCCGTGCGGCCGCTCAGCAGCCGTGCATCCAGCATCGCCGCCAGCGGCACCGGATCGGGGTCCTGGGGCTGCGGCACGATGCGCTCGCACAGCGCCTGCAGTGTCAGCCACTGCGCAGGCGTGAAGAACCGCGGCACCCGCGGCAGGGACAGTCGCGCGTCGATGGTCCGGCGCGTGGCATCGTTCCAGGACAGCCCTTCGCGCTTGGCGAGCACGTCGTAACCGGGATATCGATTCTCAGCGCTCATGGCCTGCCTGTTCCTGGAGCTCGAGTGCCGCCAACCCCGCCATCGCCAGGCCCGTAAAGGAGGGTGGCGCCGGAATCGGCGGACCGTTGAGCAGGTTCTGGCGCCAGTTGGCCCAGCCGCCCATGCCGCGCGACACCCCGTAGGCATGGAACGCCGAACCGATACCGCCCACGATCGCCGTGAGCCGCAGCCAGCCCTTCGTCAGGCGTCGCAGCCGCGGCGAGGGCGACACGGCCGTGGCCGCGAGCAGCGCGGCACTGACGGGCGGCAGACTGACCGGCGCCCACATGACGGGATTGTGATACGCCCCCCGCAGGTGCAGGAGTCCCGCCTCGCCGACGCTGCCGATCAGTCCGAGGCTGGTGAGCGCCGCCAGCGCCCGGCCGGCCGGCAGGCCCAGCAGTTTCGGCGCGCGACCGGGGGCCGTATCCCGCACGCGCTCGGCGGCCACGCCGAGAATCCCGGACAGGCTCAAGGCGGCGGGCGCCCCCACGGGCGCCGCATAGAAGAAGTTCTGCCAGGAGAACCGGCCGGGGCGCTTGCCGATGTTGTAGACGTGGAAGGCGGTGCCGACGAGCCCGGTGGCGATGGCAAGCGCATAGACGCCATCGCGCATGCGGTGGGCCCGGGCCCGCGCATCGGCATGACCGTGCGCGCTCGCCGCAAGACTCAAGGTCGCGCTGGCTAGCGGCGCCAGCATCGTCTTGTTGTGGAAGGCGCCGCGGTAGTGCTCGACGGCGCTGTCGCTGAGCACGCAGGCCGCCAGCGTTCCCGCGGCGCGGTTCAGGCGCCTCGCGGCGGGGACGCTGCGGCGCTGGGAGGCGCGGGGCGCCGCGGCTCGCGGCGGCCTGCGACGGCCGGCCGCGGCTACGGCCGCCACACCCAGGGCGACGAGTGCGATGCCGGCGAGCGCCGTGACGGGCGTATCTTCGTTCACTGCAGGAACTCCTGTGCATCGGCGGCCTTGAACTCCAGGCCATGGCCCGGTCGCGAGAGGTCGGGCCGGATGAGTCCGTCGCGGGGCACCGGCGCTCCCTCGAACAGCCGCGCCTCGATGCGCGCATGGTCGTGGAACCACTCCTGGTGGCGGAACCGCGGCACGGCGCAGGCGGCATGCAGATGCAGGGCCGGCGCGCAGTGCGCGGACAGATCGATATGGTGGGCCGCGCTCAGGGCGCCCGCCTGCACGAAGCCGGTCACGCCTCCGCAGCGGGTGAGATCGGCCTGCAGCACATCGATGGCCTGCGCCTCGAGCATGCGGCGGAAGTAGTCCGTGGTGTACCCGTACTCGCCGGCGGCGATGTCCATGGCCGGCGGGGCCCGCTCGCGCACCTGACGCAGGCCCGCGAGATCATCCGAGGATACCGGCTCCTCGAACCAGCGCACCTCGCTTGCGGCGAAGGATCGGGCGAGGCCCAGCGCCTGCTGCACACCATAGGCGCCATTGGCGTCCACGAACAGGCCGGCATCACCGATCGCCTGACGCGCGACCCGCACGCGGTGCGGATCGCGTGCCGGATGGGTTCCCACCTTCATCTTCACCCACTGGCAGCCGTCGCGCTCCACCCAGCCGCCGAGCTGTTCGCGCAGCTCATCGTCCGTGTAGCTCGTGAACCCGCCGCTGCCATAGATGGGGATCGTTTCCCGGCACCGTCCGAGCAGGCTCGCCAGCGGCAGGTCCAGGAGCCTCGCCTTCAGGTCCCACAGGGCCACATCGACGGCCGAGATCGCCGTGGCGGCGAGGCCCTCGCGACCGAGATTGCGTACCGAGCGCTGCATCGCCTGCCAGCAGGCCGTCACGTCGCACACGTCCCGCCCGGCGATCGCCTTGTGCAGCACGCCCTGGATCAGGCCGACGATCGAGGCGTCCGAGTAGGTATATCCCAGTCCACGGGCACCGCCCGCCTCGACATGCACGACCACCAGCGTCGTGGCGTCCCATTCGAACGTGCCGTCCGCCTCCGGCCTGTCCGTGGGGATCCTGTAAGCCGCTGCGCGGACGGTGCCGACCTTGGCCGCGAATTCCACCATCGCTGCCGACTATTTCTTGTGGCCCGGGAGGATGGAGTTGAGGAGTTCCTTCGCCGTCCCCACGATCACGTTGCCTTCGTCGGGATCACCGTGCAGCAGGGTCGAAGTGAAGTGCTTGGCCTGCGCCAGGGTGATATGCGGCGGCAGCGGCGGCACGTTGGGATCGGTGCGCACCTCGAGGACCACCGGGCGATCGCACGTCAGCGCCTCCTGCCAGGCCGCCCCCAGGTGATCCACGTTGTCGACGTACAGGCCCTTGAGCCCGATCAGCTCGGCGAACTTGTGATACGGAACATCGGGCAGCTCCTGCGAGGCATTGAACTTCGGGTCCCCCTCCTGCACGCGCTGTTCCCAGGTGACCTGGTTCAGGTCCTGGTTGTTGAAGACGCAGACCGCCCACCGCGGAGTGGCCCACTCGCGCCAGTACTTGGCGACGGTGATGAGTTCGGCCATGTTGTTCATCTGCATGGCCCCGTCGCCGACCAGGGCGATGACGGGGCGGTCCGGATGCGCGAACTTGGCGGCGATGGCGTAAGGCACGGCGGCGCCCATCGAGGCGAGGCCCCCGGACAGTGAACACATCATGCCGCGCCTGATCTTCACGTCGCGCGCATACCAGTTGGCGCAGGAGCCCGAGTCACTGGTGATGATGGCGCGGTCCGGAAGGCGCGCCGACAGTTCCCAGGCCACCCGCTGGGGGTTGATGGGCTTCGCGGAGGTGTGCGCACGGGCCTCGAGCAGCTTCCACCACTCGGCGACGCCCTTCTCGATGTGCTCGCGCCAGCCGCGATCGGACTTGCGCACCAGCAGCGGCTGCAGCGCCCGCAGCGTCTCGGCGCTGTCGCCCACCAGATTCACTTCCATCGGGTAGCGCAGGCTGAGCATGTCGGGGGCGATGTCGATCTGCACGCCGCGCGCCGCGCCGTTCTTGGGCAGGAACTCGGAGTACGGGAATCCGGAGCCGATCATGAGCAGCGTGTCGCATTCACTCATCAGTTCGTAACTGGGCTTGGTGCCGAGCAGGCCGATCGAGCCCGTCACCCACGGCAGGTCATCCGGCAGCACGCCCTTGCCGAGCAGCGCCTTGGCGACGCCGGCGCCAAGGGCATCGGCGACGGCGGTCACCTCATCGGCGGCGTGCAGCGCGCCGGCGCCGACCAGGATCGCCACCTTCTTGCCGGCATTGAGCACGTCGGCCGCACGGCGCAGGTCCGCCTCGTAGGGCACGACCTTCGGCGCACTGAATCCGATGCCGGAACGCAGCGCACCGTGGGCCCGCGGCGGTTCCTCGTAGGGTTGTTCCTGAAGATCGTTGGGCAGGATGATGGCGGTCACGCGCCGCTCGCCGCGCGCGATGCGCACGGCGCGGTCCACCAGGTGACGCACCTGCGGGGCGACACTCGCCTGCTGCACGAACGCCCCTGCGACATCCTTGTAGGCGCTCGGCAGATCGACTTCCTGCTGATAATGCCCGCCGAGGGCGGACCGCGCCTGTTGACCCGCGATGGCCAGCAGCGGCATGTGATCCAGCCGTGCGTCGTACATGCCGGTGATGAGGTGCGTCGCGCCCGGACCGGAGGTTGCCATGCATACGCCCAGTTCGCCGCTGAATTTCGAATAGGCCGATGCCATGAAGGCCGCCATCTCTTCGTGGCGAACCTGCACGAACTTGATCTTTCCTTCCGCCCGGTTCATGGCCCCCAGCAGGCCATTGATGCCATCGCCGGGATACCCGAAGACCAGGCGCACGCCCCAGGCATGCAGCCGCTCCCAGAAGAAATCACCGACGGTCTGCGACATGGGCGGATCCTCAACACGCAATGGACTGGAGCGGGCCCACTGAACGTACGCGAATCGGAAGCTGTCAGCATCGGCTGGAGCGCGTGGCCGGATGTCAGACGATACGCACGTCCGCAGTCGTCGTGCGTGGTACGGCGGTGTCCCGCCCTAGCTGACTTCGGAACGATGCCCGCGGCCGCGGGCGGCCATGCGCCTGCCCACCATGCGGATGATCCAGGGCGCGAACCGCTGGATGGCGACGAGCAGCTTGCCGTGCGCCGTGATGATGACTTCGGCGCGCTTCGCAGCCACCGCCCTGAGGATCTGACGGGCGGCCTTGTCCGTGTCCATGACGAGCCAGGCCGGCATGGACTCTGCCGCACCCGGGTGCAGCTTGCCCTGGTTGTCGACCTTGCGGATGTCGCTCGCGATGAATCCCGGACTCACCAGCGTCACCGCCACGCCGTGACGCGCGAGTTCTCCCGTGATCGAATATGCAAGGGCGCGGATCGCGAACTTGCTCATGCTGTAGGGGGAATTTCCGGGCGTCGCGCAGTGGCCGGCGACGCTGCCGATGATCACGACATTGCCGCGGCTGCGGATGATCTCGGCCTGGCTGGCCTTGAGGGTGCGCAGCACGCCGAACACGTTGGTCTCGAGCTGACGGCGGTAATCGGCCACCGCGAGCTGTTCGAGGAAGCCGACGACGCCGAACCCCGCATTGGCGAATACCACATCGAGGCCGCCGAAGGCGTTCACGGCAGCCATCACCGCCTGCTCGGGATCGCCCTCACGCGTGACATCGCAGACCGAAACGACCGGCCGCGGTCCGCCGGCCGCGACCACCGCATCGGCGAGTGCCGCGAGCAGGTCAGCGCGGCGCGCGGCGAGCGTGAGGCGCGCGCCTGCGCCGCCGAGCTGCAGGGCGAGGCAGCGACCGATGCCGGAGGAGGCCCCCGTGATCAGGACCGACTTCCCGGCGAAGAACCTGCTGGCGCTCATGCGCCGGTAGTCTACTCGTGTCGCAGCGGTGCGACCGGATTCTCGCGGGCCACGAGTATCGACTGCACGCCGACCGTCGCGACCGTGATCAGCAAGGCCGCGATGGCCGACGCCGGGAACATCCAGATCGGCAGTTCGACGTGGTACGCAAAGCCGGAGAGCCAGCGGTGCATGACGAACGCGGCGGACGGCCAGGCGAGCAGGTTCGCCCAGACGACCGGTCGGCTGAACTGCCACAACAGCAATTTCAGGACATCGCCGGTATGCGCGCCGAGCGCCTTGCGTATGCCGATTTCCTTCCTGCGTTGCTCCGCCATCGCGGCGGCCAGCGCCGACAGCCCGATGCAGGACAGCGCCATCGCCAGCAACGCGCAGATGCCAAACGCCTGCGACTGGCGCAGGACACCCTGATAGAGAAGTTGGATATGCTCATCCAGGAAGAAGCGCTCCATCGGATCCACGCTGCCACTGCGCCGCCACAGCGCATCGATGGCGGCAAGGGTTTCCGGAATATCCCTGCCCCGCAACCGCACGGCGAGCAGGTCGAGCTTCTTGAAGTCGAGACCGGCACCGTCACGCGGCTGGATGTAGACCGTGGCCGGCACTGCTGCGGCCACGGTGTTCAGCGAGACATCGGGAACCACGGCCAGGATCCTGGAGTCCACCATCGCGCCGACGGCCTCCGGCTTGCCCAGCGGTGGCAGCGACACGGACCGCCCGATGGCCTGTGCCGGCCGCAGCCCCAGCTTGCGCGCCGCAGTCTCGTTCAGCACGACGGACGTGGGATCCGTGACCGGCGTGGAGCGATCCTCCGGGCCGGGCACATGTCCCGCCAGTGGCCGGATACCGAAGAAATCGAAGAGCCTGAAGTCCGCGTCGACGACATCCAGGAAGGCCTGACCTCCCGGCTGGCCACGGGCGAGTGTAATCTGGCGTGCGCGCAGACCGCGGAATCCCGTGTTGCCGAGCAGTGGCACGCTTGCCCAGATCCCGGCCTTCACTCCCGGGAGAGCCTGTATGCGGTCCAGGAAGGCGTTGGGATGCGCCAACGGATGCGGGACATGAATCATCAAGACCTGGTCGGTGTCCAGCCGCAGCGCCTCATGCATGGCGAATCCGCGCTGCCGGTCCACGACACCGGCACAGATTGCCAGCGCGATCAGCAGCGCGAACTGCAGTGTCGTCAGGAGCTGCCGGACGACGGTTCCACCGGGAATGCCTGCGGCACCGTTCAGGACGGTCACGGGCTGAAATCCCGACTGTATGAAGGCAGGCCATGCACCCGCGAGCAGCCCCAACAGCAATGTTGCGCCAAGCATTCCCGGTGCCAGCCAGGGTTGCAGCTGATCGGTCACGGCGCCCACGTCGAGAAACGCGTCCACCCGGGGCAGCAGCCATTCGGTAAGCGCGAGGGCCAGCAGTGCCGCGGCGCCGGCCTGCAAAATCGACTCGCCGAGAAACTGCATCACGAGCAGCGATCGGGGTGCTCCGGCCACGGTGCGGATCGCCGCCTCGCGGGCGCGCTGGGTCGACCGGGAGGTCTGCAGGTTGACAAAGTTTGCCGCTGCGACCAGAAGGACCACGCCCCCCAAAATGGCGAGCAGCAGCATCCGGCCCCGGAACTCCGGGTGCAACCCGGGATGGGTGTTGAAATGGTCGATGCGGATCAGTTCAGGAAGTACCGTGAACGGGCCATTCGAAGCGCGCGTCTGCTGCAGCAGCGCCTGCAGCGTCTTCGTCACGACCGCGACATCCGACGACGCTCGCAGGCGTAGGTAGGTCATCCCCTGGACGAAGTTCAAACTGCCCAGGGGGTCGATGGCATTGCGCCCCACCGTGCTGTTCGGCGAGTCGCTGGATATGCCCGAGGCAATGATGTCCCGCTCCTGATGCGTGACATGAGGCTGATCCTGGAATATCGCCCGCACGATCATGGGGTGCCCGTCGACCAGCAGGACCTCGTTCAGTGGCGCGTCGCGACCGAAGAACCGCCGTGCAGCGCTGCGCGAAAGAGCGACACTGTCCGGCGTATGCAGGCTCGCGTCGAAGTCGCCGGCGATGCCCGTGAAGTGCAACACATCCTGGACATTGGAATCGGCCCAGTAGACCGTCTCCCGCGATAGCTGCGAGCCGTGCCGCACGCGCGAGGCCGTCTCCAGAACCCTGGTCGTCGCCTCCACTTCGGGGAGCCGGAGTTTCAGCTGCGCCCCCGCCTGCGGCGCCGTGTACTTGACGTACTGCCGGGCGAGACCCGGCGGCATCACTGCAAGCTGCAGGATGTAGGTCCGTTCGTAGTGAGGGAGGGTGTGATCGTAGGTGTACTGGTTGTGGATCACCAGGACCGAGACCAGCGCCGTGCACATTCCCACGGCGAGACTGGCGATGCCGATCGCGCAGTAGATCCGGTTCCGGTCGATATACCGCAGGGTGGCGGCGAGACAGTTGCGGAACACGCCCGACGCCGCCTATTCGTAACGCAGTGCATCGACAGGCCTGGCGCGCGCGACCAGGATTGACTGCGTCGTCACGGCCAACAGGGCAATCACGAGGGCCAGCGTGGCGGCGAGCGGGAACAGCCACAGCGACAGGTCCACATGGTAGGCGAACCCTTCCAGCCAGCGGTGCATGGCATAGGCGGTCGCGGGCCAGGCGATGAGATTGGCCCACAATACGGGCCTGGCGAACTGGCGCAGCAACAGCCGCAGGATGTCGCCCGTATTGGCACCCAGCGCCTTGCGGATACCGATTTCCCGGGTACGCCGCTCGGAGATCGATGCCGCCAGACCGAGCAAGCCCAGGCATGCGAGCATCACCGCCACGATGGCGAAGACGCCGAACAGCTGCGCTTCGCGCAGCATGGCGATGTACAGGGTCTGGATATGCTCGTCCAGAAAGAACCGACTGATCGGAGTCGTCATGCCGGTCGCCTCCCAGAGGCGATCGATGGCGCCCAATGTCTCGGGGATCTGCCGACCGGTCAGCTTGACGTTGATCAGGTCAAAGCCGGCGTCCTCGGATCTGACGACGAACTCCTGTGCTTCGATCCTGTGTTCCACCGAATCGAATGAAAAGTCGGGGACCACTCCAATGACGGACTCATTCCGGCGTGGCGTCGAATCGTAGTCCGCCTTGTACTCCGGCGCTTCGTAGCCGACGGCAGCAGCGGCCCTCGCGAATCCCAGGTGTCGCGCCCCGGTCTCGTTGAGCACATAGTAGATGCCATCCGCACTCCCGGACGTTCTCCCCGCCGTTGGCTTTATCGCATAGAGATCGAACAGCGACGGCTGCACGACGATACGGTACATGAGCTGCGGGACACCGAGCCTATCCTTGAGGAGCCAGACGTTGATCCCGTCATGATTCACCAGGTTCGACGAGGAACAGGCCACGCCGCGAACGCCTTGAAGTGCACGCAGCGCCGACGTGAATCCCGCGCCGCACGGCGAGCGGATCAGCAGCATCTGATCCGTATCGACGCGCAGCGCCTCCTGCGTGGCGAACTGCCGCTGCTGATAGACGACGGCGGCGGCGACGATCAGCCCGATCAGGATCGAGAACTGTCCCGTCACCAGCAGCTGCCGCATCGTCCCGGCGCCGCGCGAGTGCAGGTTCTCGCCCGTGAGGACGCGCAGCGGACGAAAGCCCGAGAGCACGAAGGCGGGATAGGCGCCCGCGAGTGTTCCGAGCAGGAGCGCCGCCAGGACGACGGCGCCCAAGAGCGCGGGGTCATGCCAGTACCTGAACGTCGCGCCGGTAGTGAGGAAGGCGTTGACGCGCGGCAACAGTAGTTCGGTGATCGCCACCGCCACCACGGCTGCGGCGGCCACATAGGCGATCGATTCCGCCAGGAACTGGAGCACCAATGAGCGCCGCTGGGCGCCCGCCAGCTTGCGCAGACTGACCTCCTGCGCACGGCGCGCAGAGCGCGCGGTGAGCAGATTGACGAAGTTGACGCAGGCAACGAGCAGAATGCCGAAGCCCACGATCGTGATCATCGAAAGCCTGGTGGCGAATCCCGGGGTGAGGTAGGGAGTGGCATCGAACCGATCCATGCGCACCAGCTTCAGGGCCAGCGTCCAGCCCTCGGGCGGACGGCGCCATAGAATCGATGCCATCTCCGGAGCGGCCTGCAGCAGGCGCTGTGGAGAGGCGTGAGGCACCAATTTCAGATAGGTGGCGGTGCCAATGCCGACATCCGACTTGCCTGCCTCGTTGCCGAGAATGTGATCCTGCCGATACAGCTCCGTCCAGTGCGCCACGGCGGATATGAAAATGCCGGATTCGAGGTGGGTTCCATGCGGCGGCAGGTCCTCGATGACCGCCGTCACGGTGAGTGCGGCGGTTTCGGGATGACCGTCGAATTTCATCAGCAATGACTCGCCGATGGGAGCGTCCCTGCCGAAATACTTGCGTGCCATTGTTCTGGTCAGGACGACGGTATTGGGCCGGAAGAGCGCCGATTTCAGATCACCGGCGATTACCGGCAGCGGCAGAACCTGGAAGGCGTTCGGATCGGCCAGGTAGGAAAGCTCGTGCGCGTCGACGTTTCCGTGGCTCAGATGGGCATAGCCCACCATCAGGCGCGTCATCGATTGGATTTCGCTGAAGTTCCGGGCCAGCTGCGGACCGACGAAGCTATTCGTGCTGCCCTTGTAGATGGTTGCCTGCCGCGGCGGTGTAATCGCGGTCACGACCATGTAGATCCTGTCGTAGCCGGGGATGAAGTGATCGTGGCTCAGTTCGTTATGGACGACGAGTGCCGCGAGTAGTGCCGTGCACAGCCCGATCGACAGGCCAAAGACGCTGATGGCGGTGTAGAGCTTGTTGCGCGCCAGATGGCGCAACGCGGCGGCGAGGCAATTGCGGAACACGCTGGTGCCTCCTATTGATAGCGCAGTGCGTGCATAGGTTTCGCACGTGCAATCAGAATCGAGTGGGTCGCGACGGTAAGAAGCGCAATGACGAGTGCCAGCGCCGCTGCGGCGGGAAATGGCCACAATGCCAGCTCCACGTGGTAGGCGAATCCGTGCAGCCAGCTGTGCATCACATACGCGGTCAAGGGCCACGCGATGAGATTGGCCCAGAGCACGGGCCGGGCGAACTGCCGCAGCAGGAGACTGACGATTTCACCGGTATCCGCTCCCAGCGCCTTGCGAATGCCGATTTCCCGGGTACGCCGTTCGGCAATGGAGGACGCCAGCGCGAGCAGACCCAGACAGGCGAGCAGGACGGCGACCAGGGCGAAGATGCCGAACAGCTGTGCCTCGCGCAGCATGGCGAGGTACATGGTCTGGATGTGGTCCTCCAGAAAGAAGCGATTCATGGGCCCCTCAGCCCCGCGGGTCTTCCATAGCCGCTCGATGGCGTCGAGCGTCTCCGGGATGTCGTGTCCGGAGAGCTTGACGCTGATGAGGTCCAGGTGCGGATCCGACTCGGTAACCACGAATCCCTGCGCCTCGATCCTGTGCTGCACCGAGTCCAGCGAGAAGTCCCGGATGACGCCGGCAACCGTCACAAGGTCGCGGCCGTATGCGGGCAGCCGATACCCGATGGCGTCCGCGGACCGGGTGAATCCCAGTTGCCGGGCCGCCGTCTCATTCAGCAGGTAGTAGGCGCCACCAGGGCGTCCGCCGGCGCGGCCTGCGATGGGCCGGATGCCATAGAGCGCCAGTAGCGAGGGCTGAACATAGATCGGATAGAGCAGCTGCTGTGCGCCCGTCCTGTCCTTGACGAACAGGACATTCACGCCGGCATGGTCCACCAGGGGGGAGGCCGAACAGGCGGCCCCCCGAATCCCCGGCATAGTCCGCAGCTGCGAAAGGAATGCCGGGTCGCAGCGGGAGCGGATCAGGAGGATCTGGTCGGTATCGACGCGCAGTGCATCCCGGGTGGCGAACTGCCGCTGCTGGTACACCACCGCCGCTGCGATCGTCAGTCCGATCAGGATCGCGAACTGCAGTGTCACCAGCACCTGGCGCAGTACGCCGGCACGTCGGGAGTGCTGGATCCGGCCGCTCAGCACGCGCAGCGGAATGAAGTCCGATTGCACCAGGGCCGGATAGGCTCCGGCCAGCGCTCCGAGCACCAGAGTACCGAGCACGATGGCGCCGATCAGTGCGGGATTACCCCGAAAGCTGAACGCGGCGCCTGACATCACGAACGCGTTCGCGTAGGGCAACACCAGCTCGACGAGCGCCACGGCCATCAGCGACGCAACGCTCACGTATGCGATCGATTCTGCAAGGAACTGCACCACCAGGTCACGCCTTCGGGCACCCGCCAGCTTTCGAAGGCTCACTTCCGGCACACGTTGACCGGATCGCGCCGTGAGCAGGTTGATGAAGTTGATGCCGGCGATGAGCGGGACACCGAAACCCACGATGGTGAGCATCAGCATTCTGGCCGCCCATCCCGGGTTGAGCCCTGAGTCCACGCCCAGACGGTCCATGCGCACCAGACCCAGGGCGACCGTCCAGCCTCTGGGCGGCCCGGTGAACACGGCCTGAGCCATCGTGGGCATAGCCGGCAACATCCGGCGTGCGGTGGCGTGTGGCATCAATTTCACATAGGTATGTGTACCCACGCCGAGTTGCGTACGGGCCACGCTCGGGTCGACCGCCTCGAGGGGGTTGAGCGCGGTCCAGGGGGCCAGCGACGACACGAAGATCCCTGCGACCAGATGCGTGTCGTTTGCGGGGAGGTCCTCGATGACAGCCGCCACGGACAGCTGATGGATCTGCGCACTGCCCGGCACCTGGACCGTCAGTGTTTCCCCCAGTGGCGCGTCGCCGCCGAAATATTTGCGGGCGACGCTTCTCGTCAGGACGATCCTGTCAGGCCGCGAAAGCGCCAATTTAAGGTCGCCTGCGACCACCGGTAGCGGCAGCACGTCAAACGCGTTCGGATCAGCCCAGTAGACGGGCTCGAGCGCCTCGACCATCCCCCGCCGGAGTCTCGCATGGTCGGCGTACAGCCGCGTGACAGCCTGTATTTCACTGAACCGGCTTGCCAGCTCTCCCCCGACGAAGGACAGGGTGCTGTCGTAGTACACGGTCGAGTGTCCGGGCGGCGTGATTGCGCTCGTAACCACGTAGACACGGTCATAGCCCGGGATGAAGTGGTCTTTGTTCAGTTCGCTTTGAATCAGCAGGGTCGCGAGCAAAGCCGTGCCCAGGCCGATGGACAAGCCAAGCAGGCTGATGACGGTGTAGAGCTTGTTGCGCGCCAGGTGGCGCAGCGCGGCGGCGAGGCAATTGCGGAACATTGCGTGCCCGTGAAGTCGTTATGCCGCGAGCAGCGTCTCGCTGACCACCTGCCCATCCAGAAGTTTGACCGTGCGGGCGGCCAGCGCCGCATGCACCAGCGAGTGCGTCACCATGATCACGGTCGTTCCGGCGCGGTTGATCTGCGCCAGCATGTCCATCACGGCCGTGCCATTCTCGGTATCGAGGTTGCCCGTGGGCTCATCGGCGAGGATGAGCTTCGGCTCCCCGACCAGGGCCCGGGCGATGGCGACGCGCTGCTGCTGGCCACCAGAGAGCTGACTGGGCAGGTGACGGGCGCGATGGCTGAGGCCGACGCGTTCCAGGGCCGCGGCCACGCGCCGGCGGCGCTCGCCGCCATTGACGCCGCAGTACAGCAGCGAGACTTCGACGTTCTCGCTGACGTTGAGGTCATCGATGAGGTTGAAGCTCTGGAAGACGAATCCCACGCTGCCGCGGCGCAGGCGGGTGAGCGCCTTTTCACTCAGCTTCGCGACCTCCTGGCCGAAGAACGAATAGCTGCCGCTATCCGGACTGTCGAGCAGTCCGAGGATGTTGAGCAGCGTGGACTTGCCGCAGCCGGAGGGGCCCATGATGGCCAGGAATTCACCGGCGCGGACCTCGAGCGAGACCTGCGACAGGGCCCGCGTCTCCACTTCCGTGGTGCGGTAGATCTTGCTGACATCGTGCAGTCGCAACATGTTCCCCCCTACTCGAGATCGATGCGATCGATACGCTCAAGACCGCTGTAGTCCGACGTGATGACACGCTCGCCGGCCGCGAGCCCAGACAGGATCTCCACCTGCTCCGCATTGCGGCGGCCGACCTTGATGCGGCGACGCTCGGCGCTGCGGCCATCGCCCCGCAGCACGAACGCCCAGTCCCCGCCGCTGCGTTCCAGGAAGGCCCCCGCGGGCAGCACCAGTGTCCGCACATCCGCACCCAGCGACAACCTGCCCTGCAGGGTCTGTCCGCGCAGCAGCCCCTCGGGCGTGCTGCCCTCGAAGGCGAGGTCGACCACGAAGCTGCCGCTTTTCACCTGCGGATAGACCCGCGTGACCTTGAGCGGCCACGCTTTGCCGTCGAGTTCGATGGTTGCGGCCTGCCCGGTCCGGACGCGGCCCAGGTAGTACTCATCCACGGTGGCCGAGAGCTTGTATCCCGTATGGGGGGTGATTTCGGCCAGCCGGTCACCCTGGTTGCGGTTTTCCCCGATCGTCAGATCCATGCTGGTCAGCAAGCCGCTCACCGGTGCCCGCACGGTGAGATCGTTGAGCTTCGCATGAGTGACCACCAGGTCCTGTTGCAGCTTGGCGATCTGCGCCTGCAACTGGGGCAGCTGCGCCTCGCGCAGTTGCTCCTGGCGCCGGTTGCTCTCCTCCTGCATGGGCCGCTGGACCAGGTCGTGATCGAGTTCGTCCTTGAGCTGGTCCCGGGACTCGACGGAGACCAGGTGTTCGGCGACCAGTCCCTCGCGCCGGTCGAGGGCGCGGCGCAGGCGCGTGATGTCGTAGTCGATCTGCGCCAGTGCCTTCTGGTTGGCCACCCGGTTCTGCTCGAGCTGGGTCTGGTAGGACTGTGCCTCGGTAATGGACTGTACCAGCCGCCCTTCGCGATCCAGCACGTCGAGCTCCAGGGCCGTGTTGCTCAGGATCACCATGGGCTGGCCCGCCGTGAGGGTATCGCCCGCCTGCACCAGGATGCGCTCGATGCGGCCGCCCTCAAGCGCGTCCAGGTCGACCGTATCGTGCGGAACGACCTCGCCCGTGAGCGGAATGACATCGTGATACGCCGCGCGTTCGACGGTGCCGAGGGTCACGCTGACCAGCGGCATGCTGACGCTGCGCTGCGCGGGTCCCAGGAGCAGCACAGCCGAAACGAGCAGCAGAATGCACACCCCGGTGCCCGCCACCAGCCGTTGCCACAACTTCAGGCGCCACCAGGGCTGCACCAGCGGGCGGTCCATGGCAGAGTGGATCAGGGCAACCATGTCGGCTAGTGTAGGGCGGCGTGGCCGTGATAAAAAATATCGTCATGTCAACAGCTTACGTCTGTCGAAGCGACCGCGGACGGCAACCGGTGTCCGGAATTGAACACTAAGCCCGCGATGATCGACGATGCGGCGGTCCTCATTGTCGAGGACGACGCGGACGTACAGCGCGCCGCCCGCATCGCACTGGCAGCAACCTGCAGGCTCATTGAAGTGCGGGCCAATCCGGCGGGGCTTGAAGGCACCCTCGAGGCGGCGAACTTCGATGTGGTGTTGCTGGACATGAACTTCATGGCCGGTGAGCGCAGTGGTGCCGCCGGGCTCGACGTGCTGGCGCAGCTGCAGGCCCTCGACTCCACGCTGTCAGTGGTGCTGATGACCGCCTACGGCGGTGTTGCGCTCGCGGTCGAAGCCTTGAAGTGCGGCGCCACCGATTTCGTCCTCAAGCCCTGGCATAACGACAAGCTCATCGCCACGGTCGGCTCTGCCGCGACGGCCACACGCCGCCGCCGCACGGCCGAGACACTGAACCTGGACCGGCTCGAGCACGGCGCCATCGAGCGTGCGCTGCTGCAGCATGGGGGCAATATCTCACTGGCCGCAGCGGCACTCGGACTGAGCCGCCCTGCCCTGTACCGACGGATGTCCAAGCATGGGCTCTAATGCCCTGCCCCGGCATTTCATGTTCGCAGTCCTGGCGCGATCGGTCCTGCTTGCCGTATTGATCGTCATCGAGTTCCGGCTGCTGTCGAGCACTCAATACTATGCGACGGCGCTGGTCGTCTTCCTGTGCGCGATTCTGGTACTGGCCGATCTCGCGCGCGTCGTGGCGCACGCGGATCGTTCGACGCAGCGTTTCCTGGAGGCTCTCGCCGCCGGCGCACTCGAGGCGCCGGTCCCGGACTCCGCATTCGATCGCGCCCGACGGCACCTGCAACAGGACCGGCGCGCCCAGCGCCAGGGCAGCGACTACCTGCAGACGCTGCTGGACACCGTGCCGGCCGCCCTCATCGTCGTGACGGCGCAGGGCAACCTGCGGATGGTGAATCGCGCGGCCCACCGACTGCTCGGCGAGCCGGCGCCGCGGCTCGAGCAGCTGTCCGCACTGGGCCAGGCGGCCGCGCAACGGCTGGCAACGCTCCCCGCGGGCGCTCAGCAGATCGTGCGGATCGCGGACGGCCACCAGCTGCTCGCGTCCGCCTCGCAGTTCGCGGTTCCCGGGGACTCCCCGCAGCGCCTGATCAGTCTGCAGCGGCTCGCCGGAGACCTGGATGCCGTGGAACACAAGGCCTGGGACGACATGGCGCGGGTACTGGCCCACGAGATGATGAACTCGCTCACCCCCATCGCTTCGTTGTCCGAGAGTCTCGATGCCATGCTGCGCGCCGGCGGTCCGACGACGGAAGTTGCCGCAGCGCTTGAAACGATCCGGCGACGCAGCGTCGGCCTGATGCGCTTCGTCGAACGCTATCGCGAAGTGGCGGAGCTGCCGCAGCCGCTGCTCCAGCCCCTGCCGCTCAAGGGCATCCTGGAAGGCGTGGAGCGCTTGTTTGCGCCCACGCTCGAGCAGGAGCGGGTCGCTTATACCAGTCATGTCGTGCCGGCCGACCTCACCGCGAACGCCGACGCCGATCTGCTCGAACAGGCGCTCATCAACCTGCTGCGCAACGCCGCCGAAGCGGTCCGCGGCGAGCCTGCGGCACGGATCGATGTGACCTGCGGACAGGAGGCCGGCCTGTGCTATATCGACATCGCGGACAACGGCCCTGGCCTGACGGACGCCGCGCGCGAACAGATGTTCGTGCCCTTCTTCACCACCAAGGCCGGGGGCTCGGGCGTCGGACTGAGTCTCGCGCGCCGGATCGCGCTGTGTCATGGAGGTCAGGTCACGGCGCGCTCCAACCCGCCCCGCGGTTCGGTGTTCAGGATCAGCCTGCCGGCGTGAGATCAAAGCTGGAATTTGGGATCGGGAGCACCTGTCAGGCGCTCGAAGTCAGTGACTTCCCCTTCGCCGTCTGTGCCGCGATGGCATCGCGGATGCCATCCAGTGCCTGGCTCGTCGCCCGAACATCGGCCATGGACGCGAGGGCCCCGTGACCCGGGATCACCTTGACGTCAGCGGGCAGAATCTCGATGAACTTATGCAGCTCGTCGTTGTCCCCGAGCATGTTGCCACCCGCATACTTCGAATAAGCCGGCAGTCCGTTCGATGTGAATGCGTCTCCCGTCGCCGCCACGGCGGCGTTCCTGAAGTAGACGAGCGAATCCCCGTCGGTGTGACTGCTCATCTCGGTGCTGAACACCACTGTCGGCAGCGTCGTGTGCCGATCGCACTTTCCTGCCTCCATCCTCCGGCGGACATTCTCATGGGCCACGATCGTGGCTCCGGCGCGCTGCAGTCCCAGATCGCCCCCGGTATGATCGCCGTGGCAATGGGGATTACCCCCTCATTTCCGACGAGTACCGCGACATTGCTGCCGTATGAGTGTCGCGACACCCGTCCGGCTGTCTGCGGCATCAGCGGCGCCGCCCACGGTGAGGCCGAGCAGACCTATCCAAAGCAGGTAATGAATGCGCATCGGGTTCCCCCGTCGTGCAGCCGGTCGCCGCAAGCGGTACCCTAAGGCTTGCGCGCCGCGTCATTCAATCGGTCGGCCAGAACCCCATGGAATGCATCAGATGAGAACCCGCCAGTTCGGTTCGACTTCGCGCCCGGTGTCCGAGATCGGACAAGGAACCTGGAACATCGAGCGCGTCCGGGGAGACTCGGCCGTCAAGGCCTTGCGTCGCGGCATCGACCTGGGCATGAGCCACATCGACACCGCGGAGATGTACGGGTCCGGCCAGGCCGAGCAGATCATCGCCACCGCGATGGCAGGTCGCCGCAACGAACTGTTCCTCGTTTCCAAGGTTCTGCCATCCAATGCCTCCAGGACGGGAGTCATCAAGGCCTGTGAGGCCACGCTGAAGCGGCTGAACACGGACCGGCTGGACTGTTACCTGCTGCATTGGCGCGGCAGTCATCCGCTCGCGCAGACCGTGGCCGCGTTCGATCAGCTGATACGCGACGGCAAGATCCTCTCGTGGGGCGTGAGTAATTTCGATGTCGATGATCTCGAAGAGGTGTACAACCTGGCCGACTCGCGCCCGCCGGCCTGCAACCAGGTTCTTTACCATCTCGAGGAGCGTGCGATCGAGCATGCGGTGATTCCCTGGTGCGCGGCCCACGGAATCGCCGTAGTCGCCTACAGCCCCTTCGGCAGCGACTCCGGTTTTCCTGCTGCCCGCTCGGTCGGTGGCAAGGTGCTGCAGGAAATTGCCGAACGGTACGGCGCAACGCCACGCCAGGTGGCGCTGCGGTTCCTGCTCCGGGATTCATCCGTGTTCGTAATACCCAAGGCTTCGACCACCGAGCATGTCGTCGAGAACGCGAAGGCGGACGACTTTGAACTCACTGCCCATGATGCGGCAAAAATCGATGCCGCCTTTCCGCGCGGACCCGCGGGGCGATCCTTGCCGATGATCTGAACGGCGTGCGGGCGCGCGGTGAACCAGGTTTGTAATTCCTATATATGGGAATTAGACTGTCGCCAACGGCCGGTCACCCGGGAGAGCGCAATGTCGTCGAGCGTCACGGAACTCAACTATGTCGCGCTTGCGGTTCCGGACCTGGCGGCGGAGCGGCGTTTCTTCGGCTCGATCTGGGGCCTCACCGAGGTCGGCGAAGATGGCGGCAAGGTCTACTTCGCGGCAGAGGGCTCCCCGGCTCCATTCGTCATCCGCCTGCGCGAGGACGATGAGAAGAAGACCGATCTCTTAAGCTTCCTCGCAGGCTCCCGCGCGGATGTCGATGCCCTGCACGAACAGGTGCGCGCGGCCGGGGGCAAGATCATCTCCGGGCCCACCCCGGCCCGGGGCCCCGCGGGCGGCTACGCCTTCCGGTTCTTCGATCCCGAGGGCCGCGCCATCGAGGTCATCAGCGACGTTGCGCGGCGCACCCATCGGACGCTGCGGAAGGGCGAAGCGATCCCCATCGGCCTCAGCCATATCGTCCTGCACTCCCCCGATGTGCAGAAACTGCAGAATTTCTATCGGCAGGCGCTGGGCTTCCGGCTCTCCGACTGGATCGGCGAGTTCATGGTGTTCCTGCGCTGCAATCCCGTGCACCATCGGCTGGCGATCCTGCCGGGCCCTCCTGCCCTGAATCACATCGCCTTCGATGTGAGTTCGATCGATGAACTGATGCGTGGCCTTGCGCGCATGACCGAACAGGCCGTGCCGCTGCAGTGGGGACCCGGCCGCCACACGGCCGGCAACAATACCTTCAGCTACTACACGACGCCCAACGGCAACGCCGTCGAATACACCTCCGATCTGGAGGTGGTCGACGAGGCGACCTGGCAGCCCACGATCCATCCGTTCTCGCCCACCGTCACCGACCAGTGGGGAACGGGGCGCATCATTCCCGGCAATGCCCCGCACGCCGAAATGCGCCCGGACGCCGGGCTGTGGAAGGTCCCGGCGTGATCGGAAAGGTACTGATCGTCGGCGGGGGCGTCGGCGGCATGAGCGCCGCCATCGCACTCAGCCGTAACGGCCTCGCCGTCGAGCTGATCGATGCCGATCCCCAGTGGCGGGTCTATGGTGCAGGCATCAGCGTCACCGGCATCTCGCTGCGCGCATTCGCGGATCTGGGCGTGCTCGAGGAGGTGCGCCGGCAGGGATTCGTCGGCAGCGGATTCCGGGGACGCGCCGTCGGCGGCGACATCCTGTTCGAGGCGCCGCTGATCGAGAATGCCGCGCCGGTCCAGCAAGGCGGCGGCATCCTGCGACCCGTCCTGCATGGCATCCTGTCCGCGGCGGTGCGGCGCGCAGACGTCACGGTGCATCTGGGAATCACGGTCGCCGCAGTGTCGCAGGACGCGACCGGTGTCGAGGTGACGTTCAGCGATGGCCGCAGCGGCCGCTACGAGCTGGTGGTCGGTGCCGACGGCATCCATTCGCAGCTGCGCGCGGTCGTCTTCCCGGAGGCGCCGCCGCCGGCACTGACCGGACAGGGCTGCTGGCGGGTGGTCGCCGCGCGGCCCGCGGCCGTGGATCGCACTGAAATGTATCTGGGAGGTCCCGTCAAGCTCGGGATCAACCC
>Ga0335075_10003073_pt1 | contig 26718 bp, 27 predicted proteins | sample Lox_Sample_24_FD_206723 | JGI IMG/M metagenome (GOLD analysis project Ga0335075, IMG submission 206723) | Soil microbial communities from Loxahatchee National Wildlife Refuge, Florida, United States - Lox_Sample_2.4 | ecosystem: Environmental > Terrestrial > Soil > Wetlands | place: USA...
CCGTCGGCTAACGGCCCGGAGGCTCCTTGCTGCCGGTGGCGGGTCCCCGCCATGCCCGCGTGGCGGGGTGGCGCGTCCGTGCCGGCCACGCGCGTCAGGGGGCCGCCACCCCTGCCAGCGCGGTCGGCTCGCGGAGTTGCCGGGCACGCCGCGCTGACCGTGAGCATGGCATGCCCTTATTTGAATACGGGAGCGGTAAGCTCCCAATCGTCCTTTGCCTGGTTTCCGATGACTTCTTTCCGGCGTGGCAATGGACGACGCGTGTTTTGCGGCGCGTGCTGCGGACGCGCAGCAATGGCGAGTTGTCGTGTTCCCGCGTGCGTGGTTGGGCGTGTTTTCGCCTCTACTTAAATACGTCACTGGGAGCGTCCCGATCGTCCGCGTGCGGTCAAGATTCTTCAAGATCTTTCCGCGTGGCGAGTTGTCGTGTTCCCGCGTGCGTGGTTGGGCGTGTTTTCGCCTCTACTTAAATACGTCACTGGGAGCGTCCCGATCGTCCGCGTGCGGTCAAAATATTTCAAGATCTTTCCGCGTTGAAAACAGTAAAAAGCCTAGGTCCCTGGCCAATGGCCAGGGACCTAGGCTTTTGTGGTTGCCGCCCGACTACTGCAGTTCGGATACCGGCGCGCCGGCGAGTTGCGCGCGCGCGTCGCTCAACTCTCGCGACAGTTCCGACCATTCCAGCGCGCCGATGTCATGCGCGCGCCGAACTTGCCTACGGGAGTTGCGCGCGCCACCGTACCTGGCTTGCGCGACGGTAGCGAGGATTCCCGCGCGCCCTAGGTCGTCCGCTTCACTGGCTAGGAACAGTACGGCATTAAGGGTCGGATACTCGCTACCGTCACCCCATGCCGTACGCCATGCGGCTTCACTCACGATGGATGCTGCGGACGGTACCGGCACCGATGCCACGTGTTCCGCGTGCGGTACCGCGCGCATGACCTGACTGCCTGGTGTCGCGTCGACGTCGTCCGGCGCGACGTCTAGCCGGTACCCGTTGCGCGCTGCAGCGTCACGGACGGACCAGCGCTGCAGCGTCGCGCGCGTGATCGTGATCGTTTCCCCATCCTTGCGCATGTACAGCCATGATGCCGTTTCGCGCGTGTCCACCCACGTCGATGCCGCAGGGCATGACTTGATCACGTCACGTAGCTTGATCGCGAACATGAGCACGGCGTCTTGCGTGACGTCGTCCGAGACATCGTCGGTGCCGTATGGCGCATGCCCGCGCTTAACGATGGTTGCGCTACCGTCCATCCGCTTACGTGAGCGTGTCGCGTCGACCGTACGGCAGTAACCGCGCGCCATGGTGCGGATGTCTGCCCAATCGTCCGCAGTGACTCGCGTCATGTCCTCTGGGGTTAGATCTTCTCCCGGATTGGTGGCCGGCACGACGTTGCCGGCATTGCCAGAATTGGCCACGATCGTAGCTCCGATCGGTAGCGGTACTCGCCTAATGCGCTGTACCTCTCGCTATCCATTATGGATTAGCTACGTGATATTGTCCACACTGGCCGGCCGTCCGATTCTGTAACAAGTGGGCAACAAAATTCTGTATTTCCGGGCTCTGGGCATGATCATTTGCCGTCCGCAAGCGCCGCGCAATTCTGCCTGCCCGCCCGTTGCGCCTCAATTCCTCCCCGCTGGCGGGGAGGAATTGAGCGCCCGGCTTACCGAGCCGGGCGCTACACCCTCAATGCCAGCGTTTTCCGCTGGCATTGAGGGTGTAAACACCTCAGCCACCGCCACTTCCGCCCCCATATGTGAGACCAGCACCCTCGCAGTCGGGGGACCCACTGGCCAGGCTGTCGTCCCATTCCACTTGCTGGTACGTGTTGTCTGGGCCCGGCCGCTCTGAGTGGCCCGGGCGCTGGGTAAGCCATTGGCCATCCCGTTGGCCGTGGCGTTGGTCTTGTAGGGATCAGGTTTTCCTCAACAATCGACTGGCTACCTGAACACCTATGTGAACAGCGACGGCCCGATCTGAACAGTAAGGCCAGGTACTAACGCTGCGTGATGGACGCCAGTCCTGGGCGGGTTCCTATGATCCCGGTCTGCCGGCCCGTGACCAGGGCGCCGTTCATGGTAACCGGCTCTGGCATCGTCCGGTCAAGGCCAGGGATCGGACGCGCCGTGATCAGCTCACCTGGGAATCTGTGGCGGGCCCCCAGCCCGCAGCGCCCATTGATACCAATTGTGAACCCGATCGCCATCAAGGCAACCCAGTCGCCCTGTGGCCCGCGCCTGCCTGCCAAACCATAAGTAAGGCTCCGCTAGACAAAAACGCTAGCTGGGATGCCAGTCCTCGTACTCGAACTGGGGAACTCTTGCCCGTGTGAGACGCATGGATCTGGTGTGTGCTCTCGCCTGTTCAGATGGGCGGCCTTTGCCCATCTGAACTCGATACACGGACATCGCTCAGTGATCTTTCGATCCTGCATGCAGCGAACAGAAATCATGTGGCTCGTCAGCTGAGACACGTCAATGGGACGAGACGAGGACATGCGGCTAATGCCATACTTCTGTGGCTGCACATCGTGAACTGAGAAAATGCGCAGTTCACAGCGCGATGGCTGTCAGCGCGCCAAGGAGGATGAACGGACCCATCGGTATCGTTCTCGTGTTCCTCGTCTTGGGCAGGACCCGCGTTGCGCCGATGTAGCATGTCCCGAGCGCGAACGCGGCGAACGTTCCGCTCGCTGCCGCATGCCAGCCGAACCAGCCGAGCGCGGCTCCGGCGCTCGCGGCGAGCTTTACGTCGCCGAAGCCCATGCCGCCCGGCCGGATGACGGCCATGGCCAGGTACAACGCGGGAAGGGCGGCACCGCCTGCGACCGCGTGCAGCAGGCTGCCGGGCCGGTGGCCGGTGAACGCCGCGACCGCCAGCAGGCTCATCGTGCCGACGAGGGCGGCCGCGGTGAGCGCATCCGGAAGCCGGCGTACGGCAAGATCGATGAACGCAAGGGGGACGGCGGCCAGGCACAGCCATGTCAGTGCCGCCGCTTCAGGCGCGGATGCAGAGCGCGCGACGACGATGGCCACGGCGAGCGCGGCGGCGAACTCAGCGGACATGGCATGCGGGCCGATCCGGGCGCGGCACGCGGGGCATCGCCCGGTGGGGGGCAGCATTGCTCGCCATCGGGCGCGGGCCGGGATGATCTCGCAAGAACAGGTCGGGCACGCGCGCCGGGCCGGGTCGGCGTGCCCGGTGCTGTGGGTGAGCACGCTCGCCCTGATGCGGGGTCCTGCCATCAGCCCGGCGGCGGCCCCCGCGATGATCCACGGCAGGGTCACTGCATCTCCTGTTCCTGCCCCGGCGACCGGCCGACCTGGGGCCGCCGCCTGGCGGGCTTCCTGCGATGCAGGATCTGGCTCAGGAGGCGGGCGGTTGACTCGTCCGGCTCGGCCTCGATGTCGGCGAGGCGGGATTGGAGGAGCTGGTAGGTGCGCCTGGCCGCGTCGGGCCTGTCGAGGGCTGACTGGATGGTCATGATCCTGCGGTACAGGGGCTCCTGGTAGCGGTCGACGGTGATGGCGCGCTCAAGGATCGCCAGGGCGTGCTCGGGTTCGTCCTGCTCACACAGCTGGGCGAGCCGGGCCAGCGCGTCCACCGCGTCGCGGCGCAGCGTCTCGCGGTGTTCTTCCATCCACACTGAGTCCATCCCGTCGGCCAGGTCGCCACGCCAGAGGCTGGCGGCTTCCTCAAGGAGCGCACGGCGCTCCTGGTCGCCGGGTGCGCGGGCCGCGGCAGCCAGGGCGGCCTGGAAGCGCCACAGGTCGCACCCGGTCATGCGGGCGTCAATGCGCAAGTGATCACCGACCCGGACGATGAACGCGGACTCGGGCGTCGCGGTGGCCGCACGGAGCAGGCCGCGGACGTTGGTGGTGGAGGCATGCAAGAGCGGTGCCGCCCGCTCTGGCGGCGTGTCCGGCCACAGCGCTTCCAGGAGAACCTGAGTGGTGGCGCCGTCCGGGTAGAGGGCCAGATAGGTGAGCAGTTCAGCGGCCTTACGCCGCATGCCCTTGGCGATGGGCTGCCCGCCTGCGCTGAGCCGGAACGGCCCGAGCACCGACAGCTCTGTTGGCTGTCCGCTCTCCACGGGCGCACTCACCTGAGGATGGGGAGCGGCGGGGAACCGTGCCAGACTGCCATCTGCGAGGCGTGGCGTGCCGGCGGCGCCGTCAGCGGCGGCCAGGGCGGCGAGTATCTCTGCGGCCTCGTCCGCAGACAGCTGGAACGCCCGCGCCCCTTCGAGGGCAGTCAGTTGCTCGCTGGCGCGGACGACCCGCCCGTCGGCGGCTATCTCGCAGTTGGCCCCCGGCGACCAGGCGCCGGTCAGGATGGCGGTTATGCCGAGCCGCTGGCCTAGGGCCAGGACGGCGGCAAGCCGCTGGCTATCTGGCCCGTCCGCTGGCGTGACCGCCAGGATGGCAGGCAGCGGCTCGCTGGGATCGGCGGCCCGGTAGGCGTCAATATGGTCCATCCCGGCAGCGTCAAGCAGGCGGTGCCGGTGAAGGATCCCGGCCTCCAGTCGGCCGAGCGCCTCGACGGGCGGCAGCGGGATGAGTCCCGGGACCCCGGCTGGAAGCTCGCTGCCTGGAGATGTCAGGAGGCCGATGGCGTCCTGGCCGCACAGGAGGACTTCGGCCTGGTCCCTGGTGCGGCCGGCGAGAAGGCTGACGGTGATGGCGCGGATCGTCCCGGCGGCTCCAGGGCCGGTGATGCCGATGCCGGGCGCGCAAGCAAGGTCGAGTGCGATGTCCCCGCCGTCGCGGGTGGCGGCGGCGACCGTTTCGGTGGGTGCTTCGTCGCGGGGCGGTGGTTCGCTGGCGTCACCCTGCCGCCAGTCTTCGGCTGCGGGCGCGAAATCGTCGTCTGGCACGTCGGCGTCGGCCAGCTGCGCGTGGCGGACCCGGCGCAGCGCCGGGCCGAGCGGGGGCTCTGCGGCGGCTGTGCCGGGTACCGCTGATGGTTCGCGCCACCTGCGCCGATGCAGCCGGGCGAGCACGACGGCTGTCCCTGCGGCGGCGGCCAGCGACAGACCGATGATCGCCCCGGACGGAAGCTCCACTGCCGGCCGGTGATGTCCGTGTGCGGCGTGCCGGGCGCCCGCCGACGGAGCTCGTGAGGGCGAGGTGCCCGGCACGCTTGGCGCCGGTGACGGGCTGTGCGGAGCCGGCGGCGCCGAATGCCGGGGTTCCGGGACGCGGCGGGCATGGCGCGGGTGGGTTACCGGCGGGGCACCCGCCGCGTGACCCGGTCCCGGAGGGATCAAGAGCACCCAGCCCGTCTCGATGAAGTTGGGGTCGGTGAGTTTCTGCCCGTCTGGCTGCGGTCGCCCCTCGTTGAGGTCGTAAATCTCGTGCCATGACTCGCCGTGGCCCAGGTACCGGACGGCTAGATCCCACAGGTTGTCCCCCTCAACTACGCGGTGCACCTTCGGCCGCGCTGGTGGGGCTTGCGCAGCGGAATGCGCAGAGCCGGCGGCGTCAAGCAGCACAGCCAGGGGCGGAGTGCCATCCTGTCCGCTAGTGGCGTTGATCTCGCTGGGCCGGAGCGGTGCCGAGACCACCGTCTGGGATGTCAAGGCAGTCCGCAGTGACGCCGCGGTCTGCGGGACGGCCTGCGAAGGCGTGAACGCGGTCATGACCGTCGCCCCGACGAGTGCCGCAGCCAACGCCTGGACCGGGGCGATCCCGGGTAGCCGCGGCGCAGGCCGGCCACAGATCACGGCGACAACCTCGATGAGCAGCGAGACCGCGAACACGCCCCACAGCAGCCAGACCGCGCAGGCCAGGGCCTTGATGATCGCACCGTCGGAGAGGGGGCTGGCGAGGAATGCCTGCACCTGCTGCCACCCCGGCCAGTGCCGGGGCAGCGGCGACCCGGTAAACCGGGCTAGCCCGAATGGCAGGCCCGCCAGCAGGGCCGCTGTGATGGCGGTGCCGGCCGCTGCACGGAGAAGCCGCCAGGCCAGCGTGAGAGCCCGGCTCACGGGAGTTCCCCGTTGATGCCGCGCACGGGCACGGCGGTAGCGGTGGCGTGGACGGTGACCGCGTGCAGCCCGGCGGCAGACAGGATCTGCATGGGCTGGACGATGGTCACCGTGACGGTCACGAGCCCGCCGGTGGCGGTCGCGATGCCGGTCGCGCCGATGCTGGCCAGGTAGGCGTCAGCGTCCGCCTCGGCCTGAGCGGGGTTGAGGACGAGGTCGCCGTCTTGCCGGTAGACGGCCAGGTTGACGGCCTGGGCGCCGGCGCGGGCTGCTTCCTGGGCCTCGCCGAGGGCGCGCTCGCGGGCCGCAAGGGTCAACCCGCCGTCCAGGACCAGGCCGATCATCAGGACCAGGGCCGCAGCCATGACGACGACGAACGCGGTGACCTGCCCCCTGTCCCACCCAGCCCCCGGGAACCGCCGTGCTTTCCTCACGCCGCACCGCCCGCCGAGGCCGGTCGGCCGGGGCCGAGGGACAGCGTCGGGGCGTCAGGATTCCTGAACCCGAGGGCGTTTCCGCGGTAGACATCGATCGGGGCGGTGGACACAGCCGTGATCGTCTCGGTCCCGGGGATGTGCAGCAGGCTCAGGTCCGACAGGCGGACCGTGCAGGTCACCTGGACCGTGACCTCTCCGCCGGGCTCGAAGTCGCCGAGGTCCGGGGTGATGACAGCGGGGTCGCAGCTGACCGACTGCCCGGCCAGCGCCGCCTGCGCGACCTGGGTGGCCTGGGCGCTGGCGGCGGCGGGGGTGCGGGCCAGGGACGCGGCGCGGGCGGCCTGCTGGGCCGCGCTGTCGACGTCCAGCCGGGCCTGGACCAGGCGGCCGGCGGCGACCGCGAACAGCAGCAGGAGGAACAGGAACGGGGCGACCAGCACCAGCTCGGCAGCCGCCGAGCCGCGCTCCCGGGACTGCGGCGGGCGGGCGCGCGGGCGGGCGGGGCGGGCCACGTCGGTCACCCTTGCGCGGTGGCCGGGACGAACCGCTCGACCGGCCCGGTCACGGTGACGGTGACCGGGAACGACAGGTCCGGCACGGGCAGGACCCGCTCCGCGGTCCCGGTGACCTCGACGGTGACATCCGCCGGCGTCACGGTAACGGAGACCTGCGGACCCACCAGTACGCTGCTGCCGATCTGGCTGATGACCTGAGCGGCCCGCTGCTGGCCGCTGGCGGCGGTGCCGCCCTGGACGCGGGCGGCGGCCAGCGCCTCCTCGGCTGTGGCGTGCGCGATGCTCTCGGCATGCTCCCAGATCGCAAACTGGATGACCAGCAAGATCAGCAGCATCAGCAGCGGTACCGCGACGACGATCTCGGCGCTGCCCGCACCCCGGTCGCCGCCTGCCCGGCGGCGTTTCGCCCGGCCTGTACGGGAACCTGTCGGCCGCCGCCGGGGCCGGCGGACGGCAGGCGCCGGGGTTCTCATCCGAGGTTGAGACCGTTGGCCTTGGCGATCACCTTGGCCACGATGATCGCGATGGCGGCGAGGGCCAGCGCGACCAGCAGCGCCGTCACGACCACGGTCTCGGTCGTGTAGCCGACGTCGCGGGTGCGGCGCACGGCGGCCAGCCGGGCGCGCAGCACGGCGGCGGCGGCTCGCAGCAGTTCGGGCAGGGCAGGCATCAGCTTCTCCCCTTCGTTTGTCTGAACGGTCGCCAGTTCTCACCGCGCCGGAAGCGCCGATGAGCCCTGAGTCCCTGAGCTGTTGGTGTTCTGGTGGCTTGAATGAATTGCCGACGTGTCGTCGGGATTCCCGAAGCATCGTCGGAATCTTTGCTGCATTTGCCCTCCTGATGAACTGGCGTCCTCGCGACGCTGGCGACGGTACGGTGGCTGGCCATCCGCCGCGGCGGCTGGGGTCATGCCGGCGGCCAGGACGACCGATGGGCACGTGGGATCGGAGCCGTACCACGCAGAAGCAACAACGAAGACAGCTATCATCGGTCCATGCCGATGATTCAAGAGGCAGAGGCTCCCGCCCGGCTTGCCGCCAAGCTGTTCCGCGGCCTGGCCGATCCCACCCGGCTGGGCATCCTGCTCGCCCTGCAGCCCGGGGAGAAGCGGGTCACCGACCTGGCCGCCGAGCTGGGCGGCTCCCAGGCCAACATCTCCGGGCACCTGGCCTGCCTGAAGGACTGCGGCCTGGTCGCCGACCGCGCCCAGGGCCGCGCCAACTTCTACCGGCTCGCCCGGCCCGAGCTCGCCAGCCTGCTGCACGCCGCCGAGGACCTGCTGGCCGGGATCGGGCACCAGGTCGACCTGTGCCCCAACTACTCCGGCTGCTGCGACCCGGTCCCGGAGCCCGCGTGAACGCCTCATCGCCGACCGCCCCCGCCGCCCTGGAGCACGGGAGCCCGCAATGGCTCTGCCAGGCACAGGTTGCCCGCCGCCTGTCGTGGCTGTCGCTCGCCTACATGGCCGCCGAAGGCGCCGTCGCGGTCACCGCCGCCGTCCTGGCGGGCTCGGTCGCGCTGCTCGGCTTCGGCCTGGACTCGGTGATCGAGGCGCTGGCCAGCATCATCGTCGTGTGGCGGTTCACCGGCACCCGCACCCTGTCGCACACCGCCGAGCGCCGCGCGCAGCAGGCGGTCGCCGTCACCTACTTCCTGCTCGCGCCCTACATCGCCGCCGACGCCATCCGCACCCTCGTCACCGCCGAGCACCCCGCCACTACCTGGCCCGGCATCGCGGTGTCCGCCGCCAGCATGGTCGTCATGCCGCTGCTCGGCCTCGCCAAGCAGCGCATCGGCACCCGGCTCGGCTCGGCCGCCGTCCGCGGCGAGGGCACCGAGAACCTCATCTGCGCCTACCTCGCCGCCGCTGTCCTCGCCGGGCTGCTGGCCAACACCGCCCTGGGGTGGTGGTGGCTCGACCCCGCTATAGCGCTCGTCATCGCCGCCATGGCCGTCCACGAGGGCCGCGAAACCTGGGAAGGCGACGAAGAAAAGGAATCCTGAGTCTGCCGCTCCACGCGAAGACCCGGCCCATCCGGTTCCGGAACCCGAGCACGTGAATCCCCCGGCCCGGGCTGCCCACCCATGGGTTCCCGGTCGGCGGCGCTTCAGAATTCCCGAACTCACGACAGACCTAAATGCCGTTGATGACATGGACGATTGCCGGGTACCCGATCAATCCCAAAAAGCCTGCGAACAGGACGACCAGGGGCAGCGACATGCGCTCGGTGGCTGCCTGGGCGCCGGCCTCGGCCTCGGCGAGCTGCCGGGCGCGCATGGCCGCGGACTTGGCGGCGAGGCTGGCGCGGACCTTGGCTCCTTCGGTGCCGGCCAGGGTGATGGAGGCGGCCAGCTCGGTCAGCTCGGTGACGCCGAGCTCGGTGCCGAGCTGGCCGAGGGTCTGCCAGGGCGGCTGGCGGGTCAGCCGGGCGGTTTCCAGTGCCTGCCGGATCTGGGCGAACGCGGGCCCTTGCCCGGTCGCGGCGGCGTAGGTGAGCGCTGCCTCGACGCCGGCGCCGCCGGCGGTCGCGATCACGACCAGGTCCAGGAACGCAGCCAGGGCGTGCCGGGTGGCGGCGCGGCGGGCGGCGGCCTCCTGGCGGACGGTGAGCGCGGGGGCGGCGAACCCGGCGACGGCGAGGACGACCGCGCCGGCGGCGGGCAGCTGCCAACCGGCTGAGACACCGCAGAAGGCCAGCAGCCCGGTCATCGACGGGACGAGCAGCAGGCCGGCGACGGCGGCGGTGGCCTGCTCGGCCAGCAGCCGTTCCGGGGGGCGGCCGAGGATCGCCAGGTCACTACGGAGGGTCTTGCCGGGTAGGCCGAGCCCGGCCAGCAGCGCGGCCGCCGGGCGGCCGAGCCGCGCCGCCCAGCCCCCGCCGTTGAGGGTGATCACCGGGGCTGGCCGAGGGCGGGTCAGGAAGTCCAGGGCGTATGCGAGGCTCGTGCGGCGGGGGGCGAGCCCGGCGGCGATGGCGAGCAGGCCGAGGGCGAAACCGGTTCCGGCCAGCAGGGCGGCGGTCACGGCCGTGCCCCGTTCGTTCCGGCCTCGGCGGCGCTGCCGAGGTTGACAAGCAGGCGGGGGTCGCTGTCCATGACCGAGATCCGGTGGAGCCACCAGAACCCGGTGCTGAAGCAGGCCCCGACCACGAGCAGCATGAGCTGCCCGGCCGGGGTGCCGTACGGCTGAAGGAACGCGCGGCTCCAGGCCAGCAGGCCGATGACCAGCAGCAGGGTGACGGCGATGATCATGCGGGCGGCGGTGCGGACCCGTGCCCTTCCGGCGGCGACCCGCATCCGCATGACCGCGTGCTGGCGGGCGGAGTCGGCCAGGCTGCCTAGCAGTTGGGCCAGGTCGCGGGCCTGCTGCTCGGCCGCCAGCAGCAGCGCCGCCACGACGAGGTCGGCGGTCGGGTCGGCGGTTTCGGCGGCGAAGGCGCGCAGCGCCTCCGGCAGCCGCGCGCCCCGGCGGATCCGGGCGGCCAGCAGCACCACCTGCTCGCGGACGGGGGCGGGGGCGACCGGCTCGGCGGCCAGGATGGCCTGCTCCAGCCCGGCGGCGGCGGAGATCGTGTCCCTGAGCATTTCGGTGAAGGTGGCGATCGCCTCGATCCGCTCCAGCGCGCGGGCGTGCTCGCGGTCCGGTCCCAGGACGCGGGGCAGGAACCAGGCGGCCAGCCCGGCCAGCACCGTCCCGGCCGGCCAGCGGGTGACGGCGGCGACGATCGCTGCCGTGACCAGGGTCGCGGCGACGCGGGGCATGGTCGCCTCTTGCCGGGCACGGGCCGCCAGCTGGGCAAGGCGCGGGCTCGGCTCGGGCGCGGCGGTGCGGCGCAGCCCGGCGACGACGAGGACCACGCCGAGGCCAGCCAGGGCGCCGAGGATCCCGGCGGTCGCGGCGCTCACGGCGCCTGCCAGGGTCCGGGCCGGTAGTCGGCGGCGGCGAGTTCTTCCATGGTGGCGGCGCGGACCGGGACCGCCGGGACGGCGCGGCGGTCCGGGCCGGGCGCCCATACCTCGTTGGAGGCAACCTGGCGTCCGTCGGCGCCGGTGATCTCCCGGATGCTGCTTACGCAGCGGTTCCCGCTGGTGTCCCAGGCGAGCTGGATCACGAAGTGGATCGCCCCGGCGATCAGCAGCCCGGTGTCCTCCAGGGTCAGGTGCTCCGGTGACTGGGCGGCGTAGGCGGCCAGCTTCAGCATCGCGCCGCGCGAGGAGCTGGCGTGGATGGTGGTCATCGACCCGTCGTTGCCCTGCGACATCGCGTTCAGCATCGGGATCACCTCCGCGCCGCGGACCTCGCCGACCAGGACCCGGTCCGGGGTCATCCGCAGCGCCCACCGCACCAGCTCGGCGAGGGTGATCTCGCCCTCGCCCTCGGTGTTGGGCTCCCGCGACTGCATCGCCACGACGTCGGGGTGGGCGTCGGCGTCCCAGTCCAGGCATAGCTCGAGAGAGTCCTCGATGGTGATCAGCCGTTCCTGCGGCGGGATCGCGCTGGCCAGCGCCCGCAGCATGGTCGTCTTCCCGACCGCCGTGCCGCCTGAGATCAGCAGGTTCTTCCTGGCCCGGACCAGCGCGGAGAGGAACGCGGCGAGGGGCTCGTCGACCGTGCCGTTGCGGACCAGCTCGCGCAGCCCGGCGCGCGAGAGCCGGTCGCGGCGGATCGCCACGCACGGCCGGCCGGTGACCGCCTGCACCGCGAACAGCCGCCCGCCGCCCGGCAGCGGCACCGACACGCGCGGGGATGAGCGGTCGAAGCGGCGCTCCTCGATCCCGCCCCGGGCGGCGATCGCCCGGATCAGGTCGGCCAGCTCCTGGTCGCTGGCCGCGACCGGCGGGACGCTCGGGCGGTGCCCGTCGGCGTACTGGACGAACACCCGGTCGCACCCGTTGGCGTTAACCGACTCGACCTCCGGGTCATCCAGGTAGGGCTGGAAGCCGCCCAGGCCCCACAAGTCGGCGTAGATGCGGTCCGCGACCAGCTGCTCGGCGTCCTGGTCCAGCGGTGCCCGCCCGCTGGTGAGCGCGGCCTCGGCCTCTTCTTCCAGTACCTGGCGGATCAGCGCCCGGCCCAGCTGCGAGCGGGCCGCGGCGGTCATGGTGCCGTCCCGGCCGGCCTGCTGCGCCATCCGGTCAGCCACCGTGCCGCGCAGCCGCGCCACCAGGTCACCGCCCGGTTCGCTGCGCGGCCGCACGGCCCTGCCGTTAACCTCGGTCACCGGCGACCGCCTCCGTCTCGTCCAGGTCCTGCGGCCCGGCCGGAAGGTCCGGCGCGGCGGGCGGGTAACCCAGGGCCGCCTCCAGCGCCCCGGCGGCAGCGGCAGCCTCGCGCAGCAGCGGCAGCCGCCGCGCCGGCCCGGGGTCGCCGGAACGGCGGCACAGCTGCTCCACCGCCCGCGGATCGGCCGGCAGCGGCCCGCGCACGGGGACGCCGAGGACGCCGGCGATCTCCTCCGCCCGGTAGGACGGCTCCGACGGCGGCCGGCGGTCATCGGCCGCCAGGACGACGGCGAGCCGCAGCCCCGCCTGCTCCAGCCCGCGGATCCGCGGCTCGAGGTGCGCCAGCTCGCTGACCCGGGGCCGGACCACCAGCACCGTGAGCGATGCGGCGGCGGCCACCGCCAGGGCCGGGGAACCGGGGTACAGGCGCCCGCAGTCCGCCAGCGCCGGCTCAGCGGCGGCGGCCAGCTCCTGCGGGAGCTTCGCGGCGGCCAGCGCGGCCACGCAGGCGGCGGCCTGCTCGGCCCCGGCCGGCGCGGCGACCAGGTGCGTCCCGTCGGCCAGCTCCCGCGCGTGCCGCCATGCCAGGCCGGGATGATGGCCGTGGCGGGCCGCTGCCGCGAGCCCGGCCAGCCCGGAGCCGGCGGGCAGGGCCAGCCACAGGCCCAGGTCGCCGCCGCCCGGGTCGGCCTCCACCAGCAGCCGGCGCGGCGCGGTCTTCCAGGTGCTGGCCAGGGCCAGGGCGGTCGTGGTGACCCCGGGCGAGGACTTCACCGACGCCAGCGCGATCAGCGGCACCGCCCCTCACCCGCCCGCCGGGATCGTCGCCAGGGCGATCTGCCCGGCCGCGTTCGCTGCGGCGACCTGCGGCATCGCGTCCGCCGGCACCTGGATCTCCACTATCGTGTTCCCGCTGCCGCTCGACGCCGCCGCGGGGCTGACCGACAGGACCACCGCCTGGCCGACCGGAAGCGCAGCCGGCGTGCTGCCCGAGGACGAGGAGCCCGAGGCCGCGGCCGCCGGGGTGGCGAGCACGTCCACGTCCTGCCCGGCGGCCAGGTCGGGCGGGTACTGGCCGGGCTTCAGCGCGACCCCCTCCCGGACCTGCCCCTTGACCGGGGGCGGCGTCCCGATGTCACTGCCCGCCAGCAGGCTGCCGGCGGGCATGCTGACCGCCGCCGTGCTGCCCACCACCTCGGCCTGGCGGGACGCGGGCACCAGGGACACCGGCCCGGCCGCGCTGACCCGCACCGTCTCCAGGTCGGCGGCGGTGATCACCTGTCCCGCGGCCAGCGGCTGCGAAAGGGCCAGGACCGGCTGCCGGTGCCCGGCCTGCAGCCACGCATCGGCGAAGACCAGCGCGCACGCCACGACCAGTACCACGCCCCCGGCGGCCAGCGGCACGCTGCGCCGCCGCCCCCGGCGCGGCCCCTGCCCGGGAGGCTGCAGGCCGGCCGTGCGCCGTGATCGGGTCGGGACCGCCATCGTCATCCTCCGCTGGTGTTGAGAGCCTGCGACTCGGCAACCTGGAAGTCCGCCGCCGCCACCGTCTGAAGCGGGGCGAGCGCGCCGCCCGCCCCGCCGGTGCCGGCCCAGGTGATGTCCCACGTGATCGTGACGGTGACCCGGTACGCGCCGCCGGTCTGCCCGGCGCTGGACTTCTCGTAGGTGTAGCCGCACGTCGGCGAGGCCGCCGCCGGGTTATCCCCGGCCGCATACGCGGTCCCCGGGCCCTTGCAGGTCACCGTGGTCCCGTCCCCCATCGCCCACGCCGCCGACACCGGCGTCGCCGTCGCGGTTACCGCCTCGCCGGGCACCTGCGCGGTCTTCGACTGCGGCTGCCACACGTTCGCGGCGACCCACAGCCACACTGGCAACCTAGTGAGCTGCAGCGCCTCGGGCGCGGGCGAGGAACGGATCACCGGGTCAGGCAGCCGCAGGTACTTCACCGCCAGCTGGGCCAGCACCCCGGGCGCCGGCAAGGCCGGCGGCGCACCGCCCGCGGGCGGCGGGGCGGCACCGCCGACGCCGAGCGGGCAGGCCAGCGTCTGCACCGTGATGTTGCAGCCCGCCGGGACGCAGCCGAACGTCTTGTTCACCGTGCCGGAGCATCCCCCGGCCGCCGTGCCTCCCGTGGCAACCGTGGCTGCGCCGCTGCTTGTGCCGCCGGGGTCCGCGGTGCCGGGCGTCCCGGGCGCCGGGCCGGTCCCGGCCGTGACCTGGCACTGCGCCGAGGACGACTGGCCGCACTGCGCGAACCCGAAGGCCGTGCCCGGCCCGCCGCCTGCCAGCGCCGGGACCTGGGCGAGGAACATCAGCGCCATGGACGCCGCGGCCGCCGCGGCGGCACGCCGGAGCAGGCGGGTCAGCATGTCCCCGCCAGGCCGACGTTCAGGTAAGTGACCTTCCAGGTGCCGTTGAACGGCTGTAGCCGCGCGATGATGTAGCGGTCTCTTACGTCCTGGCCGGCGACCGGCTTCCCGTCGTGGTAGTTGAGCCAGTGGGAGCCGTCGGCGCAGTCGGTGACATCGGCCTGGGTCACCTCACCGCCTGATCCCTTCACCAGCGTCACGACCGGGTGAAGCACCGGCTGCCCGAGGCTCACGTCGCCGTCCTGGTGCTCCTGGTACAGGGCATGCGTCAGGGTTGACAGCGCGCCGCCCGCCGCGTAGTGATCCAGCCCCGGCGCCTGGTAATCCGCCGTCCGGGCGGCGGTGACATAGGCCTGCCACATGCCCAGGTACGCCTGCCGTGCCTGGGCCTGCGGATTGCCCGAAGGCGGCGCGGAGGAAGGAACCGGCGCGAGCGTGGCCGGCGAGTGACGCGGTGCGGGAGCGCTGCCGCCGCATCCGGCAGTCATCACCGCCACGACGCCGACCAGGACCCCCGCCGGCCGGGCTGCCCACCGCATTACCCCCGCATCTCCTGTAAACCGGTGATCCGGGTAGGTGAAGGCCTTCCTAGGTGCCATCCGGGCACCGGACCGTGCCGCATCGGCAGCGGAACCCAGAACGAGGCGGCGTATCACGGGCGATCCATGGGTCCGGCGTTGTCCCGATCCCCGCCTGGGCGCGGTGACAGGACCAGGGGCGGGGGGACACCCGGGCGGGACGAGGGCGGCCAGCCCGGCCCGGCCCGGCCCGGGCCGGGCATCCTGCCTGGCGCCGGCGGGGCCGGGAAGTTCCGCGCGACCGCCCCGGCGGCGGCGTGCGGGCGCGCGGATCGCAGCGCGACCGCCAGCGCTGCGACCCACCCGATGAGCGTCCAGCCCAGCAGCACGTTGATCACCGCGACCGAACCGAGGCCGGGGACCCGGCGTATCGACCCGATCAGCACCGGGAGCAGGTACAGCGCACCCGACAGCACGACAAGGCCGCCAGCCACGATGACAGCGGCGATCGATGAAAGGACATGCACCTGCGGCTCCCTTACGCGTGGCGATCTAGTCACTGCCGACGCTAGGCGCGTCCGCCCGGCACGGCGAGGAGGGAAAGCCACAGGATGCCCACATATTCACCGTCATGACCGCGATGCGCGGGACCGGCCACCTACAGTGGATGCGGCAGCCCGGCTCCGCCCTGCCCTGGCGTGACGGGCGGCTCGATATGCCCGGCACGCTGGACCGGACCAGGGAGCGGCGATGGCGCAGTTTGGGCAGCTGCTGCGGCAGCTGCGGACCAGCGCCGGGCTGAGCCAGGAAGAACTCGCCCAGGCGGCGACGCTGAGCACCCGGACGGTCAGTGACCTGGAACGGGGCATCAACCTGACGGCCCGCAAAGAGACCGCCCGGCTGCTCGCCGACGCGCTGGCCCTGGACAGGGAGGAGCGGGCCGGTTTCCTGGCCGCAGCGCGCGGCGGTGACCCGGGCACCGGCACTGCGGCGGCAACCCGGGCGCTGCCGCGGGACATCGCCTCGTTCACCGGCCGGGCTGGTGAGCTGCGCCAGCTTGAGGCCGGAGCCGGGGCTGGCGGCATCTGGGTGATCGGCGGGATGGCCGGGGTCGGCAAGACCGCGTTCACGGTCCGCGCCGCCCGCCAGCTAGCCCCGCGGTTCCCTGACGGGCAGATCTTCCTGCCGCTGCACGCGCATACCGCCGGACAGCAGCCGGTGCAGCCCGCCGACGCCCTGGCCAGCTTGCTGCAGACCATCGGGATCGCGCCCGCGCAGATCCCGCCCAGCGTGCAAGCGCGGGCCAGCATGTGGCGCGACCGCGTGGTCGGCCAGCGCCTGCTGCTGGTCCTGGATGACGCCGCCAGCAGCGACCAGGTCCGGCCGCTGCTGCCCGGTACCAGCGGGGCCCTGGTGCTGATCACCAGCCGCCGGCACCTGACCGCGCTGGAAGACGCCCGGGTTATCAGCCTCGACACGCTGCCGCCCGGCGACGCCGCCGCCCTGCTGGCCCGGCTGGCCACCCGGCCGGGCCTGGACCCCGCCGACCCGGCCATAGCGGAGATCGCCGCACTGTGCGGTCGGCTACCGCTGGCCTTGGGCATGCTGGCCCGCCAGCTGTACCACCACCCGGCCTGGAGCCCGGCCGAGCTGGCCGCAGACCTGGCCGCGGCACGGGACCGGCTGTCACTGATGCACGCCGAGAACCGGTCGGTCGCCGCGGCGCTCGACCGGTCCTACCAGGACCTGACCGTGCCGGAGCAGGCAATGTTCCGCTGCCTGGGCCTGCACCCGGGCAGCGACTTCGACGCATACGCCGCCGCGGCGCTGGCCGGCGTCACGGTGGCCGAGGGCCGCCGGGACCTGGAAGGCCTGTATGACCATTACCTCCTGATCGAGACCGCCCGGGGCCGCTACCGGTTCCACGACCTGATCCGCGAGCACGCCCGCGCCCTGGCAGCCACCAGCCCGCCCGCCGAACGCGACGCCGCCACAGGCCGCCTGCTGGACTACTTCCTGCAAGCCGCCCGCGCCGCCGGCCAGCACCTGGCAAGCAGCGCCGCCACAGGCCTGCCCGCCGCGGCTCCGCCGCCCATGAGGCCGATCACCGGCCCTGATGACGCCTTGTCGTGGCTGAACGCCGAGCGGCTCAACCTGGACGCCGTGGCCGGCTACGCCGCCGCGTCCGGCCGGCCGGTGCACGCCGTCGGCATCCCGGCCGCGATGCATACGTTCATGCGCAGCCAGGGACACTGGGACCAGGCCCTGTCCCTGCACCACGCCGCCCTGCAGGCCGCCAGGGACGCCGGGAACCAGCTCGCCGAGGCCCGGGCACTGACCGACTTGGCCGACATGCAGTTCCTCACCGACGACTACCCCGCCGCCGAGGCCACCGTGAACCGGGCCCTGGAGGTATACCGGGGCCTGGGTGACCGGGCCGGCGAGGCACGCGCCCTGACCGCCCTCGGTGCCGTCCAGCAGGCCACCGGCGACGCCCCGGCCGCCACCGCCAGCCTCACCCGCGCACTGGGCCTGTATCAGAGCCTGGCCGACCGGCTCGGCGAGGCCAGCGCCCTGACCAGCCTCGGCGCGATCCAGCAGGCCACCGGCGACGCCCCGGCCGCCACCGCCAGCCTCACCCGCGCACTGCAGCTCTACGCCGAGGCAGACAGCCAACTCGGCGAGGCCAGCGCCCTCGCTGAGCTCGGCACCGTGCGCTTCGCGGCCGGGGACCACGACGCTGCTGCCAGCGCGCAGCAGCAGGCCCTGGGCCTGTACCGCCGCCTCGGCGACCGGCTCGGCGAAGCCCGCTCCCTCACCAGCCTCGGCACCATCCAGTACCGTACCGGGGACTACCAGGGCGCCGAGGCCAGCCATACCCGCTCGCTGCAGCTCTACCGCGACCTCGACGACCGCTCCGGCGAAGCCGAGGCCCTGAACAACATCGCCGACATGATCCGCGACACCGCAAAACCCGCCGGGGCACGCCCGTACTACCAGCAGGCCCTGGCGATCGCCACCAGCATCGCCGCCCAGCAGGAGCAAGCCCGCGCCCTGGAAGGCCTCGGCCGGTGTCACGCCCTGCAAGGCAACCACCGCGAGGAACTCAAATTCCTGCGCCAGGCCCTGGCCGTCTACCAGCGGATCGGATCCCCCCATGCCCGGGAACTGGCGGAGGAACTCCGCGAGCGGGCCGCCGGACCCCCCGGCGGGGAGCCTCGCGGCCATGAACCAGCCGGGGACCCGTAACGCATTCCCGAGCGCGCAGCGGGGGAGGTCAGTATTTCGGTTCCACGGGGAAGGGCAGCTTGTCCGCCCAGGCACGCAGGGCGCCAGCAGCCTCCCGGCGGAGATCATCGTCGGCGGTGTCCTCGCGCAGCGCCCGCTGGTCACGCTGTAGTGCCAGCTCCCGGTAGAGCTGGAGGTCCTCAAAACCCGAGGTGGCGACGTCGTAGCTGGTAGCGGCGAATACCAGGCGCGGCAGGCGGGCCCAGTAGCACGCGGCCAGGCACATGGGGCATGGCTCGCTGCTGCAGTACATGACGCCGGTCTCGAACAGGTGCGTGCCCAGGGCCTCGCCCGCGGCCCGCAGAGCCATCACCTCGGCGTGCGCGGTCGGATCATTAAGCTCGACCACGCGGCTAGTGCCCTCCCCGGCAACCTGGCCGCCGATGACGACCAGGGCACCGAAGGGAGTCTTGCCGTCGTCTTCCAAGGCGCGACGGGAAACCTGGATGGCGCGCTGGAGGAAGCGGCGGTCGGCATTACTGAGATTGCCGGGCATAAGAGCGCGTCCTGTCTACAGGTAGAAGGATGGATCGGCGTCACCGAACGGGCCGTCGAGGTTGAGGTCGTACCCGGTAAGTGGCGTGGTAGCGCCGCCGGGACCGATGATCTTCAGCGTAGTTTCAGCAGCGTCAGGATGAGACCAGGCTCCCCGCCGGCGCACCATCATGCCGTCCAGGACTCCGAAATTACGCTGGCCGCCGCCGACGATGAGCCGGTGGACGCGCGGGCGGCGAGCGCGGGACAGCAAGGCTCCCGCGGCGTCCAGGCGGTAGAGCCAGTCAGCATGAGCGGCGTTGAGGGCGGCGAGCTCCTCCACGGGCACATCGCCCAAGACCGGGACACTGTGCAAGACGAGGCGGTCAATGGCCAGGTCATCACGGTTCCGGGCGGCGGTCATGACGGCCTCGTCGATTTCATCGCGGATCCGCCAGGAAGCAGAGCGCAGCCAGTCCACTCCGCACTGGACGGACAGCACGGCAGTGACGGCGTAGTCGCTCAGCGACGGGAGGGATTCCCGCCAGGTGACGGGCGCAATACCGGTCACGGGCTGCTGGCCTGGCTGGCGCCGATCAGATGCAGGACGCGCAGCCGCTCGCTGATCGCCTGCTCCACGCCATACTTTCCAGCCCGCGACGTGTCGCGGCCGGGCAGGACCCTGGTAGCGAGCCGCCCCGTCGCCTCCAGTAGCGGCAGGGGCAAGGCGGTCAGGAAGGCGCGCAGTTCCCGGTCCGGCTCGCCGGGGCCGAGCGGGGCCAGGCGGCTGGCGACCGCCAGGACACAAGCCGACAGCCGCTGCTGGGGCTCGATGACCGGCATGGGCGCTGCCCACCCCGCGTGCGAAGCGATGGTGCGCACCTTATGCCACATTCCACCGGGGGCGGACGTGCTGCTGATCAGGCTGGTCAGCGTCGTCGTGGCCTGCTCGGCGGTGCTGAAGAACCGGTGTGCGGCGAAGGTGCGCAAATACGCGGCGAGCAACTGGTGATCGGGGCTGAACTCCGGCCGGATCAGCTCGGGCGGATGAGGGATCCGGACGTCGCGGAGCGTGGCTATAGCCCCAACCGACACCAGGGTCCAGGTCAGGTCAAATTCGGTTACCGTGCCGAAGGCTTGTCTCGTAGCCTGTGCCGCTGGGCTGAGACCGCCTCCGGCTCCAAAGTACAGGACGCTCCGGAGCCCAGACAGGATGCTGTCGCCGTCGAAGTAATTGCCCAGGAACTTGGACCCGGTGAGGATCTCATAGACCGGGTACAGGCCGGCGGCCTGGTGGGACCCGTGGAAATCAGTGAAGTCTGCCAGCCAGGCCACCGCGCAAGCCGCCCCGGCCAGCGGTGTGCCCAGATCACCGGGTCCGGCGCCGGGCGGATCAGGATCAGCCAGGCGGAGAATCAGGTCCCGGGATGCGACGGCGAACGCCACCATTTCCCGGGCCGAGCTGGCGGTAGTGACCTGACGCGCCGACAGTATCAGTGAGGTGCTTCCCAGCCAGGCCAGGTACCGGCTGGCCTGGCCCAGGACCGCAGCCGCAAGCTCCGGTCTCGCTGTCCCGGGCGTGGTGCCGTCCGGGGGGACCCTGACCCGGGCCAGCAGAGAGTCCACCAGCACCCTTGCCGCGGCTGAGGCGACGACCGGATCCAGCTTCCCCACCAGCGCTGCCTTGGCCAGCCGGTGCACCGCCTCCAGGTGCAAGGCCAGCGCCGCCCGGGTTGCCGGGGCGGTGCCGCGATTATCGGTGGCCGCATAGGCAAGCTCAGCGGCAAGATCCTGCACGCTGCCACCGTCGCTGCCGGACGCGGACTGGTCCAGCTGGCCGAGGTAGGCGGCGACGACAGCCTCGCCTGCCTGCCGCTGCCGGGCGCCCCGCGGCGGATCTTGCAGTGCCCTGCCGAGGGTCCGCGCCAGCAGCCGCTTGCGCCCGCCCGAGCTAGCCAGCCCGAGCAGCCGGATGAAGGAGAAAATCCCGACCAGGTCCGCGAGCAGGAACAGAAACGCCCCGTATGTGGCCGCTATCGCAGCCTGCGCCAGCAGCCCGGAGGCGGTCAGCATGGCGCCCAGCCAGCCGGTGACCACCCAGTCGCGGAACCCGATGTGCCCGTCAATCTCCCGGAACGACGGCCACGCGCTGGATGCCGCGAATGACAACGCGAAGATCACTGCCTCACCGGTGAGCAGGGTCGCAAAGAAAGCAATGCTGAACGTTGCCGAGTCGATAACATCCTGGCGGGACAGCGGCACCACCCACGCCACGGCCAGCAGGCCGACAATGCAGACCGCTGATGCGACCCGCCGGACGTTGCTCGCTACGGTCCTGCCCATCGTCGCGAGTACATCGATCTGGCCCGGGTCACTCACCGGTCACCTCGACGACCGTCCGGTCCGCGGGCAACAGCCGGTCCGGCTCCCCGGCCCGGGTCACTATCAGGACCGCCGTGCCCTCGGGAATCCCCAGGACACGGCGCTCATCGTCGGTAGGAACCCGCGCTGACACCCGGGTCCCGGCACCGACGTGCAGGATCTCCACGTGCTCGGCCGGGCCGCGCACGAACGTCCCCGTGCCCCGCTCGGTGATCACCAGCCCCTCGCTGCGCAGCGCTGCCAGAGCATCGCGGACCGCGTCCCGGCCCACGCCGAACCGCTGCGACAGCGAGGCCTCCGACCCGACCATGGCACCAGCCCGCAGCTCACCGCTGCGGATCTGATCCCGCAGGATGCGGGCAAGCTGCCGGTACACCGGCTCGAAGCTCGCCGGGTCGATCGTCATGCGCCAGACAGTACGAACCAGCCACCGCCTCAGGCCCATGTGGCCCTAGGGCCATAACCTGTGAATCTGCCAGTCAAGCTGAAGCGGGCCGCAACTCACAGATCCGGCAAGTAGCAAAGGAAGGTCACGTGCGACAGGAAGGGAACGCCTCGAACCGGCCCCTCTGGATGGCCGTCATGCTCATCACCGCAGTTCTCGTGGCGGCTGCTGCGGCTGTCCTCCTCCACTTGGCCGGGGCCTCACCGGCCAGCGTCGTTACGGCGATGGGCGTCGCCTTTGCCACAACCATGACGCTGTGTCTCAGCGCGTGGAAGTTCCTTCACTCCTAGCGCGGGGACCCTGACACTACGTCGGTCACCGGACGGCCAGCGGGCTGGCGGATGGGCCCGGGCCTTTCGGCCTGCCGACTGGGGCGGTAGGCCTCTGCCAGGCAGCCACTCGCGCGCGGAGCCTGATAGCAGGATGTCCCCGGCGTACTGGCGCGGCCCGGCCCGGGCCGACGCAGCCGCCGGGATCAGGAGGTGAGCCCGGATGCAGGCATGGTCAGATCTCAGCGAGCTGGGCCTGAATTCCGGCAAGAAGACCCGGTTGCACCGGATCCTCTACCAGTTCGGCCTGCGCAACGGGACAGCCCTGTTCCTCCCCTACGACCAGGGCCTGGAGCACGGCCCGCGCGACTTCTTTGCGAACCCCGCGGCCAGCGATCCGGCCTACATCGCCAGGCTCGCCCTCGACGGCGGCTTCAACGGCATCGCCATCCAGGTCGGCCTGGCCGAGAAGTTCTACTGGGACTACGCCGGCGAAGTGCCGCTGATCCTCAAGCTGAACGGCAAGACCGACATTCCTTCCGACGCCGCGGCGCTGTCGCCGCTGCATGCGAGTGTCGCCGACGCGGTCCGGCTGGGCGCGGACGCGGTCGGGTACACCCTGTACGTCGGAACGCCCGCGGCCGAGGCGGACTTCGCCCAGTACCGGCAGGTCCGCGACGACGCCCGGAGGCTCGGCATGCCGCTGATCGTGTGGGCCTACCCGCGCGGTGCGGCGATCGAGGCCAAGGGCGGCAAGGACTCCTTCTACGCCGTCGACTACGCGGCCCGCACCGCTAGCGAGCTGGGCGCCGACGTGGTGAAGGTGAACTTCCCGCACCCGGAGAAGCGGACCGGCGTGCCCCGCGGCTACGACGCCGAATTCTTGCCCCAGCAGGCGATCGACGCGGTGGTCCGGTCGGCGAACCGGACCCTTCTGCTGGTCTCCGGCGGCGAGCAGGCGGGCGACGAGGCGATGCTGGACAAGGCCCGGCGGTCGATGGAGGCCGGCGCGACCGGGCTGATCTTCGGCCGGAACGTCTGGCAGCGTGAGCACGGCGAATCGCTCGCTTTCATTGCCCGGCTCCAGGAAATCCTCGCCAAGTACCCGCGGGGAGGCGACCGGCAGTGAGCACCGAGAAGGAACTAGGCAGCCCGCGCATCGTGGTCGGCGTGGACGGATCTCCGTCGTCAAAGGCGGCGCTGCGCTGGGCCATCCGCCAGGCTGGGCTGACCGGCGCCGTGGTGGAGGCGGTGACCGCGTGGTGGTATCCGACCGGCTACGGCATGGCGCCGATCTCTGACGGGACGTTCGACTTCGAAGGCGACGCGGGAAAGACGCTCGCCGAGGCACTCGCCGAGGTCAGCGGCCTCGCGCCAGACGTGATGGCCTGCCCGCGCGTCATCGAGGGGCATCCGGCCGACGTGTTGCTGCGGGAGGCCCGCGGAGCGGACCTGCTCGTGGTGGGCAGCCGAGGACACGGCGGGTTCGCCGCCGCACTGCTCGGCTCGGTCAGCCAGCACTGCGTGCAGCACGCCCCCTGTCCCGTCCTCGTACTGCGCGGAGATGATGCCGGCTAGCAAGGGCCGGCCGGCACGGCCAGGAGCCCGAGACTGGGAGAAGGGGCGGAGACGATGACGGCGCGTGTTCCCGCCGGGCGGATACTCGTGGGCATCGACGGCTCCCCGGCGGCCGCGGCCGCCCTGCGCTGGGCGGCCGCGGAGGCCGGGTTCCGGGGACTGCGGCTGCACGTGATGTACGTGCTGGACCGGCGGCACTCGGGGTCGGCGCCTTACGCGCCGCCAGGCCACGGCGGCGGCCTCCGGGTTCTGCCCGAAACAGCCCTGGCACTGGCTGTGCGCGCCGCACTCGGCCCGGATCTGCCACCGGACTGGCTGCTCGAAGTCGCCGAGGGCGCGCCGGTCCGCGTCCTGCTGGACCGCGCCGACGGCGCCGAGATGCTCGTGCTGGGTAGCAGCCGCCCGGGCAGCGCGCGGACCCGGCAGGAGGCCGGGCCCAGGGCCCCGCTCGGCCCGGTCGTCCGCGACTGCTAGCGCGGTGCTACGTGCCCCGCCGTGGTGGTGCGGCCGGGCCGCGCGGAAACCGGGGCCAGCCCCGTCACCCGTCAGGTGAGCCGCGGCGCGGCACGCCGCCGACCCACCGCAACTCATTCTCGCCACCCGGCGGTGAGCACGACAGGACGACCATCGGCCGGGACTTTGGACTCTCGATCCGGGGGAAGTCAGGTCTCTGGGGCACCTACCCGCCTCCGGTGAGGCTGAAGCACGGACGATAAAGCTTGCTGCTGTCCGGCCCGCCCCGTAGTGCGGGTCCTCATGCCGCCGACGGCAGGCCGGCTGTACCGGGTCGAGCTTCTGCTGTGCGGTCATCACTTCCGCCTTTCGCAGTGGACCCTGGCCGCCGCTGGAGCCGTCGCACGCGTCGTGCCGGGGAAGCCCGCTGAGCCGGCGGCCCAGCTCACCCTGCTGTAAGGCGGAGCCCGATCAGGCGTACAGGGCGTCGATATCGCTGGCGTACTTGGCCAGCACGTAGTCCCGGCGGACCTTCTGGGTGGGGGTCAGCTCGGCGCCGACATGGAACGTGCCGGGCAGGATGCGGAATCGCTTGATGCCCTCGGCCCGGGACACGAGCGCGTTCGCGCGGTCCACCGCCTGCTGGACGACGGCGAGCAGATCCGGGTCCTCGCTCAGGTCACCGGCGGTCGCGCCGGCGGGCTTGCCCTGCCGCTGCTTCCACCGTGCGAACGCTTCGTCGTCCAGGGTGACCAGCGCGGCGACGTACGGCCGCCGGTCGCCGACCACGACGCACTCGGCAATCAGCCAGTGCTCGCGGACGCGGTCCTCCAGGATCGCGGGCGCGACGTTCTTGCCGCCCGCGGTGATGATCAGTTCCTTCTTCCTGCCGGTGAGGTAGACGAATCCGTCGTCGTCGACCCGCCCAAGGTCGCCGGTTCGCAGCCACCGGCCGTCGAACGCCTCGCTGGTGGCCCGCGGATCCTGCCAGTACCCCTGGAACACCACCGGGCCCTGGACCTCGGCCTCGCCGCCGGGTCCCATCCGCACCGCGCAGCCCGGCAGCGGCTGGCCGACGGAGCCGATCCGCTGGCCACCGGGCGGGTTCATGGTGATGGGGCCGACGGTCTCGGTCAGCCCCCAGCCCTCCAGGACGGTGATTCCCGCGCCGCGCAGGAAGTGCCCGAGGTCCTCGCCCAGCGGCGCGCCGCCGCTGATCGTCCAGGCGACCTGCCCGCCCAGCGCCGCGCGGAGCCGCGCGTAGACCAGCCGACCGAACACCGCGTGCCGCAGCCGCAGCCGGATGCCCGGCCGCCGCCCGGCGCGGCTGTAGGCGATCGCCGCCGCCTCGGCCGCGGCGAACAGCCGCTGATGCCCCTCGGCATCGGCCTGCGCCCGGGCCGCGGCGGCGACCTTCTCCAGTACCCGGGGCACCGCGAGCAGGATCGTCGGCCGGAAGGCGGTCAGCTCCGCGGGCAGCTCGGCTGGGTCGGCGAGGAAGCCGGCCCGCTTGCCGGCATGTACCAGGCACAAGACAACTACGCGGGCCAGGATGTGTGACAGCGGCAGGAAGAACAGGCTTGAGGCATCCCCGGCCAGCACGCGGTCCCAGACCCCCGGGACGCTCGTGATCGCGCGAACCGCCTCGGTCAGGTTGCCGTGGGAGATCACGCAGCCCTTCGGCCGGCCCGTCGTACCCGAGGTGTACACGATGGTCGCGGGCATCTGCGACGTCACCGCGGCGCGCCTGCGTGCGAGCTCCTCCGCCGTTACCCCCAGCCCGGCGTCGGCCAGCGCGTCCAGGCCGCCGTCATCCAGCTGCCACACCGCCTCGACCCTGGCCGGCTGAGCGCGCCGGATGGCGTCTGCGAACTGCGCATTCCCGGCGAACACCGCGACGGCGCCGGAGTCGCCCAGCTCCCAACTGATCTGCTCCACCGACGAAGTCTCGTAGACAGGTACTGTGACGGCCCCCGCCGTCCAGATCGCGAAATCGCAGACGACCCATTCCAGGCTGGTCGCTGCCATCAGGCCCACCCGGTCGCCGGGCGCGATCCCCCCGGCGATCAGGCCGGCCGCGACCGACGCGACCCGGCCGGCGAACTGCTCCGCGGTCACCGGCCGCCACGCGCCATCAGCCTTCGCTGAGAACAGGACGCGGCCCTTGTCCCGCGCGGCCCAGTCGAAGGCATCATCGCACGCATTCTCGCCCATCATTCACCCCCCAGGTTCAGTCGCGGACGGCCGGTGCCAGGCCGCGCGCCGCTCCTGACGCGCCCGGCAAGAGCGGCTGCAGAGTGCGGCCGACGATCGAGTTGAGAACGCCCGGTGCCCGTACCTGCCAGGGCGCGTAGAGCCGTCCGCGGCGCTGGGGCGCGGGCGGCAGCATCGTGGCGTCCTCACCGGGCCAGCACCCGGTGGGCAGCGCGTAGAGGCTCCTGCCGAGGGCTCTCGTGTCGGCCGCGGCCGGGTCACCGGCGTTCAGGCCCGCGAGGCCCGCCTCGATGTCCAGGCCCGTTATCTTCACGCCGCTGGCGCCCCAGCGCAGCGATCGCAGGCCCAGGCACAGGCACAGGTGCGGCCGGCCCGCGTCGTGAGTGGCGGCCAGCGCGTCGGCCCCGTCGCCGACGATGGCCGCGGCCAGCATATGCACCGTGACCGGCCGGCACAGCAGCTCGTCGGTAGCCTCCCACAACGAGATCCCGCACAATTCGCCGACTCGGTCATCCAGCCGGAGGCGCCCGCCCACGAGTGCCACCGCGCTGGGC
>Ga0335075_10003074_pt1 | contig 26686 bp, 21 predicted proteins | sample Lox_Sample_24_FD_206723 | JGI IMG/M metagenome (GOLD analysis project Ga0335075, IMG submission 206723) | Soil microbial communities from Loxahatchee National Wildlife Refuge, Florida, United States - Lox_Sample_2.4 | ecosystem: Environmental > Terrestrial > Soil > Wetlands | place: USA...
TAATTTTTGGATGGCGCTACGAAGCAAGGATTCTCTCGAGGACGCCGTCAAAGCCGATCCCGCGAACATCCCGGCGAGGCGCGACCTGGCCGAGTTTTATTCCGAAGCGCCGTGGATTGTCGGAGGCAGCAAGAAAAAGGCGCGCGACGAGGTTGCCGCCATTGCGGCCGTCGATCCGATTCAAGGGGAGCTCGCACAGGCTGAATACGACAGGAAAAATGGCGCCGAACAGAAGGCGGAAGATGAGTTGAAGGCCGTCTTGCAAAGCAAGCCGAAGACCGTCGCCGAATACTATGAAGTCGCCGATTTTTTTGCCAGCCATCCCGATCCGGCACTCTTGCAGCAAGCCGTCGACGGAGCCGCAACGATCGCACCGTCTGATCCGCGTCTGCTTTACTATCACGGCGTTACTCTGGCTCTCGAGGGGGAGAATCTTGATGAGGCGGAGACCTATCTGAAGGCTTATCTGGCGCGAACTCCCAATCGCAGCGATTACCCCCGCGCTCCGACGCCCGCACATGGCTGGGCCACGTTTATGAAAAGCAGGGAAGGCGAATGGATGCGGCTCAACAATATCAGGTCGCACTTCAACTCAATCCGCAGAGCGAGTTTGCCAAGCAGAGCCTGAATCAGCTGGAAAAGCAATGAAGCGTAGAACCGACGACTTGTCCAGCGGCGAACGGATGTTTCGCCTGGAAACCTGGCGAGTTGCGATCAACGCCCTGAAAGCGAACAAGCTGCGCGCGTTCTTGACTATGCTCGGAGTAGTGATCGGCAGCGCGTGCATCGTACTCGTGATCACAGTTTCATTGACGGGCACGAAGTATATCATTGGCCAGATCGAAGGCGTCGGGGCCAACATCATCTACGCCGACCTGCTTCGCAGCAGCGCGCACCCGACCACAATTTCCGACGAAATAAGCCTCGCCGACCTGCAGGCCGTCAAAGCTCAAATTCCGCAGGTGGTGGCCGTAGCCGGCGTGCATGAGATTCCGATGTCGGTCGATATCGGCGGCGTGGCGCGCGCCGTGAACGTCGTTGGCGTTACGCAAGACTATGCCGCGGTAAGGAGTCTAGTGATGCTGCGCGGCCGCTACTTCGATTCTATCGACATGGAATCGCGGGCAAAAAACTGCATAGTCAACGAGAACCTGGCGCAACTCGCTTACCCCGGCGAGGATCCGGTCGGCAGGACGATTCGCTTTGCCGAACTGGAGTACACGATCGTCGGCATGTTTCGTGAGCGCGTTTCGACATTCGGTGAGTCCGAAATTCAGAGGTACACAGCTCTCGTACCGTTTACCATCGTACAGTACTTCACCGGTAATGAAATTGTCGGGACGCTTTACGCCACTGCCGACCAGCCCGCGGACGTTCCCCTGGTGACTCAAGAGATCGGCGAAGTGCTGCGCAGCCGTCATCGCCCCGGGGCCGAGTACCAGGTGGCGAATCTTTCGTCCGTGCTGAACGCCGTCCGCGAAATAGCGCGCGCGCTGTCGATCGTATTGCTGATCATCGCAGGTATTGCGCTGCTGATCAGCGGCATCGGAATTATGAACATCATGTTGGTCACAGTGACGGAGCGCACCCGCGAGATCGGAGTTCGGAAAGCGGTAGGTGCCCGGCAGCGGGAGATTCTGGGTCAATTTTTGCTGGAAGCGCTGATCATCAGCGGGATTGGAGCGCTGCTGGGAGTGGCGGGTGCGCTGGCGATCGCGGCGATTGGTCGCGCGCTATTGCCGGCCGGTCTGAGTGTGCCGGTGCCATGGATTTCGGTGGTGCTGGCGATCGGCGTCTCCTGCGTAACGGGTCTGCTGTTCGGCTATCTGCCCGCAAACAGAGCGGCAAGGCTTCAGCCGACGGATTCGCTGCGGTACGAGTAAGAGCACTTCTGCTGATGCGAAGCAGCATTCTTCAGGTGCGATTCAGTATTTCGAGTGGGGGACTTCCGTTCGTCCGGACATGAGTTCCACTTCAACGTCGGACGCTCCTCGCAGGAACGCGGGAACCACTTGGCCATGGCTCTTCGTGAGCACCAGATCGGCGGACGATTCTCCGACGGGCAGGTTGTGGATTCGCAGGTCGTCCACACCGCGGGGAAGGCAGGGATAGCAGAGGCGAATCCGTTTCAATTTCGGATCAATCTCGATTCCCAGCAGGGCCTGCAACAGCATAAAGATCGCTCCCGACGCCCACGATTGCGGAGAGCACGCGACCGGGTAGAGCGTCGGCCCTTCAGATTCCCACCGACGATGGAAGCCGCAAAACAGTTCCGGAAGCCGATTGATCTCCATGAACGTGGAAGCGTCAATGAGTCCCTGGGTTACGCTAACTGCGGCTTCGCAGAATCCATAACTGGCGAATCCGTGGGCGGCAATCGCGCTGTCGTGCGGCCAGACCGAACCGTTGTGGTATGACAGCGGGTTGTAGCGAACTTCCGCGCTGCCGAGCGTCCTGATTCCCCAGCCGCAGAACATTGCCTCCGTCATCATCTCGTGCACAATCGACTGCGCGCGCCCTTGCTTGGCGATTCCGGAGAACAGGCAGTGACCCGAATTGGAAGCTTTCACCAGGCATGGCCGCTTGCGGCCATCCAACGCCAAGGCATACATTCCGAGGTCAGGACTCCAGAAAGTGCGGTCGAATTTTTCGCGAAGCTCCTCATTTTGCTGGACGAGCGTGGCGGCGAGCCCGGCGTTGCCGAGTGCGACAGCCATTTCCGCTGCAGCGCGCCGAGCGGCATAGACATATCCCTGGACCTCGCACAGTGCAATGGGCGGTTGAGCCAGCGTACCGTCTTTGTGCGAGATCGAATCTTGCGAGTCCTTCCAGCCCTGATGCGAGAGTCCCTTCTTTGACTTCGCCTGATATTCGACGAAGCCATCTCGGTCGCAATCGCCGTAATCGGATATCCAGTTCAGGGCCGCGAGTACATTGGGCCAAATCTCGCGGATTAGGTCGAGGTCGTTCGTGCGCGCGAGATAAGCGCCCGCAAGCATGATGAACAGTGGAGTCGAATCGATGCTGCCGTAATACCGCTTGAAAGGAATCTCGCCTAGATTGGCCATTTCGCCACGGCGCAGTTCGTGCAGAATTTTGCCGGGTTCGGAATCCTCCTTGTCGTTCACTTCCACCGCCTGCGTTTGCGCGAGAAACTTCAGCACGCTTTTCGCGATGGCCGGCGCAAACCACAAACATTCCATCGCGGTGACGATCCCGTCGCGTCCGAATACCGTGTTGAACCACGGAACCCCGCCGTAGGGGTAATCGCCTTCGGGATTGCCGGCCATCATCATCTGCAGATCGGCCTGGGACCGCGTGATCAGAGCCTCAAGCTCGCGGTTTGACGTCAGTACGCGCGTTTGCGCTACGGATGCATCCTCGGCCGATTGCAAGAGATCCCGATGGGCATCGTTGAAAGCGAAGACGTGAGGGGAAGAATCGTCTTGTTCGCAGGCGGCAGTGAGATTGATCGACGCCTCGCCCTTCGGTTCGAGCGAAAGCGGAAAATGGGCCTGGTCGGCTGCGATGTAGACGGGATTCGGATTGAAGGTGAGCTTCGTACGGCGCATGATTCGGTCCAGGCCTTCGCACCCAAGAATGACCGAGTTTTCATCCACCCGCGCATCTTGCATCCTCCCGTGCCGCCCCCGATGCATGCCGCGGACTTCGAAAATATCGGCGAAGTCGGCGCCGAATTCGAAAGACACAAAAGTTTCGACCGGCTTCAGTCCGTAGTTCGAGATACGTACGAACTCGTAGCAAACGCCCTTCCACAGGAACTTGGAACGGAAAACGTGAATTGTCCCGCGTGGGACGGTGACGCGCCCTTCGACAGAGATATCCAGGTTCATCATGTCAACGCTAAGAAGCGCATTGTCTTTTCGGATCGAGGAACGGAGCGACTGCGGAGGCGTTTCCCCTAATCGCAGAGTAAGGCGCGAAAGATAGCGAGTCTCTTTGTGGTACAAGCCCTGTTCGCCAAGGCCTCGCGGTTCTATATCCCCTACGCGATTGCACACGGCGAAGGTCTCACCGTACTTCAGGACGCGGGTGCGGTCGTCGACGGGCGCGGAAGTAGCGAGGACGTAGAATTGTTGGCTGCCGCGGATTGCCTGTGCCAAATCCTCGCGCTCCTAGCGTACTCGGGTATTCGTCACGCCCGGCTTCGGGCCGGGCAGGTTGAACTCCTGGTCGAACACAGGTTCAGGTTGGGCGAATGCTTCGTAGAGAGCAAGATATTCGCAAGTCATGCGCGGCGCCGTGAAACGCCGTTCAAATTCACGCCGGCAGGCCTTCCTCGATATTTGCGCAACGCGATCGATGGCGGCGATCGCTTCTTCAACGCTCTTCACGATGAATCCGCTAATGCCGTCGCTCATAATCTCAGGAACCGAGCCACAGGGGAACGCGATTGTAGGCGTTCCGCAGGCCATGGCCTCGATCATGTTTATGCCGAAGGGTTCCGGCCAGTCGATGGGGAAAAGACTGGCGAAAGCGTTGCCTAGGAAATCGCTTTTCTCCCCATCGCTGATTTCTCCGACGTACTCCACGAGCGAGCAATCGAGCAGCGGTTTGACTCTCGCTTCGAAATACTCCCGGTCCGCTCGATCAATCTTAGCGGCGATCTTGAGAGGTATTCCGCAGCGTTTCGCTATTTCAATGGCTCGGTCAGGTCGTTTTTCGGGTGAAAGGCGGCCCAGGAACGTCAGATATTTCCCCGCCGCCGGATGGAATTGCAGCAAATCGGCGGGAAGGCCGTGATAGACATTGCCCACCCAATTTGCGAACAGTAAGGGCTGGCGTTGTGCTATCGAGATGGAAATCAACGGCACGCCGTCGAATTCCTGAAACATGGGCACGAGCTCCGGGACATCCATGCGACCGTGCAGGGTTGTGACGTGGGGCGTACGAATTCGGCGGCTGATGGGAAAGTGCAAATAGTCGACGTGGAAATGGATGATGTCGAACTCATCGGCCTGTTTTGCCACCTGCTCCAGCATCAGCATGTGGTACGCCAGAGGATCTTTGCACTGCGGATCGGTTCGCAACGACGAGCGGCATACGGATACCAGCCGCGCCGAGGTCCGCGAATCACCACTCGCAAAAAGAGTGACTTCATGCCCGCGCCGGACGAGTTCTTCGGTGAGCCAGGAAACTACGCGTTCCGTTCCACCGTAGTGTTTCGAAGGCACACTTTCATAGAGCGGGGCAACCTGGGCGATTCTCATAATCCAACTCTGTCTGACTTCAATACCAGAATACCAACCGTACCCGGTTGCGGCGGCAGGGCACATACAGGGGGAAACGTAGGGGTGCGTCAAAAAAGAACGGATCGCGAAACGGTCCTGTGCGCAAGCGAACCTCACCCGGCAGCGTTCGTGGGCATTTTCGTGGGCGCCTGCCTGGTCGAGATTTTCGTTCCGACAGGAACAACGAAGGCCTCTCGGTCAACAGTGGCCGGTGCTACACTCCGGGACGCAACTCGATCCGCCAGAGGAGGTCCACTTGAGAACTCACCCGCTCCTTGTGCTTCTCGTCGTCGTAGCTTCGCCCGTCGTGTGTCCAGCGCAGCAGTTGCAGCGCAAGCATTTCCAATCGAAGCTCGCGATTCAACGCAACCTGCCCTTCAGCAGCGGCGTCCTCGTTGGCAACACACTCTACATTGCGGGAACGACTGGCGTCGGACCGGAAAACGCGAAAACGCCAGTCAGCGCCGAGGGAGAAGCCCGGTCAGTTATGGAGCAGGTCAAACAGGTTGTGGAGCAGTCCGGGATGACCATGGACGACATCGTATCTATCCAAGTCTTTTGCACCGATCTCGCCAACTACGACGCTTTCAACCGTGTCTACAGAACATACTTCCACGGAAACTACCCAGCGAGAGCATTCGTCGGCGCGTCGAAGCTGTTGTTTGGCGCGCGATACGAAGTGATGGGCATCGCGGTGAAAGGGCAGACCGGCTTGCGGCCAGCAAGTTGATCGTTCCCTTAGTGCCGATGCGTAAAATAGAATTGCTAAGCGTACGGCCGTTTCTGCAGTGAATTGAAGGTGGCGGAGAGGGGGGGATTCGAACCCCCGGTACACGTTTTAGCGCGTACAACGGTTTAGCAAACCGCCGCCTTAAGCCCCTCGGCCACCTCTCCGGTGTGAAGGAATGTGCGAGTTTGCTGCGTCAGTATAGCACCAAGCGCGGGAATCGAGGCTCCAGCGAAGCCGGAGACTGCGTTCCATGAATAACGCTATGTACCGACGGTCAGCTTCTAGCGAAGCGCCTACTCCAGTTCATTCCGATTCGGCAGCGTGGCCGACGACAACCAGTCCCATCTTCACCGGCGTCGCGAGGGGCGCCTGGAAAAACACGACCCATTGGTCCGAGTCTTCTTGCTGGTGGGCGATAGCTGGAAGAGTCGCCGGTGCTTCATCAGCCGGAACCAGGCTCCAGACCGACGGATGGCCAGTTCCCGAGGCTTTCTTGCTCAAATTATAGAGAGCGTCTGGGGCGACCGCGCCCGCCGACGTATCGTCAGACGCGGGCACGGCGAGCAGAAAATCGCGATACGGAGAAACGCCCTGGTGATCGCCGTTGACCGGCTGCAGCGCGAAACGCAGCGTGTACACGCCGGGCTTGATCGGCTGGTTGCGATAATCAGCTCCCTGTATATCGAATTTCACCACGGCCACCAGCGTCCCTTGCGGAATTTGCCCGAAGTTGACGCCAAGACTGGTATCCGGGGTTGGCGCTGTTGGCACGGATTTCGCCAGCCAGATTTCGCAATATGGGCCGCTCGCACCGGTTACCTGGATCTCATTCGACGAAATCGCACCCTGAATCGCAGCGGGTAGGTCCGACGGAGGTGCGGCTGTCGAAGATGCCAGCTTATACTGCGCGGACGCAGACGTTGCGCAGAGTGCGGCGGTTGCCACCGCAAGAAGCAGCTTCCTGCCAACAAACGCATGTTTCATTGTTGTCTCCGGCCAAAAGACGCTGGCGTGAACACCACTCAGGCGGACGAAGCGGGCGCTCGTTCGAAAGCAGAGTGCCCAGCTCGTTCTAACAATCGATCTGGCGGAAATTTACTCGGCGAACATACCGACGAATGAACTGCGCCGGTTCGAGTCCTGCCACGTTACGCCGAGGTTGCCGCCCGTATAGCTGCTCGCGGCAGCCACGACGGGCATGGAGTGTTCGAGGTGCGCGGCGAGCGGCGGATAGTAGACCTCTTCATTGTGGCAAACGGTGTCCGTCATCTTCAGCATGCGCGTCCTCAGCTGGACAAGATTTCCGGCCTTCACCTCGGTGATGCCATGCTGCACGACGTCGAACGAGATCGGTTGCGCCTGAACCGCCACCACCTGGTTCAGCAGGCCGGACGCCTGCGCTTGTGCAAAGCTGATCAGCGCCGAACGCTGCGCCTGATTCGCGCGTGCATCGACCATGAAAACGGTCTTCGCAGGAAGCGGGCTCGCGTAGGGATCGCCGAGCGTTGCGCTAGCGCGCACAACCGCGACTACACTCAGATTCGAGAGAGGCACGCCGGCCCATTCGCCGTCGCGCACATGCCACGCAAGCACGGCGTTCTCGCCGGCCAGATTCATTTCGGAGTTCGCGAAACACGGCCCCGTGTAAACATCCGCATTCCGGAATTCGGCGTAATCTCCCGAAATCGCGTTCGATGGGTTCTGTGCGGCTTTTACCATTGTGGGCATCACCGCCAGCGCCGCCGCTGCCAGAATGAGAGCTTTCGTCCGCATGTTCGGCCTCCTCAACTTGTATCCCATTTTCCCACTCCCGGATGCTGTGGGAAAGCACAAACCTTTACTGCATTCTGATGCGCAATTCCGGATAACGTTTCGCGGCTAAACGCTTTCGTTCCCGAAGACTAACCTCGGCCTGTCACGTCGTCTCGCAGCAGGACCGTCCCGGCCGGCATTCCTCATGTCCCACGATCTTGCCGTCGAAACCGATTAGCGACTGCGTGCGCCCGCACCAGAACGGCCCCGAATTTTCGATCGCCGAGGCGTCCTCGTCCATCTGGTAGAACATTTTCTTCGAGCGCAGCTTGCTGCAGACTTCGCCCATTCGGATCAGCTCGTTCAAACCGCGGCTGGCGGGCGCCTTCGGGATCTCAGCCATGTTATGCCTCCTTTGCCTGCAGCAATGCGCGTTTGACCGCGACGCGCGCCAGTTGCACCTTGTAGCCATTGTCGCTGAGTGGCTTTGCGCCCTGGGTTGCGGCTTCGCCTGCCGCGGCAGCTGTCGACTCATCGAGCGACTTGCCTTCGAGCGCTTGTTCCGCCGCCCGAGACCGCCATGGCGTTGGCGCGACGTGTCCGAGCACCACGCGAGCTTCGCGAATCGTACCGCCGTCCATTTTCAGCGCAACAGACGCCGTCGCCAGCGGCCAATCGAGCGCCATCTTTTCGCGAACTTCATACGTAGAGCTGCGCCACTGCTCTGCGCCGGCAGGAATCGAAATTTCGGTCAGGATCTCGTTCGGACGGATCGAATGCTCGCGCTGTCCGTCAGCCTTCGGAATCACGAACAGTTCCTCGACTGGAATCTCTCGTCGCCCCGACGACCCGTGCAGCGTCACCTTTGCCCCCAAAGCGACCAGCGGCGGTGCCAGCGATGACGGGCTGACGAAGTATGCCGGTCCATCGTTGCCGAAGATCGCGTGATAACGGTTGTCGCCGCCGGGAACGAGAGACTTGCCCTTGTTCATCGCTAGCAAGCCGTAGCCGCCCCTGTAATACCAGCAGCGCGGCCGTTGTAGCAGATCGCCGCCCACGGTCCCCATGTTGCGCATCTGCGGACTCGACACACCCTCCGCCGCCATCGCAAGGGCAGGGAAGCGCTTGGGCAGCGTGCTGTGCGTCAGAAATTCGTCGAACGTGACCAGCGACCCAATCTGAGTAGCGCCGCCTTCTCCACCGATGCGGCGAAGCTCGGCGATTTTCTTGATGTTGACGAGCCGCATGGAATCGTCGCCGTCATCCTTGATCAAACTGAGTAGATCGGTGCCGCCCGCCAGGATTGCTGTCCGTCCCCACTGCGCGTCCAGCAGCGCGACTGCTTCATTCAGCGATGATGGCGATGCATAAGCGAAGGCTTGCATTTATGCCATACCTCCTTTCCCAAGGGCCGCCAGCACGCGCTGCGGCGTAATGGGAATATAAGGAACGCGGACGCCGATTGCGTTCGCCACTGCGTTTGAAATGGCCGCGCCTGGCGAAATCACCGGCGGCTCACCCAACCCGATCACACCGCGATCGTCGTAGCCCGGCCCGGTCATCATGTGCACCACCAGGTCGCCGACGTCGCCGATTCCCGCCAGTTTGTAGAACTCCATATTCGGGTTCAGGCACTGGCCGGTCTGCTGGTCCATCAGTTTTTCTTCGTACAGCGAGTAGGTGACGCCCATGATCAGCGCGCCGTACACTTGGCTTTCGGCTGTTTTCGCGTCGATCACCAGGCCGCAGTCCTGCACTGCAACGATCTTATCGACGCGCACCACTCCCGTTTCCGTATCGACGCTCACTTGCGCCATCTGCACGCCGCCAACGCCCGCCGACGTGAGAGGGCGATACGTTCTGCCTGCCGCCGTGATTGGCGTGCCGCCCAGCTTCGCGGAAGCCTGCTTCCACGGAATGCTCTTCGACGGATTGCTAATCACGCGAATCATGCCGCCCCAGGCTTCCAGCTCTTCGGGCTTTGCCCCAAGTGAAGGCGCCACTTTCTCGAACAGCTGATTCATTGCCTTGACGGCCGCGTAGCGTACTGACGAGCTCACGCCGCCCGAGGTTGTAGAACCGCCCGAAGCTCCAGCTGGCGGATATTTGCTGTCGCCGATGTTCACCGTAACAGCCTCGAGCGGCAGGCCCAGCGTGTCCGCGAGCACGATCCCAACCACCGTGCGTGCCCCGACTCCCAGATCCTGCGTACCCATGGCCACTTCGGCCGAGCCATCCGGGCGAATCGTTACCAGGCAGTCGCTCTGATTTGGCGCTCCACCCCATGTATGGATCGAAAGTCCCACGCCAGTCTTCACTGGTCCTGGCCCTGACTGCCCGCGCGGATGCCATTTCTTTTTCCATTCGAAAATTTCGGCGGCCTTCGCCATCTCGTCTGCATAAATTTTCGGCGCATCGAATTCGCGCGACGTGCGCCCTGCGATCGCGATGTTCTTCATGAACAGGTCGTAGGGATCCATGTTCAGCTTGGCGGCCACATCGTCCACCGCGCACATCGTGATCACGCACATCTGCGGATGATTCGGCGCGCGCCAAGCGCGTTCCGGACCGATATTCGCCAGCACCGCCGTATGCTTGACGCGGTAATTAGGGAATTGCCATATATACGGAAGCGGCGGAGCACCCGACGCTGTCGGGCCGGTGGTACCCCACGACTGCGAATCCCACGCCACAAGAGTGCCGTCTCGCTTCGCGCCGACTTTCACGTTCGCGTACATTGAAGGCCGCGCGCCCGCCACCATCAGCTCGTGGTCGCGTTCGAGCATCATCTTTACCGGGCGGCCTGTCGTTTTCGCCAGTTGCGCGCAAGCGATCCCCCATGTGTCCGCGGCGAACTTGCTGCCGAATCCGCCGCCCATCACCGGGCAAATCACCTCGATTTTGCTCGCCGGCGTCCCGGTTGCTTCTCCGACGTCATTGCCAACCCCGCTCACGTACTGCGTGCTCGCGTAAAATTTCAGCGCGTCGCCCTGCCACTGCATCGTCGAGCCGTGCGATTCCAGGCAGCAGTGTGTTATTACAGAAGCTCCGTATCGTCCCTCGCTTGTTACTTCCGCTTCCTGAAATCCCGTATCCGGATTCCCGGTCGTTCTCTCACTGAGCTGCTTCGCATACTGCGACCCCAGCTTCTCCAGCCCTTTGTCCTCGACGTTGTAATCGAGTTGTTGATATTCGATGTGAATTTTATCGGCTGCCTCTTCCGCCTGTTCTTCGGTTTCCGCGGCTAACGCGACAATTTCCTGTCCCGCCCACAGAACTTCCGTGCCTTCCTTGAAGATGATCTGCACGGCTTTCACGCCGGGCATCTTCTCGGCTTCCGACGTGTCGATCTTCACGATCTTCGCGTGCGCGTAAGGGCTCAGGGCCATGCGTCCATAAAGCATTCCGGGCAGGTTCACGTCGTACGTGTATTTGGCGCGCCCAGACGATTTCCATGGGGCGTCGATTTTTGAAACTTGCTTGCCGATCAGTTCGCGCTTATCCGGTGCCGGCCATTTGTAGTCCATTTATGCGCGACCTCCATTCTTCGCCGCCTGAAGCACGGCTTCACGAATGCCCATGTAAGTCCCGCAACGGCACAAATTCCCGCCGAGCGCCTTTTGCAATCCTTCGTAGGTCGGATTCGGCTCGTGATCGATATATGCTTTCGACGCCATCACGAATCCCGGCGTACAGAATCCGCACTGCGACGCATCATGATCGACGAACGCTTGCGACATAGGATGCAGCTTGTCCTCCGGAGCAATTCCTTCGATGGTCAGGATGTCGTGGCCTTGCGCATCGATTGCCAGCGTTGTGCAGGAGTAATGCGCCTTCCCGTCGATGATCACCGTGCACGCGCCGCATGTCGCGCGGTCGCAAACCTTCTTCGCGCCGGTCAGGTCCAGATGATTGCGCATGGCGTCGAGCAGCGTGACGCGCGGCTCGATCCTCAGCGAGCTCTCTTGGCCGTTGATCCGCAGCGTGACGTCCACCGGCCCGGGACCAAGCCATTTGCCTTCGCCCTGAGCTCTGCCCGCCGCTTTCGCAACTTCGTCGCCAAGCAGAACGCCAGCCGACACCGCGACGCTTGCCAGGCCCGTGCTCTTGATGAAGTCGCGCCGCGAAAAGCCGGGCGTCTCTTCCGCCGGACGTTTCTGCCGGTCTTTCTTGTCCTGATCCTGGAGTTCGCCCTTATCCGCGCCAGGCGGGACCGAATTCTTCTTACTCATGGAGTGTTCCTCCGGAAAGAACAACTGCGCAAGGAAGGCAAAGCTTCAAAGCTGTAGCTCCTGACCGCCGACTGCTACAAGCCGTTGCAGAGGCGACTATCATAGTGCCGCGACGGCAATCAATCAATCGTGAGGTGTCTATACTCGCGAGAGCTGTCCCTAGCCCGGCGCCTACCCGCCGTCCTGTTGGCCGGGTCTCTTCGGCGTTTCCACGGCCCAGGCGATTCCGCCACGGGTGACCTTGCTGAGCTTGCGCGGTCGCAGGCCGTTTTGGAGTGCGGCAGCTTGCTAATCTGAGCCGAGCCGAAGGGCTGCCGCTTTCAGTCATCACCGTACTCATACCTCAGTGCCACCATTGGGTCCACCGCCCGTGAGTGCCCTGGCGGTCGAATCCTTCGGATTTTGACGCGAAACCCGCCGCTTCGGTATGCGCAAAGTTCTACCAGGTTTTGATTTCAACCACCCTGGCAAACCGCCGATGGCAAACGGCGGTTGCAACCAGCCGTTTGCGGAAGCGAGAATAGTGCTATGTGCCTGCGCAGACGGTTACTCCCGATTGTCGCTCTTCTGTGTCCAGTGGTCCTGATGGTAACCGGTGCGGCATCTGGGACGATCTGCCGCATTAGCCAGTCCCATCCTGGTGAAACGCAACCGCGTCAGGGGCAGGGCACCCTCGCACAGCGCTCGACCACGCAATTGATCGGTACTCCCGATCCCAAGGTGAAGTGGCGGATTACCGATAAACGTTTCGTCGAGAGGACCACGAACGGTGGCAGGACTTGGCAGGGCCAGGAGTTGGCGACGCACGCTGACTTACTCGCTGGCTCCGCGCCGAGCGCAAACGTCTGCTGGGTGGTGGGCCGGAACGGTGCCGTCTACGTGGCGAAAAACGCCCACAATCCGAACAAAGTCATCTGGAACAAAGCTGCCGCGCCTGCCTCCGCTGACCTCGTCGCAGTCTCCGCAAAAAGCGCCCGTTACGCCGTCGTTGCAACCACCGATGGCCGGCAGTTTGAGACGCACGACGGCGGCAAGGAGTGGAAGCCAGTCAGCGGATCGCATTGAGCGCCTTACGCCGGTCGAAGGCTTACCGGTAGAGCAGTAAAAACCCACGAATGTGTCGCCACAGTTTTCTTCGTCTCCCTGTGGCTTTCTCCGCATTCTCTGTGGTGACGTTTTTTGAGTCGGAAATTTATTTACAGCACTGAGTCGGCGCAACAGCCGGCGGGGAAGAAGGAGTCTCCGCGCTCCCGTTCTTCGGCGGGACCAATGACAGCTCGTACGCAAATCGCGGATTCGCCGGAAACTCTTCGTTAAGCTGTGTCAGCAATTGACGCGCTTCCGCGGGTTCGTGCTCGCGCCGGTAGGCCAGCGCCAGCAGAATCTTCGCGAACGGCTTCAGGTAACCGCCCTGGCTGGCGGCGATCTTCATTTCGTCCATCCCTTTTTCGCGGTCGCCATGAATCCCGCCAAACCACAAGAACGCCCGCTTGTATCCCGGCAGGCAGCCAATGATGTAGTGCGCCGCGCCGAGCGCAACGTAGGCGTCCTTCGCGCTCGGATCCAAGGCCAGCAGCTTATGCGCCTCTTGCTCTGCTTGCTTCGTCAGCGAGAGCGCCGGAATCTGTTTGCGCTCGACGATCTGGTCATAATCCGACTCCATGCCGTCCGTGATCGTCAACACGAGCAGCGCGTTCGTGTCGGTCGGATTTGCCTGCAGCTTGTCGCGCGCCATTTGCCGCGCTGCGTCGTTCGCGGCGACGAAATCCGGATTCGCATTTGCATCCGGATCCCCGCTCAGGCCTTTCAGCAGCTTGTCATCATCCAGAAAAAATTCTGACGAGAGCACGCCCTTCGCGTTGAGTTCCTCAAAGAGATAACTCGCAGCCTCAGCCGCCTTGCCCATGGGATCATCGGGCCGCGCTTTCTCGTAATCGGTAAATTGCTTGCGCGCTGCCTCGAAATCCAGGCTATAGAGTTGCTGGAAGCCGACGGAAAGAAATTCCGTTGTAATATCGGCAGACATCGCCGGAGGATCGCCGGTTGATTGTTTCTCCGACGCTTTTTTCTTGTCGTTGCGCGCCATTGCGCTCGACGCGCACAGCAGGCCCGCGCACGCGGTAATCGACGCGATTTGCCAAGCCAGCCTTTTCGCGGCAGTTTGCACAATCGTCTTTCAGTGGAGCCGAACAGGGCCGGAATCCCAGTGACCGCATGCCTATAATTCCCGAAAACCGCACGCCTATATTAGTTCGACGTCGGCCGCATTTCTAGAGTTGCACGCAAATCCTTTGTCTTACAGATTATCCATCACAGATCGCGCGATACTTTCGAACAGTGTACGCGAGCACGGCGGTCCGAAATCGGGTGTACGCGTCCAGCAAAGACCGTCAGCCGCGCTGGATAACTGTTCGCGTCGATCAATTCGTTGATGAACTCCGCCGTGTTCGTGGACGTTATCGTCTCCCCTTGCGTGCGCCATCATCAGCTTTCCGCTCAGGTTTTCCGCCGCATTGACCGGAGACGATTCGCGGTAGCCATCCGCATTCTCTTGCGGCCTTTCGCATGTATCGTTCCGTACAGATCGTGTCGTACAAACGCCAGTCGCTTACGGTGCAGCCGAAACTCCCGCCTCGAACACGCACTGCGCGTGAGTCATCGAATACAGCTTCATGAACCCGCCGTAGTCCAGCCCCAGATGCCTGTGCGCGAACCGTCCACATACGACAGTGATTTCAGGTAGTTCACCCCGCTCAGTTGGTCTTCCAGTTCAACACCTCCGAAGCACTGGTAGATCAGCGTCTCGAACACGTGGCGGCGATTATACGACTCGCGACTATCCGGCGTGAAGATGATGTAGCCCTTTTTGCGCCATCATCTCGTGCCACAGAAACGTGACTCCTCCCAGGCATTGCGGACGCTCTGTGCATCCGGCCCGCCGTACATCGAGATCAGCACCGGATATTTCTTCGCAGTATCGACGTCGAGCGGCTTGATCATCGTCGCGTAGGGCTTCGTTCCATCATTGGCCGTCACGTTCATCAATTCCACCGGACTCAGGTGACACTCAGCCACGCCGGGATCGATTTTCATTGATCGTCGCGACCTTCGTTCCGTCGGCGGAATAAAGGTCCTCTCTCGGCGGCGTCATCGTTGTCGAAAACGTATCGGGTTGCGCGATGATCGGATCAACCTTCCCTCCGCACAAAAGACGCGGCATTGTACTTCGCGCCGCCCCCTCCTCCACGCGGTCGCACTCGAGTCCCACGTTCGCGAAAGCAACGTCTACGCCACGATCCGCGCCATTACCTATGGGTTCGTTATCTGTCCACTTTGCTCGTCGCCATCGTTGACGCAGCCACTTCGTTGAGGCATGCTGCGACGCGTTCGAGCAGCTTTCTGAGGACGAAACATCAATATTTGCTAATCCTTTTTTTGGCCCGAGCTATTCATGCCCATTTCAACAGATTCCCCTCCGCAGACTGAGCGTTTTTCCAGCCAGCAGACGTGGTGGGTTTGGGGCATTGCTGCCGCGACCGCGGTGCTCCACCTTGCCGTAGCGAACCGCTACGGATATTTCCGGAATGAGCTGTACTTCATCGATTGCGGGAGGCATCCGGCGTTCGGTTACGTCGACCAACCGCCACTCGTCCCGTTACTCGCAGCGGCGACGCAGGCCTTCGGGCACCGGCTCTGGCTGCTGCGCCTGCCGGCGGTTGCCGCAGCGGCGCTGCTCGTTCCGCTGACCGCGGCATTCGCAAAGCTCTTTAGTCGAAGGACGGCTGTCGTGGTGACGGCCGCAGCGGCGGCGGCGTTGAGCCCGGCGTTGGCCGCGATCACGTCCACGCTGACTACCGCCACCTTCGAGCCTCTCGCGTGGACCGCGTGCGCGTACTTCATTGCTCGTTACATCGTGCGACGCGACGCAAACAGCCTGCTGTGGGCTGGCGTCGTGGCGGGACTGGCGATGGAAGCCAAGTACGGAATCGTGATGTGGCTCGCCGGGCTGTTTCTAGGCTTGCTACTCTTCGATCAGGACGTGCTCCGGACGAAGAAACTCTGGCTGGGCGCCGCGATTGCCGCCTTGATCGCAGCGCCAAACCTGGTGTGGCAGACGGCGCATCACTGGCCGTTCCTGGCTCTCATCGCGCATCATCGCGCGATCGGATTCGACCTGACTGGCGGACCGCTGATGTTCGAGTTCGGTCAGATCCTTGCCAATAATCTGATACTCGCGCCGTTGTGGATTGCGGGTGTGATCGCGCCGTTTGTGGTCGAAGAGTTGAAGCCAGCGCGTTTCTTGGCGGTCGCGTTTGTAGCGGCAACCATCATCGATTTCGCGTCCCACGGAAAAGACTACTATCTGTTCGGTGTGTATCCGGTGATGTTCGCGGTGGGAGCAGGCTCGCTGTCGCTGCGGATTCCACGCTGGGCCGTCGCGCTGTGGCTAGCGCTCTCGGCGGCGCAATCTGCCATCGTACTTCCAGTGGTGTTGCCCGTGTTGGCTCCGCGCCGCCTGGCATTCTTGCTGAATCACTCAGATCTGCGGCCGCGCCCCGACGAGATTGCGGGGATCGGTGCTCCGCTGACGCAGGTTTTCTCCGATGAGATGGGGTGGCCGCAGCTTGAGCAGCACGTAGCCGCGGTCTATAACGCGCTGCCGGAACAAGACCGGCAAAAAGCCGCGATCTTTGCCTCAAGCTACGGCGAGGCTGCGGCCATCGATTTCTTTGGCCGCGCTAATGGCCTGCCGCAGGTGATCGGCGGTGGGAATCAATACTATCTGTGGGGACCGCGTGGCGCGGATGGCAGTGTGATGATTGTGGTCAATGGCAACCCGGATCGCTGGCGCTCGGCATGCAACGATCTGCAGCTCGCAGGAACGTTTGGCGTCCGGCTGGCGATGCCTTACGAACGAGACCGGCCAATCCTGGTATGCCGAGGCCTCCACGGCAGCCTTCAGCAGATGTGGCCGGATTTCCAGCGATTCGAGTGACGCGCCTGGCCGAAGGCCAGCGAGACCACACTTGCCCGCGCAGGGCTGGCGCTGCTTTGAAATTTCCAACTCTCAAATCTCGCCGTTTGGCTTTATTACGCAACCGTGGCGGGCGAACGAAACATCACGGGGAGAAATCGTCCTGACAACACGGAGCGACAGCCCGTAGAGAGCAACTAAAGTAAGCGCCAGGCATTCGTAGCCTCCAAAGATGGGCACCTACATGGCTTCGGACTTGGAAGATGGCTCGCGGGCCGAGGCGCGCACGATGACTCGACCGTTGTCCGCACTTGTGTTTGGGCTCCTGTTATCGTGCTTCTTTGCCGTCGCCGCAAGCGCGCAGGAGAACAAACAATCCCCTCGATCGAACGCGTCGCCGCTCACCGTACGTTCGAACCTGGTATTGGTGCCGGCCCTGGTGAAGGACAGAGGAGGCGAGACCGTTTTCTCGCTTACCGCGGATGATTTCACGCTGACCGATAACGGGATTCCGCAGCCGCTACAACTGGAATCCGACACCGACTCGCTGCCCCTCGCCCTGGTCGTCATCGTGGAAACGGGAGGGGAAGGCGCAGCGCGCCTGAACGACTACCGCGATCTCGGACCAATACTGCACGCGCTGATCGGCGACGTGCAGCATCGGGTCGCGGTGGTCGCGTTCGACAGTGCGCCTCGGCTCGTAGAGGATTTCACTCCAAATACGATGGCGGCCGCGAACACCATTTCATCGCTGCACAAAGGCGATCAGGGCGCGGCGATTCTCGACGCGCTCAGTTTCGGCATCGATCTCCTGCGCAAACAGCCGCCCGAGTATCGGCACGTAGTATTGCTCTTCGGCGAAACCGAGGATCGCGGCAGCCGAACCGGCTTGGACGAAGCAGTGCGAGCCGTAGATGACACGAACACCGCAATTTACAGCTTCGCGTTTTCAACCACGAAGGCAGCCGTAAAGCATGAAGGTTCGAAGCTGCCGCGGCCAGGAGGAACGCCTTACACGGACACTCCGTACGGGCCCGGCGGGTGCATGAGCCGCGCTCCCGATGCCGACCCCGACGCGCAAGGCAAGCGCTCCGTGCAGGCGCTCGATTGCGCGAGCGATTTGCTGCCTCCGATTAGGCTTGTGCGGATGGCGTTCTTGGCTGCGCGGGATGGGTTCCAACGCAACATTCCTGAATCCGTCGCAAAACTGACCGGCGGAGAATATTTCAGTTTCAAGAATGGAAAAACGCTCACGCAAGAAATGCTTGTCGTGTCGAACGATATTCCGAACTATTACGTGCTGAGCTTCCGTCCGCAATCCCCTCTGATGGGGTTCCACTCACTGGATCTCCGATTAAAGAGCCAGCCGAAACTGCTGGTCTGGGCCCGCAAGGCATATTGGGTGGACGACGTAACCTCTGGCAAATAAAGAAAGCGAGGAGCGTGCATGAGCGAGAAACAGAATTTCGAGAACCACGCAAGGTTCCTTCCGCTGTTTCATTTTGTCGTTGCGCCCATATTGCTGCTCAACATCGTGTGGTCGATCGTGTGTTTGGTTCGCTACTTTTCGTTCGACACCGTCGTTTCAGTGCTTGTTGCCGTCGCATTGTTTCTTCTGGCCCTGACCGCGCGACTCATGGCGCTCACCGTGCAAGATCGCGTGATTCGTCTCGAAATGCGTCTGCGCATGCAACAAGTGCTGCCGCCAGAGCTGCGCGCCCGAATCCCCGAGTTTACGGTCGATCAATTGATCTCATTGCGGTTTGCCGGCGACGCGGAATTGCCGTCGCTGGCGCAGAAAGTCCTGGACGGGAAACTAACAGACCGGAAGGCAATCAAGGCGCTCGTTCGCGAGTGGCAGCCGGACCTCCTTCGCGCGTGAATCGAGGCGGCTGGAAAAATTGTTCGACAGAGCGCGTGTACGCGCAGCTTGAGAGGAGGGAGGTCTCGACTGAACGATGTACATAGTCACTCTCGTTCTGTTTCTTCTGCCTTCGGCCCTACTTTGGAGCGCGTGGAAGCGTTCAGCCTCAACTATGGGCCAAGGGCCTTCCGTTGGATGGAGAGTGCTTTTTGGTAAAGCCGCAGTGAAACTAGCAGTTTGTTCGACCGTTCTGGAATTGGCTTTCTTCTTCTCTTGGTTTCACAACGGCGGCAGTCCACACGGGATGATGCCGCCGCCCGGTATGTGGCGCGTCGTCGGTCGAATGTCAGCAGGGACTCTCGTCGCGAGCTTAGTGCTAAGCATGTTTGGCAAGGGCAGGTGGAGGCTTTTGATCCCCGTCTGGGCCGTATCTTACATAATGGTTGTATATCTAATCTTCCGGTTGAGCATTGATTGAGTCAGCCTAGTCAGCTTTCAACTTTGAACTGTCAACTTTCAACTGTTCTTCACAGCTTGGCGCGGCGGAGGCGGAGGGCGTTGCTAATCACCGAGACGGAGCTGAACGTCATCGCGGCGCTCGCTATTACGGGATTTAGTAGCACACCGAAGAACGGGTAGAGCACGCCGGCGGCGATTGGCACGCCAACGGTGTTGTAGGCGAAAGCGAAGAAAAGATTCTGACGGATGTTGCGCATCGTGAGTTTGCTCAACGCGCGCGCGCGAACGATCCCCCGGAGGTCTCCGCGCAGCAAAGTAATTCCAGCGCTCTGCATCGCTACATCGGTGCCGGTGCTCATGGCGATTCCGACGTTTGCCTGCGAGAGAGCGGGCGCGTCGTTGATGCCGTCGCCGGCCATCGCGACGACATGGCCTTCGGCCTGGAGCCGCTTGACGATTTCGCTCTTCTGGGCCGGCAGAACTTCCGCTTCGACGTGTTCTATCCCGAGTTTCTTGGCGGCGACGTTTGCGGCGCCCCGACTGTCGCCCGTGAGCATCACGATTTGCAATTTCTGGCGATGCAATTGCTCGATGGCCTCCGGCGCGGTGGACTTGATCGGATCGGCGATACCGAGAATGCCGACCGCTTTTCCGGCGACGGCGATAAAGATTACCGTTTGGCCGTCGCTTTCAAGCGTCTGCGCGCGAGCATCGAGTTCGCCGAGCGGTAAACCAAGTTCGACGAAGAGTGCGCGGTTACCGAGCGCGGCTTCCTTGCCGTCGACCGTGCCGGTGATGCCTTTCCCTGCACGGTAATGGAAGCCGGCGAGATCGCCGGCCTCGACGTTCCTTTCGTTTGCAGCGGCAACGACGGCACTAGCTAGAGGATGTTCGCTCGGACGTTCGAGAGTGGCTGCAAGACGGAGGACCTCAAGTTCACTGTGGCCGTCAGCCGCCGCGACCGACATCGCGTACGGATGCCCCTCGGTGATCGTTCCGGTCTTGTCGAGCACGATCGTATCGACTTTTTCGAGAAGTTCGAGCGTTTCTGCATTCTTCACAAGGACGCCAGAGAGAGCGCCGCGCCCCGTCGCCACCATGATAGCCATCGGCGTGGCCAGGCCCAGCTCGCAAGGGCAGGCAATCAGCAGAACCGCGACGGCATTGAGCAGCGCGTAGGCGAACTTCGGCTCCGGACCAAGCAGACTCCAGCCGATGAACGTCGCGATTGCAACGGCGATGACACCGGGAACGAAATACGATGCGACGCGATCCGTCAGGCTCTGGACGGGCGCGCGGCTGCGTTGCGCTTCACTGACCATGCGGATGATCTGGTAGAGCACGGTGTCGTTGCCGACCCGCTCGGCGCGCATGACGAATGTTCCGGTGCCATTGATCGTTCCTCCGACCACCCGGCTGCCGGCCGTCTTTTCGACCGCCATCGGCTCGCCGCTCATCAGGGACTCGTCAACGGCGCTGGTGCCGTCCGTGACGATGCCGTCGGTGGGGACTGTCGCTCCGGGACGGACGCGTAGCAGATCGCCGATAGCGACCTCCTGCTGCGGAATGTCCATCTCCGTTCCATCGGCGCGTACGAGGCGTGCGACAGAAGGCGACAGCTTCAGGAGTACGCGAATGGCGTTGCCGGTGCGTTCGCGGGCGCGCAGTTCAAGAACCTGCCCCAGCAGCACGAGCGTTGTGATCGCAGCCGCCGCTTCGAAGTAGACGGGCACGACGCCACTTTTGCCTCGGAAGGACGCCGGAAAAATTCCCGGCAACAGCACACCAGTCAGGCTGTAGACGTAGGCAACGCCGATTCCTATCGAGATAAGCGTGAACATATTGGCGCTGCGATTCTTGATCGAGTCCCAGCCGCGCTGGAAAAACGGCCAGCCGGCCCAAAGGACGACAGGCGTTGCGAGTGCAAGCTCGATCCACGCGGTCGTACGTGGCGGGAGCCATGAAGACAGCCCGCGGCCGGGCATCCCGAAGTTCATGCCGAAAAGGAGAATGGGAAGCGTGAGAATGATGCTGATCCAGAAGCGCAGCGACATGGCGTCGAGTTCCGGATTTTCCTCGTCGGCCGCAACCTGCCGCGGTTCGAGCGTCATGCCGCATTTGGGGCAGTTGCCAGGCTTCTCGCGGACGACGCGTGGGTGCATCGGGCAGCGGTATTCAATCGTCGTTTCCGGTCGGGCAAGGACTTCGGGTTCGAGCGCCATGCCGCATTTCGGGCACGCCCCGGATTCGTTCTGGCGGACTTCTGGATCCATGGGACAGACGTACGTCCGCCTCAGATCTTTTAGGGGTTTGCCGACGCGTTTTGGTTCAGGCGCGACAGCTGCGACAGATGCGTCAGCAGGATGATCTGGGCCGTTTTCGATCGCAGTTGCCAGAGGCGCACCCGTTGACGACGATAGGGACGCGGGCGCGATCGAGCTTACGCCCGCATTCGCGCCACCGAGTTGCGCCAATCCACCCTCGTGCATCGCCGGAGAAGGCGTTTTGCCGTTGAGATATCGCTCCGGCGTAGCGCGGAATTGGCTTCCACAACCCTCGCAACAGAAATAGTAGGTTTTGCCGTTATGCTCGGCACTCGCTTTCGCGTGCACCGGATCTACACTCATTCCGCAGACTGGATCGCGTTCCATGTTTTCCTTAGCGAGCGTGCGTGTAAATGAGGCTCAGAAGCTCGTCGTACATCGATTCCGCTTGCGCCTTTGTGCCTTTTCGAATCGCCTGGGCCGCGCAGTGGCGAAGATGGTTGCGCATTAGTGCGCGTCCGACGGCGCGAAGTGCCTCTTGAGCAGAGGAGATTTGGACCAGGATGTCGGCGCAGTAGCGGTCTTCTGACACCATCCGTTCGATGCCCCGGATTTGCCCCTCGATGCGGCGGAGTCGCTTCAAATTAGAGGAGCGAATCTCTGGATCGACTCCTACGGCCTTGTGGCGACGACGAGACATTCATATACCCCCCAGGGGCATACTAGCCCGTTTTGGGTGACAGACGCAAGGTTGCAAGGAAGCAGATGGGATGTTCGCGCTGGGAATGGGCACCATCGCAGTTGCTGATGGAATCCATAACCGTTTCTTAGATGGGCGAGCCATTTTGGGGTTTGACGTTCGCGCGGGGTGACGATACCCTTACGCCTCGATCCGGCAAGGGTCGATAATTCGCCATTCCAACTGAGGCGTTGCCTCGAGGAGATGCATGTCGAACGAACTGCGCAACTTTTTGGCCCTCTCGTATGACGAACTTGAAGACCTCAATCTGAAGGCGAAAAAGCAGCGTCAGGACCGCGTTTCCGCGCACAAAGTGCAGGACGAGCGGCTGAAGTACCTGACGGACGAAAAGCGCATCAAGGCCATCACTGTGCTGTTCAGCGACCTGGAAGGCCGCCTGCACATGCTGGACTATGACAAGAAATTCATCCTGAAGAGTTTCGACAATTTGACGTTCGACGGCTCGTCGATTCGCGGATTCACGGCGCAGCGCGAAAGCGATTTGCGGCTCGCCATCGACTGGAACGCATTGTATTGGGGGCCGGCGGACGTTTTTGGCCCCGGCAAGATTCTGGTGTTCGGCGATGTGATCGACAAGGACGGCACCCCGTACAAGGCAGATTTGCGCGGGGTGCTGAAGGCTTTCGCCGAAAAAATGTACAAGGACGAAGGGTACACGCTGAATGCGGCGAACGAGATCGAAGGATTCTTGTTCAAAGGTGTGGATGCGGAGCGGCGTTATCACGAAACGCTGAAGTTCGAGTACGTCAACACAGGTGGGTATTATCATTCTTTGCCGGGCGATCCGCTTCGCACCTTCATCGATACGACTGCGGAAGTACAGCGGTCGATGGGCTTCCAGAATGAAAAGGACCACCCGGAGGTCGCGCCCTCGCAATTCGAGATCAATTATTCGTATGGCGACGTGGTCTCGGCCGCAGACCGAATTCAACTCTACAAACTGATTTGCCGGCAGGTAGCGACGAACATGGGATTGACCGCGTCGTTTCTGCCAAAGCCCGTTGTCGGCGTAAACGGCAGCGGCATGCATACGAACCTTTCGATCAGCAAGGACGGGAAGAACCTATTCTGGGACCCCAAGGGCGAGGAAAAACTCAGCAAGCTGGGATGGGCATTTGTCGATCGCGTGCTGACGCAGGGAAACGATTTCTGCCTGGTCATGAATTCGAGCGTGAACGCGTATCGGCGCCTTGACCCTCATTTCGAGGCGCCGAACCAGTTGAAGGCGTCTGCGGTCGATCGCGGCTCGATGATCCGTATCCCGATCGGTAATGAGCGGAGCATGCGTGTCGAGTTCCGTTCTGTGGCGCCCGACGCGAATCCGTATCTCGTGCTTTATTCGATTTTCAAGACGGGAATTCAGGGCGAAACCGCGAAAATCAAGAATCTGCGTCAGGCAGAACGCTATCTGCCCGACAATATTTATACGGCGCTCGAGAATTTCAAGAATTCCACGTGGATGGCGGAGATTCTGGGAGAGGACGTGAAGAAGCGCTTCTCGGATCTGAAGCAGGCTTCTGCGGACCGTTGCGCGAGGCTGTTGGGTACGTTCGTCAAGCCGCAGGAAGTGCAGTACCACCACGAAGTCTACAACCAGTTTCTGTGGAACCTGTTTTAGCGCTCAGTGCTCTTAAGGAAGCTGAAAGATATAAGGGCCCGGCCAAGCGAGTGCAGGTGTGAGTTTTTGAAGTTGATGTCTTGCAGCATGGCGCTGCGCTTCGAATTTCGGGTGGCGAACCGGCATGGCGCGCCTTGCCTTGCTGCCCGATTCATCACTTCGGATCCTTAGCCGCGGATGAACACAGATAGCTGCAGCTGGGAGAAAACTGCTGCCGGTCTGTGTGCTGCGGCATTATCTGTAATCCATCGCCATCTATCTGTGGTTTCCATCCCGATAGCGCGTCATGGCTGAGACTGCGGTTGGTAGCGCGGGCGGGCGCGCGGTATTCACACATCCGGCATTCCGTAATTACGAATTGGCGCGATTCCTGATCGTGGTGTCCCTGGAAATGCAGTCGGTCGCGGTCGGATGGCAAGTGTACGACATTACGCGGCAGGCGCTCGCGCTAGGAGTGACCGGACTTGTCCAATTTCTGCCTGGCGTGCTGCTGTTTCTCATCGCCGGCCATGCGGCCGATGTCATCCAGCGCCGCCGCTTGCTGACTATCTGCTACGCGGGATTCGCACTGTGCTCGGCGCTGCTGCTTGCACTCTCGATACGCGGCGAGCCGCGCGTCCTCTTCATTTATGTGGTGATGACCCTCGTCGGCGTGGTGCGATCGTTTAGTGCGCCCGTGACTCGCGCGATTCTGCCGCAACTCGTCCCAATGGAAATCTTCCCCAGCGCCGTCGCATGGCATTCGAGCGTGTATCAGACGGCGAGCATCCTTGGCCCTGCGATCGGTGGAGTGATTTACGCGGTGTATCGCGGGCCGGAAGCAGTGTACGCCACGGCGCTTGTCGCGGCGGTGATCGCAGGCGTTGTAACTCTGCGAATCGAAATGACGGATCGCGTCGCCTCGCGGGACCCGGTAAGTTGGAATACCGTCTTCGCTGGACTGCGCTATATCTGGCGCGAGAAAGTGATTCTCGGCTCGATCTCCCTCGATTTGGTGGCGGTTCTGTTGGGAGGCGCGGTCGCGCTGCTGCCGATCTACGCGCGCGAGATTTTGCACACCGGTCCGTGGGGGCTTGGTATCCTGCGCAGCGCGCCGGGAGTTGGCGCAGCAGTGATGGCGATCTTTCTCGGTTATCGTCCACTGAGGCGCCGCGCGGGCGCAGCGATGCTGTGGTGCGTGGCGGGATTCGGCGTCGCAACGATTATTTTTGGGCTCTCGCGCAGCCTGACCGTGTCGGTGCTGTCTCTGGTGCTGGTGGGCGCGACCGATATGGTCAGTGTGGTGATTCGCGGAACGCTCGTGCAAGTGAACACGCCGGACGAAATGCGCGGGCGGGTCAACGCCGTTGATATGGTGTTCATTGGCGCGTCGAACGAATTGGGCGAATTCGAATCGGGGCTAACGGCGCAATGGCTTGGCGCTGTGCCAGCAGTCATTATCGGAGGAATCGGCGCGATTGCCGCAACGGCGTTGTGGGCGTGGTGGTTTCCAGCGCTGCGGAGAGCGGACAAGCTCGTGGATTCCACCCGCGAGTAGGTCGAGCCACCAGCCTCGTGGCGGCGCGGGTTCTCCTTGTCCTAAACTTTTAGTTGACAACCTGCCATTCCTGTCGCATTCTCCTATGTGTTTAGGAGATAGAATGCCTGCACGCGGCAAACGTTCTTCCTCTCTCACTCCGCTGGAATTGCAAATTATGCAAGTACTTTGGCGCGAAGGCGCGGGCGACGTCCTGCACGTGCAGAAGCATCTTCCTTCCGGCACGAATCTCGCTTACACCACAGTACAGACAATGCTGAACATCCTGCAGCGGAAAGGGAAAGTCCGAAGGAAATTGAAAGGACGGGCTTATGAGTACCGTCCCGTGCTGTCCAAAGAGAAGGCAGTAAATCACGCAGTGCGGGATTTGGTGAAGCGACTGTTCGGTGGATCTTCCGAGGACCTGGTGATGAGCCTGGTCAAGAGTCGGCAGGTGGACCCGGCGCGGATTGCTGCACTGACGAAAGAGATCCTAGCGCACGAGGCGAAGAAACAAGATGAATAATCTGGTTCAACTGATCGCTTCTTGTTTTGTGAATTCGTTGTGGGAAGTGGCTGTGATCGGAGCAGTTGGGTGGATGGTGAGCCGCCTGTTTGGACGCGTCGGCCCGCGACTCCATCATGTGTGGTGGGTGGGAACCTTGGGACTCGCCGCGATCACCCCGGCCGTCCCGCTCCTGCGATTACTCTTTGCTCCGAGCGCGCTTCCTGTGGGCCCTCAATCTTCAGTCGGGATCTCGGTTTTCGATCCACAGGCAGTGAGCAGTAGTTTCCTTTTACCTCCGACGTCAGTCCTTGTTCTTTTCTTGTTCTTCGTATGTGCTTTCATGTGGTCCGCGGCGCGACTAGGATGGTCACTGCGCTCGACCATTAGGCTTCGTCGAGAGGCTTGCTCCACCTCGCTAGGGTCCGAGGTTGAGGAACCTTGGGACCATTGCAAACGAGTATTCTCGCTGACACGGGGCCAGATCCTCCGTTCAGGAGGAGTAGTTGGCCCCGCAACAATCGGCTTTATCCGCCCGGTGCTCCTGGTCTCGGATAGGTTCGTCAGGGAATGCCGATCGCAGGACATCCTTGCCACACTGGCGCATGAGTGCGCTCACATCAAACGTCGGGACTTTCAGAAGAACCTGCTGTACGAGTTCGTGAGTCTGGGCATCGCATACCATCCCGCGACCTGGTTTGTTAAATCGCAAATCGCGCGGACCCGGGAGATGATCTGCGACGAGCTGGCTGCCGAAAA
>Ga0335075_10003075_pt1 | contig 26682 bp, 19 predicted proteins | sample Lox_Sample_24_FD_206723 | JGI IMG/M metagenome (GOLD analysis project Ga0335075, IMG submission 206723) | Soil microbial communities from Loxahatchee National Wildlife Refuge, Florida, United States - Lox_Sample_2.4 | ecosystem: Environmental > Terrestrial > Soil > Wetlands | place: USA...
CCAGCCGGCAGATGACCGTGCTGATCCGGCGGCCGGTGGTGTGTGGGCTGGTTTACGGAGCGATCGTCTATCTCGTGATGAACTACGTAGTGCTGCCGCTCACACGCGTCCCGCACGCGCGCGCCGCGGCCACCATGGCATCGCGGGTGAGCGGGGTGCTGGCGCTGCTGTTCTGTATCGGGCTGACGGTAGCGCTGCTGGTGCGACGCGCCGCAACGCGCGCCGCATAAACGTTAAATGTGGCAGCTCAGCGCGCCACGCTTCTCGAGATACTTCTGGTGGTATTCCTCGGCGCGCCAGAAGGTCTGCGCCGGGACCACCTGCGTGACGATCGGCTTCCCGAAGCGCTTCTCCGCGGTGAGCCGTTCGATCGTGGCCTTGGCCGCGGCTTCCTGCTCGGGCGAGTGGAAGAAGATGGCGCTGCGATACTGCGTGCCCCAGTCCGGTCCCTGGCGGTTCAGCTGTGTCGGATCGTGGAGTGCGAAGAACGCGTCGAGCAGCTGCTCGTAGGCGATCTGCGCGGGGTCATAGTCGATCTCGACAGCCTCGGCATGCCCGGTGCGATCGGTGCATACCTGCTGGTAGGTGGGTTGGTCGAGCGTCCCGCCCTCGTATCCAACGGCGGTCGCGGTCACGCCGGGAAGCTGCTGGAATTGGGCTTCAACGCCCCAGAAACAACCGGCGGCAAATGTGGCTTTGGCCATGGGAACCTCTCCGCATATTAGATACCGAATCCGCGGATCGGACGCACGGCCAGTCTAAACGTCGTTGCCGAGATGAAAGAGTTCTTCAGGAAATCGCGACGCTTCATCGGGAAACCTCGTCAGGGAGTCGGAGGGATCGGCGTGCTTGGGAATATTGTGTCACGGTGGAGCGCTTGTCAGCGGACGCGTCGGGATGTGCGCTTCTTCGGCGCCGCTGGCCTGCGATCCCCCTCCCGCACCGGCCGCGTTCGGCCCGGGCGCGGCATCTTCTTTTCCGGTTTCGCCGATCGGCCTTCGGCGGCCCGGTGCAGCGCGGCGACTTCCTCCCGCGTGAGCTCGCGCGTGCGGCCGGGTTCGAGGTCGAGGACGAGCGGGCCATAGCCCACGCGGCGAATCTTCTCGACGTGGTGGCCGATTTCCTCGAACATCTTGCGAATCTCGCGATTCCGCCCCTCGATCAGCACCATCTCGTACCAGGGATTTTCGGCATCGCGCAGCAGGCGGATGCGCGCCGGCGCGGTCATCACCCGATCGTGCGCAGAGGCAGGCCGCGCTGACTCCGGATCGCGATCACCGGGTTTTCCGCGGCGGGGAGCGATCTGCGAGCCGCGATCGATCATAATGCCGTGCCTCAGCTGATGAAGCGCGGACTCCGACGGGTGGCCGCTCACTTTGACGAGGTAAGTTTTCTCCACGCGGGCCGCCGCCCGGGTGAGCGCGTTCGCGAGCGCGCCGTCGTTCGTCATCAGCAGCAGGCCTTCGCTCGAATAATCGAGTCGGCCCACAGGAAAGACCCGGGGACCGGCCTTGATCAGGTCCATGACCGTGGGGCGGCCTTCGGGATCGCTGGCGGTGGTGACGTATCCTTTCGGCTTGTTCACGACGTAATAGCGCGGGCGTTCGGCGCCGTGGAGCAGCTTCCCGTCCACGCGGATGTGGTCGCGCTCGGGGTCGGCTTTGGTGCCGAGTTCGGTCACGGTTTTCCCGTTGATCTGCACGCGTCCCGCGAGGATCAGCTCTTCGGCCTTGCGCCGCGAGGCCACGCCCGCCGCGGCAATGATCTTCTGCAGGCGCTGCGTCGAGCCTCCGTCAGAATCTGTCACGGCTGGGATTCCTCGCCGTCTGCGGACGCATCATGTTCGGAGGTCGGCGCCGGCTCGGCAGCGATATTCGCTTCCGCGACGGGGTCGCCCTCAGTGGCCGGCTTGTTCTCGGCAGGCGCCGGCACATCGGCCTCCGCTTCCTCCGGCGTGAACGGCAGCTCTTCTTCCGAGGGAGCGATGGCCGCGGCTTCCTCTTCCGATTCGGCCAGCTCGTTCGCCATCTTCTCGAACTCCTCCAGCGAAGGCAGCTCGCTGATGTCCTTGAGGCCGAAGCGGAGCAGGAATTCCTTCGTGGTTTTGTAGAGAATGGGGCGCCCGATGACCTGCTTGCGGCCCGCCGTGGTGACCAGCTTGCGGGCGACGAGGGAACCGAGGACGCCGGCGGAGTCGACGCCGCGAATCTCTCCAATTTCCGGCGCCGTCACGGGCTGCTTGTACGCGATCACGGCCAGCGTCTCAAGCGCCTGGAGTGAAAGCTTCATCGGTGGCTTGAGCGTCTTCACAAAGGCGCGCACGGCGTCGTGGTACTCCGCGCGCGTGGCCATGCGGAAGCCGCCCGCGACTTCGCGAATATCGATGCCGCGATCGACGGCAGCATAATCCGCCATGAGCGCGTCCACGATGCGGCGGATTTCGTCGCGCGCCTCGCGATCGCGCGCGCGCGCCGCTTTCTTCTCGTCCTCCGGGACTTCGCGTCCGGCGATGGGCGCTTCGCCGAGCTCCGGGTCAGCGGAGGCTGCATCCGGGGGGACATCGGGAAATGAGCCCGTCGCCGTCGATTCGGCCAGTTCGGCCACTGGATCGGAGGCGACAGCGGTCGGTTCTTCGGCGGTCGAGGGGATCGGCGGGACTTCCGGATCGAGCGACTCCGGCGCAGCCGGCTCGGGTGCGGCGCTATCGGCCGGGACCTGCGCCTTCGGGGTCTCGTCTACGCCGGAAGCCGCTGGCTCCGGGGCCGATTGCGGCTCGCCGGCAAAATCGCGCGCCGTCCCTTTGGCATCCGCGGCGGACTCGGTGGGAGCCTCTGCGGCCAGGCGCTCCGCGCGCGCGGCCAGGGCTTCTTCGCGGAAAAGCGCGGTGAGCTGCGCGAGCGTTACCGGCTCTTCGGCGGCGTAGATGACGGCTTCAATGCGGGCTTTCAGACTCATCGATGCGTGGGGTCAACCGTGCCGCGCAAAAGGAAAAACGGCACCTTCTCGATACTACAGAAGGTGCCGTTGTGATTGGGATCGGGGATGTGGATTACACGAACTGGCGCATGAGCCAGAAGATTCCACCGGCGAGCAGCGCGGCGGCCGGGAGGGTGAAGACCCAGGCCATGGCGATGTTACGAATGGTGGAGAGCTGGAGTCCGCTGCCGTTGGCGGTCATGGTGCCGGCCACGCCCGAAGAGAGCACGTGAGTGGTGGAGACCGGCATGTGGAACTGATCCGCGCCGATGATGGTGGCGGCGGCGACGATTTCCGCAGCGGCGCCCTGCGCGTAGGTCAGGTGTTCCTTGCCGATCTTTTCGCCGACCGTCACCACGATGCGCTTCCAGCCGACCATGGTGCCGAGGCCGAGCGCCAGAGCGACGGCAACTTTGACCCACGTCGGGATGAACTTCGTGGAGCCGTCGAGCCACTTCTTATAGTTGCCCAGGACCTTGTTGTCGGCTGCGGTAAAGTGCGGCTGGCCGCTCTTGGCCATGATGCGCATCGCTTCGCTCACCACGTACATGTTGTTGCGGATGTTCTGCTGCTGGCCGGCGGGAACATTGGCGAGCGTCTTGTAGCCAACCACTTCCTTGTCGACCTCTTCCACCATCGCTCGCAGCGAGAGCATGGTGTTGAAGTTGAATTCCTTGGTGCGGATGTAATCGGTGAGGGCTTCGCGCGGGTCGCCGTTCACGTTGGCGCCGGGGGTGATGTAGGCCGAGAGAACCTGGTCGGTCTGCTGCGAGACGGCGGCGAAGTTCTGCACCTGGTCGTAGCCGATGGCGTGGTTGAGAGCGTAGGCCGTGGGAACCGTGCCGATGAGGATGAGCATGATGAGGCCCATGCCCTTCTGCCCGTCGTTGGAGCCGTGGCCGAAGCTGACGCCCGTGCAGGTGAGGATGAGCAGGCAGCGGATCCAGAACGGCGGCGGTTCGTCGCCTTTGGGCGACTGGTAAAGAGCGGGGTCGCGGATGACGAATTTCAGAATGAGCAGGAGGAGGGCGGCGCCGCCGAAGCCGACCAGCGGGGAGATGAGCAGGACCTTGAAAACGTTCGCGGCCTGGCCCCAGTCGACGCCGCTGGTGCCGGAATGCGGGCTCATGAGCTGGTTCGCGATGCCGACGCCAATGATCGATCCGATCAGCGTGTGCGAGCTCGATGCCGGCAGGCCGAACCACCAGGTGCTCAGGTTCCAGATCATGGCGGCGATGAGCAGCGAGAAGACCATGGCGAATCCGGCCCCCTTGCCCACCTGAAGGATCAGCTCGACCGGCAGCAGCGACAGGATCGAGAACGCGACCGCGCCCGAGGAGGTGAGCACGCCGATCAGGTTCCACAAGCCCGACCAGACCACAGCCACGTGCGGCTCGAGCGAGTGCGTGTAAATGACCGTCGCGACCGCGTTGGCGGTGTCGTGGAAGCCGTTGACGAATTCAAAGCCGAGCGCAATGAGCAGCGCGATGCCGAGCAGAAGATACGGCCAGGCGGTCAGGATGTGGACGCCCGAGAGATCTTTGGCGAGCTGCGCGCCGACGTAGCCGAGGCCGGCCACGAGGACAACCCCGAAAATCATCATCCCGAGGCGCCCGGGAGACTTCTTCAATTTCTGGTCGAGTAACGATCCTGCTTCTGCTGGGGAAGCGGCGACAACGGCTACGTCATTCATGAGATTGTGGCTCCTCGCTGGGTTGGGGAGGTGTGGTTCAGCCACGCTAGCAGCGAGGTTTGGGGGCACGCATGAACGTACGATGAACAGACTATGAATACAAGTGACTGAAGTTTAGACCTCGGAAACCCCCTCATCTGCTGGAACTTACGTCCGAAAAGCGGTCTCCGGAGCTGCGCCGCTCCAGGGCCGGCGTCGCTCCCCCCGTGCTCGCCGTCCGGGAACCGGTTTGACGCGTCATCCGTATTGAATTCATACTTCTGAAATCTCCGGTGAAACCAGGATTCAGTTCCGAAACCCGGCGAGTGGAACAATTCGATGTGCCTTTCTGTCCCTGACAGAAGAAGAACCGCGCTGAAGGAAACAGACAACGAAGTTGGCCGTGACCTTGCCTGAACCGCTTGCGGACCCACAGAGGGCAGCCGTCTCGACCTCACCGAAATGCCACGTTGCATTTTCAGTCCTAACGCGTACCGCAAGATTCTTTGGAGGCTGTAGTGAAACGACAGGTATGGGCGGCGATTGCCATCGCTGCAATGGCGGTGTGTTTCTTTGTTCCCCTGGTATCGGCCCAACAGGCAACAACGGCCCTCAGTGGGGTAGTGACGGATTCCAGCGGCAGCGTAGTGCCGGGAGCCTCGGTAACCATCACCCGCCAGGCGACCGGCCAGGTGCTCAACACGACCACGAACGGGCGCGGCGAGTATCAGTTCGCGCAGCTCAATCCCGGCACCTGGACGGTGACCGCGAGCGCGAAGGGCTTTGCCAATCAAAGCAAAGTCGGAAATCTGCTGGTCAGCGAGCCCGCCGCCATCGATTTCAGGATGAGCGTGAAGGCCGCTTCTGAGACCGTGAACGTGTCGTCGGAAGCGCAAACCCTCAACACTTCCGACGCCACCCTGGGCAATGCGCTCGATACAAAGGCAATCGAGTCCCTGCCCATGATCGACCGCAACGTCCCCGATCTGCTCAGCCTCCAGCCCGGCGTGCTCTACCTGGGCCACTACGTCGATACCGATAGCGACAGCCGCACGGGCACGGTGAACGGCGTGCGCTCCGACCAGGACAACATCACCATGGACGGCCTCGACGACAACGATCAGCGCAACGGATTTGCCTTTACCGGCGTGCTCCGCGAGACGCTCGATTCCATCGACGAGTTCCGCGTCATGACCGGTATGGCCAATTCCGACCAGGGACGCGCTGCCGGCGCCCAGGCCAACCTCGTCACCAAGAGCGGCACCGACCACTTCCACGGTGGGCTCTACGAGTACAACCGCAACACCAATACCGCGGCCAACGATTTCTTCAACAAAAATGCCGAGGCCTCCAGCGGACTGCCGAATCAGCCGGGCAAATACATCCGCAACACCTACGGCGGCGATGTGGGTGGCCCCGTGCTCAGGGACAAGCTGTTCTTTTTCGGCAACTACGAAGCCTCGCACATCCGCGAAAATGCGCAGCAGACCCAGCTGGTCCCCACCCAGTCCTGGAAGAACGGGAACATCGTCTACACCAGCAACGGACAAAATGTCACGCAGACGCCGGCGCAGATCGCGGCCACCGATCCTAAATGCACAGGCAACGGAACCTGCCCCTGGGGCCCCGGCGTCGATCCGAACATTCTCACCCTCCTGAGCACCTACCCGACCGCCAATGGCGCCGGTTTGGGCGATGGCGTGAACAACGGATCTTTCAGCTTTTCATCGCCGAATCCCCAGAACCTCAATACCACCATCGTCCGGCTCGACTGGGATCCGGTGCAGAGGCATCAGCTCTTCTTCCGCGGCAACCTCCAGGACGACACCACCGACGATCCCGTGTGGTTCCCAGGTCAGCCGCCGGAGTACACCATCCGCGATAACACCAAGGGTCTCGGCGCCGGCGACACCTGGGAGATCACGAACCATCTGGTGAACGACTTCCGCTACGGCTTCATTCGCCAGGGCTTCGCGCAGTCGGGAACCGATTGCGGCGCGTACGTTACCTCGTTCCGCACCCTGTCTCGGCCTACCGCTGAGACCTGCACGACCGCCGTCCACGTGCCCGTCCAGAACTTCATTGACAACCAGAGCTGGACCCACGGCAACCACACCCTGTCCTACGGCGGCGATTTGCGCCTCATCACCAACTTCTCCAGCTCGAACGGCACCTCCTACGGCAACGCCGACACGAACATTCAGTGGCTGGCCGGCGGCGGATCGATTGCGGATTCGGGCAGCGATCTCGATCCCGGCGCTTTCGGACAGCCCGCGGTCGATTCCGGCGACGCCACCAACTACAGCCAGGTCGTCGGGACGACCGTTGGACTGATCCCCTATATCGCCGGGCAATATAACTTCAACGTGCAGCCGGGCGGCCAATCGGGCAACGCTGCCGCCCCCGGCGCCCCCGTAACCCTGAATTACTTCAACAAGGAATTCGAGTACTACATTCAGGACCAGTGGAAGGTGCGGCCCAACCTCACCGTCACCTTCGGCCTGCGCCAGGTTCTGCTCCAGCCTCCGTATGAAACCCATGGGAACCAGGTGCAGCCCACCATCGACACGCACACCTGGTTTGCCACTCGGGCGCTGGAAGCAACGCAGGGCGTCGTGGACCAGCCCGATCTCTCGTTTGCGCCTTCGGGAAAAGCGAACGGAAAGCCGTCGTACTGGAGTATGCAGTCGACGAACATTGCTCCCCGCCTCGCCGTCGCTTACGCACCCAACAGCAAAACCTCGATCCGCGCCGGCGTCGGCATGTATTACGACCACTTCGGCCAGGGCATCGTCGACACCTTCGCGACGTTTGGATCCTTCGGCCTGACCACCTCGATCACCAACCCGGCCGGCCAGTATTCCGTCGACAACGCGCCGCGGTATACCAGCCTGACCTCGCTTCCCCCGCTGAAGGGCGTGAGCATTCCTTCCACCATTCAGTACCCCTTCACGCCGCCGAACAACATCTACAACGGGCTCGCCATTACCTGGGGCGTCGACAGCAAGATCAAGACCCCGTACACGATTGCCACGGATCTCTCGATTCAGCGAGAGTTACCGCACGCTTTCTCGCTCGAAGCCGATTACGTGGGAACCTTCGGACGCCATCTGCTGCAGCAGCTCGATCTGGCCGAGCCGCTGGACCTGGTCGATCCCAAGTCGGGGATGGACTACTTCAAGGCTGGCGCGCTTCTGGCCCAGGCCACCTACGCGGGCGAGTCCACGGTCCAGCCCATCGCGTACTGGGAAGACATGTTCCCGTACCTGGCGTCGCCGGGCCTGAGCGCAACGCAGAACATCTACACCAACGTCTATGCGCCGAACGCCGTGGTGGGCAACGACTCCTACGGCCTGGTGGTGCTCGACGCGTACTGCGACCCCAGCGTCGGCGGCCTGGGCTGCGGTCCCTATGAGGACTCCAACGGCAACGTCACCACCCGCTTCTACCAGCGGCAGTTCTCGTCGCTCTATGCGTGGTCGTCGATTGGATCCAGCGCCTACAACGCTGCTCAGTTGACGCTGCGCAAGGAAAGTAACACCGGGCTCGATCTGGACCTGAGCTACACCTTCTCGAAGTCGATGGACATCGGGTCGGATACGGAGCGGGCCAGCGAGTTCACCACCAACAGCTTCGGCTTCATCACCAACAGCTTCAATCCCAAAACCAGCCGCGCGGTTTCTGATTTCGATACGCATCACCTGCTGACCGGCGATGTGATCTATCAGTTGCCGTTCGGCACCGGCGCGCAGTACGCTTCCAGCGCGAATGGCTGGGAGAACGCCTTCATCGGCGGCTGGACGCTGTCGGGCATTATCCGCGTTTCCAGCGGACTGCCGTTCACCGTAGTGCCGCCCCTGGCCTACGCAACCAACTACCAGCAGGAGACTCCCGCCGTGGTGACGGGGCCGATCAAAATGCACAAGCACCTGGTGAACGGCCTGCCGGAGGCGTTTGCCGATCCGGATACGCTGAATAATGGCATCGCCACCGGCAGTCCCATTCGGTTCCCCTACCCCGGTGAGGGCGGGAGCCGGAACTACTTCCGCGGCGACGGCTATCTGGAGCCCGATGCCAGTTTGGCCAAGGCCTGGAAGATTCACGACGCCAGCGCGTTCCGGTTCGCATGGGAGGTCTTCAACATCACGAACTCGGCGCGCTTCGATACCAGCCCGATCAGCAGCAACGGAGGACTGAATACAGCCGTGACCAGCGGATCGGCGTTCGGTATTTACAACTCGCAATTAGTGCAGTCGCGCAAGCAGCAGTTCTCGCTGCGATTCGACTTCTAAGAGCAGGGTGCGGAGTGCCCCACATCGGGCAGGGTTTGGCAGATGTGGGGTATCGGCGAAGTTAGATCGGCTCCTTACTTTCGTACTGTCTGCCGGTCTGATTTTCCTTGTTCTCCCATGCGGAGCAACTTATTCTGAAACTGGAGAAAGCCCTGTTCAGTCGAGCAGGGCTTTTTCCTTTGGCCCGGCCCAGGCCGGATACGGATTTGGATGTTTGATAATTCGCCCCCACGCGCCGATCGGCGGCAGGTTCTTCCCCGGCCGGCGTACCTCTGACGGCCGGTTGACCTGGCCGCCTCTCACCTCACCGGCCTTGAGGCCCTCGGCGAACTACCTTGTTTCCATTCGCTGGCTCCGGAAGAGCCCCTTTTGGGGACCTTGAAACGTACCACGGCTTGAAGGAGTTAGCATTCAGAGCCCTCAAGCGGTTTTCCCACCTAATAGAAAACAAGGTACCTGGAGAAAACCTAACGGTAGAAAATTTTTGCATGATCGGCCGTCCGTTTACTGGACGAATCTGGCCAGCAATCGGATATAGGCCGTCTGGTAGGAAACGGATGGTTCCGTCACTTCCCACGAGTCGAGCGGCCAGCCGTCGCTGAAGTCCACGTAGGCCTTCTGCGCCGGTTCGCCGACGGGTGGTGACGGCGGCTTCTCTCCGCAGTGAAAGATGGAGCTCGGGCAGACTTTCGCCCAGGTATATGCAGGATTGGCGCCGCCCACGAGGTATCCGGGCGGAGGGCCGAACTTCGAATCGCGCACGCTGCCCCACAGCGCGCTGCCGTGGGCATACCAGGTGTGGTAGAAGTGGTCGACCGAGTTGCTCGCGCCGAAGGCTTTCATGTTCGACAGATAGACCTTGCCCAGCGGATTGACGCCGTCGATATAGTGCAGATAGCCCTCCGCGGCGCTCATCGCGTCAGCCGGGCTGTGGCTGCCCAGGCCATAGAGCGCTTCGTCGGCAAAGATGTTTCCGTGGTTCGCTTTCGTCGCGCTGCTGCCCCACACGTAGGCGGAGATATGCGCGCGGTAGGGATCGCTGTCTGCGGCGTTCCAGCCATCCTCTTCGAATCCTCGCGCAAAAGCGGTGCGGATGGCGGACGAAACCGAAGGCGTCGCCCCCGGCAGGCTGGCGTAGTAGACCAGCGGCGCGGTTTGCGGGTAGTCGAAATCGAGCGTCTGGTGATGAGTGAAGATCCGGTTGTCCTGGTAATGCGCGTCGATGTAGTCGCGGTACTGCGCGTCTCCGGTGAGATCGAAGAGGTAGACGGCGGCGGCGACGGCTCCCATCTCGCGCCCGTAATCGTCGACTTCCTGCTGGCCGGCTGCGAGCCCCACCGAGTGATCGCGCGGATCGTTGTTGTAGAAGAGGACGTGGGGATGCGCCTGAGCCCACTGCCAGGCCCGGATTGCCCGGATCTTCAGATCGGCGGCGAATGCCTGGAAGACTGGAAATTGCCCGTAGGTTTTCGCGGCATAAGCGAAGGCTGCAGCGCCCGCATAGGTGGCCGACGTGGTGGCCGGGCCATAGAAACTCGGCCCCGTTGCCGCCGAGGGCGGACTGCCTGAAGCGGAGCCGAGCACCGACTGCAGGGAGCCATCGTCGCTCTGCATGCGTTTCAGCCAGTCGATCTCCCATTTCACTTCGTCGAGCAGATCGGGAATGCCGTTGCCGGATTCGGGGATGTTGAAATCGTCGGTGAAGGCAGCGGGGTTTTCGTTGTACGCGTGCAGCAGGCCCACGACGTAGTCGCCGCTCCAGCGGGTGTAGCGATTGAAGTCGCCGGCGTCGAACCATCCGCCGTGCAGATCGCGGGCGGTCGAGGGATCGTCTTTGGCGTTGTAGAGGCGTGCCTCTGCGTCCTGTCCGGGGCCCATGTGGCTGGCTTTATCGGCCCAGCCCGCGCCCGCATAGCGCGCGTCTTTGGGAAAGCCGGCGCGCTGGTAGTAGAGCATGCGCACCGCCTGCACCAGGATCGGCTTATAGAGATTGGGCGCAATGGAGAAGGGCGCCGACTCATACCCGGTTTTCTTGTCGCGAATGACATAGCGGCCCGGCGCGACCACGCGGGAAAAGTCGAACTGCCAGGCACGATCGCCCGAAGAGGGATCGACCGCGCCGGCGTGCCAGGCAACGGGCGCTTTTTCATAGACGACCTTGCCGGTTTCCGTATCGACGACCTGGCAGACCTTGCCCGGCGTGAAGTGCGATTGGCTGTCGAAGCCGGCGACCGGATCGCGGAGAACGGCGATCTTTCGAGCATTCGTCAAATAGCCAAACTGATCGACGACGATGAAGGGGGTGGTCGACGGGCTGGGGCTGGAGTTGCGCGCGGCCAGAGACGGGCAGCTGAGAGAGAAGCAGAGTGCGGCGGACCCGACGATGAGCCCAGCCTTCATCACGCTACCGCCAGTCGTCCTGGACGTTGAGGTGGTCGGTGACGATCTGCTCGAAGTCGGTGTTCTTCTTGATGTAGATCTCGCTGAACTCGCGATCCTGGCGAAGCAGGACGGCCTGCAGCCGGACCAGCTCCAGCATGGCCAGGAACATGGCCACAACGGCCTGAACCGAGCGGGCGTTCGAGAGCAGCTTCGACAAGCCCACGGGCCGGTCTTCCATCATCAGCCGTCGGCGGACGAAGTCGATCATCTGGCGGACGGTCATCGTATCCTCGCTGACGTCGAGGATCGGGCGGTTCCTGGCGCGCTCCAGAATCTCGCGGAAGACCCGGACCAGGTCCAGCGTATCCGCGGCGATGTCCTGATCGTCTTCGCCGGCTTTCTGGAACTCCCGGATGCCGGGGTTGGTCCATGTCGCTTCTTCGAGCTGGCGCTTTTGCTGGAGCATCTGCGCGGCGTTGCGGAAGCGCTCGTGCTCGAGCAGGCGATTGACCAGCTCGTGGCGGGGATCTTCGGCCTCCCCGTCCGCGGTTTCGGCGGGCGAGCGCGGCAGCAGCATCTTGCTCTTGATGTGGATGAGCAGCGCCGACATGTAGATGAACTCGCCGGCAGTGTCGACGTCGGACGCCTTGAGGTGCTCGACGTAAGCGAGAAACTGCGCCGTGATCTTCGCGATGGGGATGTCGTAGATGTCGATGTTCTGCTTGCGGACGAGGTCGAGGAGGAGATCGAGCGGGCCGTCGTAGACCTGGCCCACAGTGACCGAGAAAGGAAAGGCGTTGTCCTCTTCTTTCCTGGCGGCGGATTTCGCCGAAGCCGGAGCCTCGCGGTTCTCGCTTTCAGCAACGGGACTCGCTTCGCGGTTTGATTCTTCGGCAGGCGCGGGCTGCGCGGGAGTTTCCGATGCGGGCTGGGGCGATTCGCTTTCTGCGGGGTTGCGGATATCGTCGGTCATTGAGCGTTGCCTCCGCCGAGGCCCATCGCACAGCGGACCTGCTGCATCGTTTGTTCGGCGCGTGCGGCGGCGCGCTGGTTGCCTGCTGCGAGAATTTCGGTGACGAGGCCGGGATTCTGCTCGAGGTGGGCGCGGCGCTCGTGGATGGGAGCGACATGGGCGACGATGGCGTCGGCGGCCCAGCCTTTGCACTCGATGCAGCCGATGCCCGCGGTGGTGCAACCGTCGTAGACCTTTGCCAGAGTGTCCTGCGAGGAGAAGATCTTGTGGAGATCGCCGACGGGGCATTTGTCGGGATTGCCGGGATCTTTGCGGCGGACGCGCGCCGGGTCGGTGACCATGGTCTTGAGTTTGGAGCGGATCTCCGCCTCGGGATCGGTGAGCAGGATAGTGTTGCCGTAGCTCTTCGACATCTTGCGGCCGTCGGTGCCGGGGAGCTTGGGCGAGGGGGTGAGCAGGACCTGGGGCTCGGGGAGAATTTCAGAGCCGCCGGGGCCTTTGTAGAACTGATTGAAGCGGCGGGCGACCTCGCGAGTGAGCTCGACATGCGCGGCCTGATCCTGTCCGACGGGAACGAAGGCAGGCTGGTAAAGCAGGATGTCGGCCGACTGCAGGAGGGGGTATCCGAGGAAGCCGTAGGTGCTCAGGTCCTTGTCTTTGAGGTTTTCCTGCTGCTCTTTGTAGGTCGGCACGCGCTCGAGCCAGCCGATGGAGGTGATCATCGAGAGCAGCAGGTGCAGTTCGGCATGCTGCTTCACGTCGCTCTGGATGAAGAGGACGGACTTCTCGGGATCAAGCCCGGCGGCGAGGTAGTCGAGGATGACTTCGCTGCGGTTCGATGCGATGAGCGAGGGATCGGCGTAGTCGGTGGTGAGGGCGTGCCAGTCGGCGATGAAGAAGTAGCACTCGTAATCGGGCTGGTTCTGCAGGCGGACCCAGTTGTGGAGGGCCCCCATGTAGTTGCCGAGGTGGAGTTTGCCGGTGGGGCGCATGCCGCTGAGGACGCGCTTTCGGCTGGAATCGGGGGTATTCGACACGGAATCCTTCGCGAGGGAATTTGCTCTGGTTATTGTACGAGAAGGCCACAGGACCGCGGGACGCTGGAAATTGCCGCGATCGAGGCTGGAGTCGGGTAGGATACGGCTGGCTGGAAAACCGACGGGGCGAGACGATGCAAATTCCCTTCGTATTAACGCCGGAGGAATACGCCGAAGGCTATCGGGCGATGCTGCGGGCGGGGACGCTGCGATACCGGATCTATTCCCGGCTGTACTCGTGGCCAGCGGTTGTGACTGGGCTGGTCCTGGTGGCCCTGGGTTCATTGCTTCTTTATTTCGGCACGAGCCCCGGCGGAAACGTCGACCTGATTGTGGCGATGGCTTTGCTCACGATGGGCGTTCTTCTCGTCGCCATTCCGTTTCGCCTCGTGTCCATGATGCGAAGGCTGCATCGACTGCAGGATCTGAACCTGGAGATCACGGTAACCGTCGGCGCAGACGGCGTGCATACCAGGCGCGCGACGCGCGATGCCGAGACGCGTTTTGGATGGAGCGCGATCGCGAAGAGCGGCGAATCGAAGAACCTGATTCTGCTTTTCCCATCGAGGGTGCAGTTTCTTCCCATTCCGAAGCGGGCGCTGACGCCGGCCCAGGCGGACGAACTGCGCGGGCTGATCGCGGCCAACGTCGGACAACAGACCGCGGCGGCGGGGCGGTAAGCTGGAGGCGGACCTTTCCGGGAGATGGCGAGCGCAACGGCGATATCGGTATCGAAAGAGGACTACCTCAAGGCGATTCTGGAGGCCGAGAGCGAGGGGCAGACGGTGATCTCGGCGACCCTGGCGCACTGGCTGAAGGTGTCGCCGCCGGCGGTGTCGATGGCGCTGCGGCGGCTCAAGCGCGACGGATTCGTCGAGGTCAAGGCCGACGGCGTGGTGCGGCTGACGGACGAAGGCCGCGAAGTGGCGTATCGCACGGCGCTTCGCCACCACCTCATTGAGCGCATGCTGTCGGAGATGTTCGGCATGCCGTGGTACGAGGTGCACGACGAGGCAGAGCGGCTGGAACACGCGGTTTCGCCGGCATTTGAAGCCCTGCTGATGAAGAAGCTGGGCGAGCGGGGCACGTGTCCCCACGGGAATGCCGTGCTGCCGGAGACACCGGAGAAGCGGCTGCGGCGCGGGGTTCGTCCCCTGGCCGACGCTGCCGAGGGCGCGCAGTATAGAGTCACCAGCCTGTTCGAGCGCGATCCGAAGCTGCTGCGGTTTCTGCATCAGACGGGCATCGAGCCGGGCGGAACGGTGAAGGTGGTGCGGCGGAATTACGACCAGACGGTGGCGATTGAGACGCCGATGGGGGCGTTCACGATTGGGCCGGCCGCGGCGGAAAAGGTGCATGTGAAGAAGGCCGCCGACAACGGACCCAGCGGAGAACGGCGATCCGCGACAAAATCGTAGGAATCGCGGTCCTCGCGATTTAGCATCTCTTCAAGAACTTTCTCACCATGGTCAGGCTGCCAACGGCGCTCGTGTTGTGCGGAGTGGGGATCGCGCTGAGCGCGGGGCGGGCGCGGGCGCTCGATCCGCATGCGGCGCTGACGCAGTACGGTTTCCAGTCGTGGCAGACGGACTCGGGGCTTCCGCAGAACACTGTGCACGCGATGGTGCAGGGGCAGGATGGCTTTCTCTGGATCGCAACTGAGGGCGGCCTGGTGCGCTTCGACGGTGTGGAGTTCGAGGTGTATACGCATGCCGGCACGCCGCAGTTGCCGAGCGATCTGATTGATGGGTTGATGGAGGATCGCGAAGGCGCTCTCTGGATCAGCACTTCGGGAGGGCTGGCGCGGATGCGCGGCGGGCGGTTTGCCTCGGTTGGCGGAGCGACCCAGGTTTGGCGGACGTTTGAGGACTCACGCGGGACGATCTGGGCGCTGACAGCGTCAGGGCTGTTCCGCGTGCAGGGCGATCGGCTGACGCACGTCAGCCTCGACGCGGACCTGACCGAGAACAGCACGATGGTGCAGGGCGCGGATGACGAGTTCTGGCTGAGCACGCAGGAGGGGCTGCGCGGTGCGGGCCCCGATGGCGTATTTCATTCCGGCGGTGCGACCAGCGAGGTGACGGCGCTGGCGCTGGATGGAAACGGCCGCGTGTGGTGGGCGGACGCGCAGGGCGTTGAAGACTGCGCAGACGGCGGGGATTGCCACACGGTGGCGATTCCGAAATCAGCGGGTGCGGTTCACGCGATGGCGCGCGATGCACAGGGACGAATGTGGGTCGGCACCGATGCGGGACTGTATGCCGTATCGAACCAGATCAGGCGCGTTGGCCCCTATGGGCGAGCTGACTTTCTCTGGTGCGATCGCGAGGGCACGATTTGGGCTGGGACGGCGCAGGGGCTGATGCGCGTCGGCGAGGACGGGTCCGCGGAAGTCCTGCCCGGGGGCGACCGCTATCTGGCAGCAATGGAAGATCGCGAAGGCGATCTGTGGCTGGGCACGGAGTCCGGCGGGTTACAGGTGCTGCGCGACCGGAAATTCTCGACGCTGACCGCGGCGGACGGATTGACCGACGAATATGTACTCTCGATGGCGCAGGCGCCGAACGGGCACGTGGGGGTTGGAACAAAGGCCGGCGGCCTGAACGTCTATCGCGACGGCCACTTTTATCCACTGACGACGGCGCAGGGCCTGTCGAGCAATGTGGTGCTGGCTGTGGCCGCCGCGGCCAACGGCGATGTATGGGTGGGGACTCCCGACGGGCTGGACTTTCTGCATCAGGGGGATGTTTCACGGGTTTTCACGACGGCCGACGGCCTGGCGGACGACTTCGTGCGATCGCTTTGCCTGGATCGCCGCGGAGCGCTTTGGATCGGGACGCGGCATGGGCTGTCGCAGTTCGCGATTGGGAAGTTCACAACCTGGACCGCGCTCGATGGGCTGGGCAGCGACCTGGTGGGCGCCATGACGGAAGGCGGCGATGGCACCCTCTGGATTGGAACGCTCGGCGGCCTGACGGAATTCCGCGATGGACGCTTCAGGAATTTCACCACGAAGGATGGTCTGAGCAGCAACGTCATTACGGCGCTGCATAGCGATGTCGATGGAACGCTCTGGATCGGGACGAACGACGGCGGCCTGGACCGCATGCGCGGCGGACGCATCGCAGAGGTGCGCGACGCCGCGCTGCCGCAGCGGGTGACGGGAATCCTCGAAGACGGCGCAGGCTACGTGTGGCTGAGCTCGACGAGCGGCGTGTATCGCGTGAGCCGCGCGGGGCTGGACGCTGCGGCGGACGGCGGGGCGCGGACGGAACCGGTGCCGGAAGTGATGCGCTTTGGTGTGGCCGATGGAATGCGGATCAGCGAGGGCTCGAGCGGCGGACATCCCGCGGCGCTCCGCCTGGCCGACGGCGAGTTGTGGTTTGCGACGCTGAAGGGGATTGCGCGCGTGGATCCCGAGCATATGCCGGTGAACCGCGTGGCGCCGCAGGTGGCGCTGGAGCGGGTGAGCGTCGACGATGTGCCGCAGGCCGGCATTGCGCGGCTGACGGTGGCCCCGGGGCACAGCCATTACGAGTTCGACTATGCGGGACTGAGCTTTGTGGCTCCGCAGAAAGTGAAGTACCGGTATCAGCTCGAAGGATTCGATCCCGCCTGGGTGGATGCGGGCACGCGGCGCGTGGCGTACTACACGAATCTGCCGCACGGACAATACACGTTTCGCGTGATGGCGCGGAACAACGATGGCGTGTGGAGCGATGCGGCGGCGACTGCGGAGCTGACAATCGAGCCGCACTTTTATCAGACCTTGTGGTTTCGGACCCTCGCGGCACTGGCTCTGATCGGCCTTGCGTACGCGGCGTGGCGGCGACGGCTGCTGGGGGTGGAGCGGCAGTACGAGGCGGTGCTGGGCGAGCGCACGCGCATCGCGCGCGAGATACACGATACGCTGGCGCAGGGATTCGTGGCGGTGAGCGTGCAACTGGAGCTGATCGCGCAGCTGATGCAGTCGTCGGTCGAGGCGGCGAAGGAGCAACTGGCGCAGGCGCGCGCGATGGTGAAGAGCAGCCTGGAGGATGCGCGGATCTCGATTTGGGAGCTGCGCTCGCAGACGGCGGAACGGGAAGACCTGGCGGCGCGGCTGCTGAAGCTGGCCGAAGAAGTGATCGCGCGGGGTGGAGCGCAGGCGCGGGCGCAGATCCAGGTGAGCGGGACCTATCGGCCGCTGGATTCGCTGATGGAGCGCGAAACGATGCGGATCGCGCGCGAGGCAGTGACGAACGCGGTGCGGCACGGCCGCGCGAAGAACATCCTGCTGCGGCTGGAGTTTGACGAGAGGCAGTTCGGGATGGAGGTTCGCGACGATGGGCGCGGCTTTGACGGGCCTCCCGCGGACGGCGCGACGGGGCACTTTGGAGTAACCGGGATGCGGGAGCGCGCCGCCGCAATCGGCGGGTCGCTTACAGTGGAGAGCAGGGCCGGTGCTGGAACCAAAGTGCGGCTGGAATTGCCGCTGGGGAAAGTAGCGGTGAGCAGAGCGAAAGTATAACTATGGCGGATACGATCAAGATCCTGATTGTCGATGACCATCACATTGTGCGGCAGGGCCTGGTGGCGCTGCTGAAGACAGTGCCAGGGTTCACCGTGACGGCGGAAGCGGCGGACGGTGAGCAGGCGGTCGATCTCCATCGAAAGCACAATCCGGACGTGACGCTGATGGACCTCAGGCTGCCGAGGATGAACGGCGTGGAGGCGATTGCGAAGATTCGCGACGGATCGCCGCAGGCGCGGATCATCGTCCTGACGACCTTCGACGGCGACGAGGATATTTATCGCGCGCTGCAGGCCGGGGCCAGGGGCTATCTGCTGAAGGGCATGGATCTGGCCGAGCTGACCGACGCGATTCGCACGGTGCACGCCGGAAGGACTCGGATTCCGCCGCGCGTGGCCGAAAAACTGGCCGAGCGAATGAGCGGCGCGTCGCTGACGGCGCGCGAGCTGGAAGTGCTGAAGCTGATTGTCGCGGGCAAGAGCAACAGGAATATTGGGACGGCGCTGTTCATTTCTGAAGCGACGGTGAAAACGCACGTCAACAGCCTGCTAAGCAAGCTGGGCGTGGAAGATCGGACGCAGGCGGCGACGACGGCGCTGCAGCGAGGCATTGTGCATCTGGAGTAGGCAGGCAACAGGCAACAGGCAACAGCGGGCAGGCGGCCCGGAGTCGGGAAAAGAGCCCAGAGCGCAGGGCACAGGGGCGAGTGGAGACGATGAGACGGTTGAGCAGTGGGAAGGTCTGGGTCACGATCGCGATGGCGCTGGCAGTCGTGCTGTCGGGTGCGCGGCTCGGATGGGCGCAGGACGGGCGTGCAGCGGAGTGGCGTACGGCGACGGATGCGGAGTTGAAGTCCGTGATCCCCGCCCGGGCGCCGGTGGTGACGGAGCGGATTGAGACGGAAATGCGTTCGGCTTCCGGCGTTACGAACGGCAAAGGGAAATACATTGCCGGCGTCGTGCTCATCACGGCGGGCTATTCGGCGGAGGGGAAATATTCGCACTTTTTTTTAACCCAGGTGCCGCTGAAGCTGGGAACATCGACAGAATTGCCGGCGGGCGAATACGTGATCGGCTACGAGCACACGGACAATGGGCTGCTGGTGCACTTTTTTGAGGCGGCGACCGGCAAACCTGCAGGCAGCGTGCTGGCTACACTGATTTCCGGGATTACGCGAGTGGAGCAGATTCGCGTGTGGCCGCCGAAAGACCGCGCGGTGATTCAAATTGGCCGGTTCGGGATTCCGTATCAGATTGGAGGCTAGCGGGCGATGGCGGAACTGTCACAAAAAGAGCAACGGGTGCTGGAAGCGCTGAGCGAGAACTGGCAGGCGGAGATGCGCGGCTTTCACACCTACAACACGCTGGCCGACCGCGACGACGACCCGGTGCGGAAGAAGACTCTGCGGCATATGGCGGAGGCCGAGGCGCACCATGCGGCGCTGTGGGCGAAGCGAATCCGCGAACTGGGGGCGGAGCTCCCGAAGTATGACGGCAAGCCGACAGGCGATGCAGACACCCTGGTGAACCGGCTGGGCGGCCCGCAGATGGCGCTGCGGAGGCTGGAGATTGACGAGAGCCGCGACATCGCACGCTATGGAATGCAGCTGAAAGAGCTGGGCGATGAGCCGAGCGTGGCGATCCTGGAGAAAGTGATCGCCGACGAACAGGAGCACTACCGCGAACTGACGGAACTGATCCGGCACCGCTATCCCAAACCGATGGTGAGTTCGGAGGCGGCGCGCAGAGAACTGGACGAGCTGCTGACGCAGCGCAAAGGGTCGGGACGGCAGACGGCTGGCTGGATCGGGGACGCGATCTACGGCGTGAACGATGGGCTGGGCGCGATCTTCGGCATCGTTTCCGGCGTCTCGGGGGCGACTCTGGGCAACAGCAAGTGGGTGTTGCTGTCAGGCCTTGCGGGCATGATCGCGAGCGCGCTGTCGATGGGATCGGGCGCCTATCTGGCCGCGAAAAGCGAGCGCGAGATCTACGAGGCGGAAGTGGCGCGCGAGCGTGAGGCGATCTCGATGAACGCTCCGGAGGCGCATGAGCTGCTGTCGCTCTACTACCAGGTGAAGGGGATTCCGCGGGACGATGCGGATCACGTGGTGGAACATCTGGCGCAGGATCCGGAGCAGTTTTTGCGGGCGCTGGCGTCGGAGCGGCTGAACATGACCGAAGAAGGCCTGAGCCAGCCGCTGGTGTCGGCTTGGTCGGGCGCGCTGTCAACGGCTGTGGGGGCGTTCATTCCGATTCTGCCGTTCTTCTTCCTGAGCGGGTATCCGGCGGTGATTGCGTCGGCGATCGTCTCGCTGATCGCGCATTTCGCGGTGGGTGCGGCAAAATCGCTGATTACGGTGCGGAGCTGGTGGGCTTCGGGCCTGGAGATGACGCTGGTGGGCGCGGTGGAAGGCGCGGCGACGTATGTGATCGGGATTGGTCTGGGGCACCTCGGAGCCTAAAGGCCACGGGAGAAGCGGTCGGGAAAGAAGCGGCCAGTCCAAAGACGGCCGGATGAAAAACGATCGGCGAAGATTCACCGGCTGCGTTCTGCGCGATCACTTCGCCTTTTGTGCGTAGTACTGCTGCAGCGTGAAGAACGCTTTCTTCTTCTGGCCCTGGTCGGAGACGAGTCCTTTGCGGTTGAAGTCGTCCTGGATGCCGGGAAGCTGGCGCATGGGCGAGCGGAAGTCCATGAGGACCCAGGGCGTCATGCCGCGCAGGAACGGTATCTTGTCGAGCATTTGAAACTGCTGCTGATACACATGGTCCTCGTATTCCTCGGTGAACATCTGCGTGTCGGGGCCGTGAAGGCCGGCTTTCGCGCCTGCGCCGAATTCGCTCATGATTACCGGCTTGCCCATCGGATCCTGCCAGGTGTAGCTGGGGATTTCCGCCGGCGAGCCCTGATACCACCCGAGATATTCGTTGTAGCCGAGTACGTCGAGGTCCTGGCCGAGCGGGTCGTCGAGGGTGGCGGTGGTGCCTTTGAAGTGCGTGACGATGGCTGAAGTGATGAGGCGCGTGGGATCGTCGGCGCGGGCGGCGACGGCGAGCTGGTGAAGGAACGCGTTGCGCTCGGGGCTTTCGGGCGTTTCGTTCGAGAGCGACCAGAGGATGACGGACGCGTGGTTGCGGTCGCGGCGGATCATCTCGTGGAGCTGCTGGGTGGCGACGGCGAGGGTGGCGGGATCGGTCCAGTCGATAGCCCAGTAGACGGGAATTTCGGACCAGACGAGGATGCCCATTTTGTCGGCGAGGCGGTACTCGGGCTCGGCGTGCGGGTAGTGGGCCATGCGCACGAAATTGCAGTGGAGGTCGCGGGCCCATCCGAGGAGCGTTTGCGCGTCTTGCTCAGACCAGGCGCGGCCGTCGCGGTACGGGGCTTCGTCATGGAAGCTGATGCCGCGCAGGAAGATGGGCTTACCGTTGAGCAGGATGTGGTCGCCCCGGACTTCGATGGTGCGGAAGCCGATGTCGTCGGACAGTTTGTCGGACAGGGCAGAGAATTCGACGCGATAGAGGCGGGGATGGGTGGGCGACCAAAGCTCGAGACCGGGCGCGTCGAAGGAAAAGGCCGCGCGGCCGCTGGCGTCCGTTGCCGCGGCTTTTTCAATGTGGAGATCGGGGATGCGGAGTGTCACCTGGGTTCCGGCGGGCGCGTCGGTGAGGTGCACGTAGCCTTCGAGCTGCGTTGAAGTGCCGCGATGGAGCTGGAGCGCCTCATCGTCGATGAAGGTGTCGGGAACTTCGACGAGAGATACGGGGCGGGTGATGCCGCCGTAGTTCCACCAGTCGAAGCGGACGGTGGGGACGCGGTCGACGGTGCGGGTGTCGTCGACGGCGGCGACGATGAAGTTGTCACCGTCTTTCACGATGGCGGTGATGTCGCAGTCGAAGGGGGTGAATCCGCCCTGGTGATCGCAGACGTGGGCGCCGTTGACGAAGATTTGCGCGGCGTAGTTCACAGCCTCGAAGTGGAGGAAGAGGCGCGTGTGCGGATGCGGGTGCCAGGTGAAGTCGCGCTGATACCAGAGCAGGCCTTCGTAGTAGAAGAGGGATTTGTCCTGGGAGTTCCAGTCGCCGGGGACGTTGAGCGTGGGGGACTTCGCGAAGTCGTACTGGACGAGCGGGCCGCCGGGTACGTAGTGCGCATTGGCTGCGTAGCCGCGGGGCGAGGCGTGGTCGGGGTTGCTGCCCCAGCCTTCGCGGTAAGGATCGGGGATGTAGTGCCACGGGCCGTTGAGCGAGGTTTGCGCGCGGTGGTCGACGTCGACGAGGAGGGTGGACTGGGCAGGAACTGCTAGCGTGGCGGCGAGAGCAAAGAGAACGAAGAACGCGGCGCGGCGTGGCATGGACAACAGGTTACAGGTTACGGGGTACAGGCATCAGCGCGGGGGGCGGAGCCGGAACTGGTTGGCGAGGTCGAACTCGTCGCGAAGCTCTGGAGTTTTGAGATTTTCGCGGAGATGGGCGAGGCGCTGCTCGAGGGCGTTGAGCGCGCGGGCGATGGCGTCGGAGTTGGTGTGAGCGATGTCGCGCCACATGGAGAAAGGGCTGGCGCCGAGGCGCGTCATCTCGCGGAGCGCGCGGCCGCCGATGGGGAGCAAATCGGGATTGGCGGCGAATTCCTCTTCGAGCATCGCGGAGAGCGCGGTGGAGAGGAACTGGGGAAGATGGCTGATCCACGCGCAGAGGGTGTCGTGGCGCTCGGGGTCCATGTCGATCACCCGGCAGCCGAATTTGGCGATCCAGGCGCGCCAGGCCTGCGCTGCCGGCGAACCCTCTTCGCTCTCGCTGACGGGTGTGAACAGCCAGACCGATCCGAGGAAGAGCGTGGCGTCGGCGTTGGCGGCGCCGCCGACTTCCTTGCCGGCCATGGGGTGCCCGGGGAGAAAGCCGGGGCGACCTGGGTCGTTGTATTTGTCGCGCGCATGAGCACAAATAGCGCCTTTGACGGATCCAACGTCGGTGACGAGCTGGTTTTCGTTCAGGATGGGCGCGAGGCGGTCGAGCCATTCGAGGATGGTGAAGACCGGTCCCGCGAGAAGGATGACGTCGCTTGAGGCGGCGGCGGTGAGCGGGTCGTCGGCGGAGACGGTGATGGCTCCGCGGGAGAGCGCGGTGTGCAACTCGGTGGGATCCGGGTCCCATCCGGCGATGGTGCCGGTGAAGCCGTTGGCGCGGAGCGCGAGACCGACGGAGGCTCCGATGAGTCCGGTGCCGAGGATGGTGACGCGCTGGAGCACAGGTTACAGGGTACAGGGAACCGGCAACAGGGAACAGGCAACGGGGAACAGAGAATGGGCCGCAGGCTACAGGGCCCACATCTGCGGACATCGCGCAGATGTGGGGTACCCGGATCCGTTTAGATCGTCCGATCGACGGCGGTGGCGATGACCCGCAGCGAATCCATGAGCTTCGCGAACTGCTCGGGGAAAAGGGATTGCGCGCCGTCGGAGAGCGCCTTGTCGGGGTTGGGGTGGACTTCGATGAGGAGGCCGTCACCGCCCGCGGCTACCGTCGCGCGAGCCATCGCCGGGACCTTGTCGCGGCGGCCGGTGCCGTGCGAGGGATCGCCGAGGATGGGCAGGTGCGAGAGCTTCTTGACGACGGGGATGGCGGAGATGTCCATGGTGTTGCGGGTATAGGTTTCGAAGGTGCGGATGCCGCGCTCGCAGAGGATGACGTCGTAGTTGCCGCCGGCGAGCAGGTACTCGGCCGAGAGCAGCAGTTCCTCGATGGTGGCGGCGATGCCGCGCTTGAGGAGCACGGGCTTGCGCACGGCGCCGAGCTCGCGGAGCAGGTTGAAGTTCTGCATGTTGCGCGCGCCCACCTGGAAGAGGTCGACGTAGGGCATCATCAGCTCGATCTGCGAGATTTCCATCACCTCGCTGACGATGAGGAGGCCGTGGGCGTCGCCGGCTTCGCGCAGCAGCTTGAGCGCGTCGACGCCGAGGCCCTGGAAGGAATAGGGCGAACTGCGCGGCTTGAATGCTCCCCCGCGAAGGAACTTGCCGCCCGCATCTTTGACGATTTTCGCGGAGGCCATGATCTGCTCGCGCGACTCGACGGAGCAGGGGCCGGCCATGACGACAACTTCGGTGCCGCCGATGGCTACTCCGTTGGGGAAACGGACGATGGTGCCTTCGGGGCGGAAGCTGCGGCCGGCAAGTTTGTAGGGCGAGGAGATGCGGATAACTTCCGCGACGCCGGGGAGGACTTCAAAGTCGCTGTGCTCGAAAGCGCCGGGGGTGCCGACGCCGGCGAGGATGGTTTGCACCGTGCCTGTGGTGCGGTGGACGTTGAAGCCGATTTCCATCATGCGTTCGACGACGGACTGGATCTCTTCCTCCGTCGCGCGTTCCTGCATTGCTACGATCATTGGTCTTTTCCTGTCTGGTTCTTCCGCGTCGCTTCGGAGGCGGGGGTACCGGGTCGTGAGGCCAGCTCGTTGCGCTGGAGGGCGCGCATGACGTCGACGATGCGCTCGTAGATGTGGACGAGCTCGGCGTCGGGCAGCGGTCCGGGATTGTGGGAGCGGACGTTGTCAAAAATGACGCGCTCGCGGTTGGGCTCGTAGACGGGGAGATCGGTTTGGCGTTTGAGGCGGCCGATCTCCTGCGCGGCCGCGGCGCGCTGGCTGATGAGGAGAACGATCTGGCGATCGAGCTCGTCAATTTCGCGCCGGAAGGTTTCGATGTCCATGGGGGGTCCTTTCCCAATTGGCAACCAACACGGTTACGAAAGCGCCGGAGCATTCCGGTGCAGCTTTCGCGACGAAGGAGAGCGCGATTACCGGGCCAGCGCGGGGGCGCCGCGCAGACCCTGAATAAATCGGGCGATGGAGCTGGGAGCGTCTTTGGGGCCAGCCTGCTCGATGGTGGCCACGAGCGCGCTGCCAATGACGGCGGCGTCGGCGAACTCGCCGACAGCGGCGAAGTGCTCGGGGTTCGAGATGCCGAAGCCGACGGCGATGGGAAGCTTCGTGTATTGGCGCAGGCGACGGACGAGCTGCTCGGCGTCGGACTCGAGCTGGGTGCGCGTGCCGGTTATGCCTGTGCGGGAGATGGCGTAGACGAAGCCTTCGGACGCGGCAGCGATGCGTTCGAGCCGCGCGTCAGGGCTGGTGGGCGCGGCGAGGAATATGGGCGCGAGGTGATGGCGGCGCATCGCGGCGAGGTAATCGGCGGCTTCTTCGACAATCAGATCCGTGACGAGGACGCCGTCGACGCCGGCCTGGGCTGCGGCGGAGCAGAAGTCTTCGAGGCCGAAGCGCAGGATGGGGTTGAGGTAGGAGAAGATGACGAGGCCGACGGCGGGGCGCGCGAGGCGCAGGGCGGCGGCGAGGGCGATGACGTCGCGGAGGGTGACTCCGTTGGCGAGCGCGCGCTCGCTGGCGCGCTGGATCACGGGGCCGTCGGCGACGGGATCGCTGAAGGGGACGCCCAGCTCGAGGACGTCAGCGCCGGCATCGATCGCCGCCTGCGCGATATGGTACGAAGTGGCGAGGTCGGGGTCGCCGATGGCGAGATAAGCGACGAGGCCAGGCGGATTGGGGAAACGGAGCGGCATTCGCGAGCGATCAGGTTACAGGTTACAGGTTACAAGGTGCACGGTACAGGACACGGGCCACAGGCCGCGGGACCCACTCAGGGTAACAGCGGCCTTGCGTGGCGCTCCAGGATCATTTGGTGCCGGTCAGGCTGAGCTCGCGGGTGAGAATGCCCATGTCTTTGTCGCCGCGGCCGGAGATGTTGACGAGGACGATGTCGCGGGGGGAGAGCTTCGGCGCGAATTTGATGCACTCGGCGACGGCGTGCGCGCTTTCGAGCGCGGGGATGATGCCTTCGGTGCGAGCGAGGCGCAGCGTGGCATCGAGAGCCTCAGCGTCGGTGGCGGAGGTGTACTCGGCGCGGCCGGAATCGTGGAGCGCGGCGTGCTCGGGGCCGATGGAGGCGTAGTCGAGGCCGGCGGAGACGGAGTGGGTGAGGGCGATTTGTCCGGCGTCGTCCTGGAGAACGTAGGAATAGGTGCCCTGGAGAACGCCGGGGGATCCGCCGCTGAAGCGAGCGGCGTGGTCGCCGAGCGCGGGGCCGCGGCCTCCGGCTTCGACGCCGATGAGGCGAACTTCCTTGTCGGGGATGAACTCGTAGAACGCGCCGATGGCGTTGGAGCCGCCGCCGACGCAGGCGATGATGGCGGTGGGCAGGCGATTTTCTTTTTCGAGAATTTGCTGGCGCGCTTCGCGGCCGATGACTTTGTGGAAGTCGCGAACCATGGCTGGATAAGGATGCGCGCCGAGGACGCTGCCAAGGAGGTAGTGGGTGGTGCGGACGTTGGTGACCCAGTCGCGCATCGCCTCATTGATCGCGTCTTTGAGCGTGCGCGAGCCGGAGGAGACGCCACGGACTTCGGCGCCGAGCAGGCGCATGCGGTAGACGTTCAGCTCCTGGCGGCGCATGTCTTCTTCGCCCATGTAGACGACGCACTCGAATCCGAAGAGGGCGCAGACGGTGGCGGTGGCGACGCCGTGCTGGCCGGCTCCGGTTTCGGCGATGATGCGGCGCTTGCCCATGCGCTGGGCGAGCAGGGCCTGGCCGATGCAGTTGTTGATTTTGTGCGCGCCGGTGTGGAGGAGGTCTTCGCGCTTGAGGTAAATCTTCGCGCCACCGAGGGATTCGGTGAGGCGCGCGGCATACGTTAGCGGCGTGGGGCGGCCGACGTAGTCGCGGAGCAGGCCGTCAAGCCTGAGGTGGAAGTCGGGGTCGGCCTGGGCTTCCTGCCAGGCGCGATCGAGCTCATCGAGCGCGGCGACGAGCGTTTCAGGGACGT
>Ga0335075_10003076_pt1 | contig 26664 bp, 23 predicted proteins | sample Lox_Sample_24_FD_206723 | JGI IMG/M metagenome (GOLD analysis project Ga0335075, IMG submission 206723) | Soil microbial communities from Loxahatchee National Wildlife Refuge, Florida, United States - Lox_Sample_2.4 | ecosystem: Environmental > Terrestrial > Soil > Wetlands | place: USA...
AGCGCCGCAAAAGGCATGCCCGGCGCTTCCCGCAAATACGAACCGTACCCGATGGTCGGGCTCAGGGATCGCACCTGGCCCGACAAGCGCATCGAGAAGGCGCCGATCTGGTGCTCGGTCGACCTTCGCGACGGCAACCAGGCGCTGATCGACCCGATGGGACATGAGCGCAAGGCGCGCATGTTCGCCCTGCTCCTCGACATGGGCTTCAAGGAGATCGAGATCGGCTTTCCTTCGGCGTCGGAGACGGACTTCTCCTTCGCGCGCTGGTGCGTCGAGGAAGGCAATGTGCCTGACGATGTCGACCTCCAGGTGCTGGTTCAGTGCAGGCCGGAGCTGATCACGCGAACCTTCGAGGCACTGCAAGGCGCCAAGACGCCCATCGTGCACTTCTACAATTCGACCAGCGAATTGCAGCGGCGTGTCGTGTTCGAGAAGGACGTCGGCGGCATCAAGCAGATTGCGACCGACGCGGCCAAGATGATCACCGATATGGCCGCGAAGGCCGGCGGCGGCTACCGCTTCGAATATTCGCCGGAGAGCTTCACCGGGACCGAACTCGAGGTGGCGCTGGAGATCTGCAACGCGGTAGCCGAGATCGTGAAGCCGACGGCCGAGAACAAACTCATCTTCAACCTGCCGTCCACGGTCGAGATGTCGACGCCGAACATCTATGCCGATCGCATCGAGTGGATGTGTCGGCAGCTCGACAATCGCGACAAACTCATCATCTCGCTGCATCCGCACAATGACCGCGGCACCGGCATCGCCTCGACCGAGCTCGGCCTGATGGCAGGCGCCGATCGCGTCGAGGGAACGCTGTTCGGCAATGGCGAGCGCACCGGCAATGTCGACATCGTGACGCTGGCGCTCAACATGTACACGCAGGGCGTCGACCCCGCGCTTGACTGCTCCGACATCAACCGGATGAAGGACGTCTACGAGTATTCCAACCAGCTCAAGATTCCGGAAAGGCACCCCTATGTGGGGGAGCTTGTGTACACAGCCTTTTCGGGGTCGCACCAGGACGCGATCAACAAAGGCATGAAGGCGATCAAGAAGGCGAACAAGGAGCTGTGGGAGGTCCCGTACCTGCCGATCGATCCGCATGATGTCGGGCGTAGCTACGAGGCGATCGTGCGCATCAACTCGCAATCAGGCAAGGGCGGCATCGCTTACGTCATGCAGGCCGATTACGGCTTCAACCTGCCGCGCAATTTGCAGATCGAGTTCTCCAACGCGATCCAGAAGATCACCGATGCCGAAGGCAAGGAAGTGCCATCGAGGCGCATCCACGAACAGTTTCTGGAAACCTATGTCGACCAGCCGAAGGGCAGGCTGAAATTTCTCGACCACCAGACCTTTCCCGGCACGGAGAAGAAGGGAGCCCGGGTCGTGGAAGCGAATATCCTCGACAATGGCAAGGAGATTACAATCAGCGGTTCCGGGACGGGGCCGATAGACGGGTTTGTCGATGCTCTCTCCCGTCATCTCGGCATCGAGCTTTCCGTGCTCGACTATTCGGAGCATTCGCTGCAGCGCGGTTCGAACGCTGCGGCGGTCTGCTACATGGAGGTCGAGTATCCGAAGGGCCGGCTATTCGGCGCGGGCATCAACACAAACATCGTGGCTGCCTCGCTCGAAGCCGTCGTCTCAGCCGCCAACCGCATCGTCGCCAAGCAATCGCGCTAACAGCGACAAATGCTCACTGCGCAACTTGCCCGCAAAAATATAGCGGGCAGGTTCGATTGAATATTAGCCACATATCGAGCTAATATGTCATTTGTTAATTGCGGCGCCATGAGGTTCAGACGCCCTTGCAACATAACGCGCCTGCCGCCCCCGCGGTGCGAGATTTGCTTGAGCGCGTCCTCCGGAGCGAGACGTTTGCGCGGTCTGACCGCGCGCGCAAACTCCTCAACTATCTCGTCGAACGCGAGCAGGCTGGCGATGCCGAGCGGCTCAAAGGCTTTGCCATCGCGATGGACGTCTTCGGCAAGGATTCCGATTTCGATCCGTCGACCGATGCTGTGGTGCGCGTACAGGCCGGGCGGCTGCGCGAGCTTTTGACTCAGTATTATGCGGGCGAAGGCGCCGACGACAAACTGCGGATCACGATACCGCGTGGCGGCTACGTGCCAAGCTATCATGCGCTGAGCAATAGCGATTGCGACAAGGCCGCGCGGCCCACGGACGATCTGGAGAAGGCCGAGGGTCAGGTTCCGGCCGAGGTGCTTACCGCAGAACCGAAGCAGGGTGGCGCGATCGTCATTCGGCAAGTACGGCTTTTCTGGGCCGCCATGGCGGCGGTCATCGCGATGCTTGCCTTCATCGTCTATCGGATGGCGCTGCCTGCTGCCGAGGCGCCGGCAGACGTTCTGGCCAGCGGCGAAACCGCAGTCGCGACCGCCGCGATCGCGACGGTGCCGACCGAAACGATTCCGACCGTTTTCGTAGATGCTGCGCCAGATAGTCCGCAGGCGTTGAGGGTTGCGCAGCAATTCCGGATGGCGCTGGCTGGATTCGATACTGTCCGTCTTATCGGCAGGGTGCCGGATAGAACCGCGCCCGGAATCGGATACTCCTTCGCTTTCCACTTCCTGGATGGTCCAACGCCGGGGAGCGTCAACATCGAGTTCGGCAACGTGCAGACAGGCCGGGTGCTGCTGACGCGCACGCTTGAACCGGCTGATCTCGACGCTGCGCATATCGGTGACCGGGTTGCCGATCTTCTGAGCTCGGTGATCCCTGTTTCGGGCATTCTTTATGGGTTCCTGGACGAAATCGGATCTGGTTCAGAATTGGTCAAATGCCTGCTTCTCAACGACGGCTACTATCTGGAGCCGGGCAAGGACGCTCATCGCGCGGCTTATTCCTGCCTGGAGACGCTGGCGAACGCTGATGCCAAGTCACCGATCGTCTATGCGGAGCTCGCTGCGCTGCACATGGAAGCCGTCACCGACCGCTACGAATACCCGGCGGGGGCCAGCACCGAGAAGGCGATGTCGCTGGCCTTGAGGGCGGTGAAGATGGGGCCGACCAGCCCGGCGGCGCATCGGGCGCTCGGCTACATCAATTCGCGGACGGGAGAACGGGCTGAATCGATCCGCTGGATGAAAAAGGCCTACGAGCTCAACATCTACGATCTGAGCATGGCCTCATCCTATGCCTACTCCCTGATCTTCACAGGCGACTACGCCGCCGGCCAGCCGATCATACAACGTGCGGTGGAGGCTGCGAGCGCGCACCCGAGCTGGTGGGACTATGGCCTTTTCCTTGCAGCGTTCATGAACGGAGACCTGGAGCGAGCTGCGCAGGCGACCGATCCGCTGGCAATGACCAAACGGTCGCACTACCTTGCCGCGCGCCTGATCGCGGCGGCGGTCGAGGGTGACGTAAAAGCGGCCACAGCCCTGTCAGCAGAGATCGCGGAGAGATATCCGAAGTTTGCCGCCAACCCGCGGGCGACCTTCCAGGCGGCCAATTATCCGCCGGATCTCACTGATCGTCTCGTCGAGGCGCTCAGGGCCGCCGGCCTCGGCGGAGCCAGCTAGATTGAAGACTTGACGCCAATCCGCCACGTGGCCGATAGCGGCTGTGACGGAGGAGGCAGGCGTTTGGCGGATCGGCTTTTTGCAGCGGAAGCAGGTAAGGGCGCGGAAACGGTCGTCCTGCTGCACGGCTTTGGCGGCCACCACGACATCTGGCGATACATGGTCGACGTCCTTGCGCGCGAGTATCGGACGCTGGCGTACGATCTGCCGGGCCACGGCCGCTCTCTTGGTATCGTCGGCGCCGGGTCGGCCAAATCGACCATCGCGGCGCTGCGGGACGATCTTGCACACCGCGCACTGGATCGCGTGCACCTCGTGGGTCATTCGATGGGTGGGGCTTTTGCGGCGCTGTTCGCAATCGCGGACCCGTTTCGCATCGCTTCACTGACGCTGCTCGCGCCGGGCGGTTTTGGCGAGGCGATCGCCGCGCATACACTGAAACGGTACGCGGAGGCCGTTTCGTCGATCGAGTTGCGCCCCTACTTCAAGGCGATGCGGGGCGTAAAGGCCGAGGATGACGACGCCGCGCTCGACCGGTTGGCCGCGGTGCGTGCAACCCACGGCCAGCGCGAAGCGCTGATCGAGATCCACGGCCGTATTGCCCGCGACGGCAAGCAGGGTGCTATTCCACGCGAGCAACTGGCAGGCCTCAAAATGCCGGTGACCGTGGCATGGGGCACCGGGGATGGCGTGCTTCCCGTCGTGCAGTCGCTCAATCTGCCGCCGCGGTTTCATGTGCGCATCGTCGACGGGGCAGGTCATATGCTGCCGGAGACGCATCCGCGGCTTTGTGCCGATCTTGTCGCGCGCAACGTCCGCGCCGCCCAAATGCTGGCTACAGCCGCGAACTGATAGCCATCGCTCGATACCCCGAATGGGCCGGGATGCCCGGTTCGTGCCTTCATTTCGGCGCAGTCCAAGCCGATGTGCAAAGTTTGACCGGTTGTGTTAATCCTTGGCTAACCATGTGGCCGAAACCATGAGCGAAGCGACCGAAAAGGCGGCACCCGGCCCGCGCAAGCTGGCCGACACGATCCGCGAGGTGAAGAACGCCGTCGCCGACCGCGACGACGTCGTCGTCGAACTGCGCGAAGCGCAGAAGACGCGGATCGAGCTTATGGCGGCCGAACTTGCACCGGTGTTCGCCGAAGTGCCGGCCGAACTCGACATGTTCGATTTCGCCGTGTCGTCCGGCGTGCAGCCGAGACTGTGGATCGACGCCATCAGCCACGTCACGATGGGGCGGGACCGGCGCACCTACCGCTTCCTCAAGGATACGCGGCTCGGCCGCGTGGTGCTGGCCGAGTCGACCGAGATCAAGCCGGTGGCCGACCAAGTGGCGCGCTACATCGCCGAGCGCATGATTGAGCGCGAGCGGATGGTGGAAGGCGAGGTCCAGCCTGTGATGGTGAAGGCCGAGCCGGAGCCTGCGGTCACGGAAGCACCGGAGCGCTCGTCGGCCTGGAGCATCGTGCTTCTGGTGCTCGCGGGTGCGGCCTTCGGCATTGCGCTCTCGGTGATCATCCTGTGGGAGCGGCTGACCCAGCTCGGGATCAGCTTTTGACGGCGGCGCGCGAAGCCTGAGGTTCGATCAGCGTTTCGGTCGAGACGGTGGCAGGCGGCAGCGCCAGCCCGGTCAGTCCGCGGCGCGTGAGCGTCACCGTCCAGTTGCCCGGCTCGCCGGAAATCTCGAACACATTGTATTGTGCCGGCGGATGCTCGCCGCCCGGCGCCTGACCGCCCGCCGACACGCCGATGACAGGAATAGGGCCGTCCTTGCCGTTGATAGAGAAGCGCGACGGTATGTGCGAGTGCCCGTGGATGACGAGTTCGGCGCCGTAGCGCTGCATGACCGACTGGAAGCGCGTAATGCCGAACAATCGCTTGTGCGTCGGCACCGCATCGCGGACCGGCGGGTGGTGCATCATGATCAGCCGGAACAGGCCGCGCTTGCGCGTATCGTCCAGAATTTTCACCAGCCGCTCGCTTTGGCCTTCGCGGAAGAAGCCGTTCGCCATGAAGGGCGCGGTTGCGTAGGCTGTGGTGACGCCGATGAGTGCGACGTTTCCGCGGACGCGAAGATAAGGAAAGCCGGAGCGGCTCGGCATGTCGTTGGCGCCGTCGCCAGACATGAAGGGCGCCCAGGCGCGGCAGATCTTGTCGAAGGCGCCCGGCACGTAGGCGTCGTGGTTGCCAGGCACCACGGAGACGTCGTTGCCGCTGCCAAGCGAATCCAGCCAGAGCTTCGCAAGCTCGATTTCGCGATCGAGCGCGAGGTTCACCAGATCGCCGGTGACGGCGATATGGTCCGGCGCCGACGCCTTCATGTCGGCCACCAGCGTGTCGATGACGGTGTCGTGGAGCAGGAAGCGGCGGTTGCGATGCCAGTTGACATAGCCCAGCACGCGCTTGGACATGAGCTGGCGATAGGTTACATCCGGGAGCGGTCCCAGATGGATGTCCGACATATGCGCGAGCCTGAGCATGGCTCTTCATAAGTGAGGTTGGCGCTGCATTCCAGCATTCCACCGCAAAGCCGCGGCAATCTGCCCGAAACCGCGTTCAGGCAGCATGGCTGGGCGGGGCTGCGCGCCAAGCTGTTCCACTACTATTTCCTGCTCAGACGGCCGATGACTTTTGGCGTGCGCGGACTCGTGCACGACCGGGAAAGCAACACCGTCTTCCTGATCCGCCATACCTATGTGCCGGGCTGGCAACTGCCGGGCGGCGGCGTGGAGCGCGGCGAGACGGCGCTGACTGCGTTGAAGCGCGAGTTCGAGGAGGAGGGCAACATCGTGCTCGACGGGTTGCCCGAGCTGCGGTCGATGCATCTCAACCTGGTCGGCAGCGCCCGCGATCACGTGGCGTTCTACCTGATCACGTCGTTCCGGCAGACGGCGCCAAAGCTTCCCGATCATGAGATCGCCGAGTCCGGGTTTTTCCCGATCGATGCGCTGCCGGAGATGACGACTCCGGCGACGCGACGCCGGATCGACGAAGTGTTCGGTGGCGCGGAGGTGTCGGAGTATTGGTAGTTGTCGGTTCCCCTGATTTCCCTGCGATATTGAGGATTTTGCTTGGCCATTACCACCTATAGCGCCCCAACGAAGGCTCCCAAGAGATTATGAATTTGCGCGGTTCGATATCTGAGGGTCTGACTCCAATTTCACGGCCCGGCCAGAACGATGACTGCTCGTGTTTCACAAGGAATTCTTGAAGCTCGCTAAATGGGTGTAGGCGTTTTAAATTGCTGCCATAGCGGATTGCGAGATGGGTCCCTGAATATACGGACGTCCTAACTAACTCCTCTAGATGATACCAAATCTTGGGCGTCTGAATCCCGGTATCCCAACCTTCGTAGTCATACAGGCGGTACAGGAGTTGACCGGACTGTGATCCCAATCTTGGTGATGGACTCCTCGTAAACACTCGATGTCCTCCGCCTTCGCAACGGGATGGACTATACCAAACGGAAATGATAGCGGAGCCGGCATGATCACGCAGATCTGCATCGCACGACGACGAATGGGCGCCCGCGCGTAAAAGCGCGGCCAGCACCGCCGCACGCCTGCGGCACCCCATTCCCTCGCGCGGATCTGAGAGACGATGAACATCGCCGACGTGACCTACCTGCCGGAACAGCCGGCGCATGACGCTGAAATCGACGACATCAACGCGGAAGCCTTCGGGCCTGGGCGTTTCGCCAAGGCTGCCTACAAGATCCGCGAAGGCGGACCGCATGAGCGCGCGCTGTCATTCGTGGCGGTTCATGAAGGTGCGGTCATCGCTTCGGTGCGGCTGACGCGGATCGCGGCGGGCAAGGGCAGGGCGCTGCTGCTTGGACCTCTCGCGGTCAGGCCAAAATTCAAGAATCTCGGGATCGGACGCAAGCTCGTGGCCGTTGCGGTCGAGGCGGCGAAGGCGGCGGGACACGGCGCCGTCGTGCTGGTCGGCGACGAGCCCTATTACGGCCCGCTCGGCTTTGCGCGGACGCCGCGCGGGCAGATGTCGATGCCGCGGCCAGTCGATCCCGGCAGGCTGCTCGCCTACGAGCTGCAGCCCGGAGCCGTTGCGACGCTGACGGGCATGATCGACCATGAGGATTTGGGGCGGGTGGCGGTCTAGGCCGACAGTAAGTTTCTCCGTTGCCACGCCCGGCTTTCGCCGTCTGGCCATTGTCAAAGAACACTCCCGTTCATCGGGAGGTAGCTCGGGAAGCGGGGCGCGGGGCCGAGCCTTCCGAATAACAATAAGTGGCGCGGTCTCCCGCGCCCCGCCGACGCTCTTGCCCGCCGTGCGCTTGGCAGTTTCCCGCCATCGCTTTCGGCTGGGCCCGGACCTGAGGGTTCATCACCCAGCAGCACGACCATGGTGCCGCCGGCCCGGACGCCGTCTCCCTCCCCTGAAATCTGGTCTAGATCCAAGGTCCCGATGAGGGCGATGAGCGAATTATCCCATGCGGCGGATACCCTGTGGACAGAATCGCAAAAAAGATTGCTGACAGCTCCTGACAAAACGCGGACGCCGTCCCTCCACCTTGAGGGGAGGACGACAATAGCGAAGCGATTTGCCGGGTGGGGTACGTGCGGCAGCGCGCCAGCCTATTCTGTGGCGAAGAATGAGGGCGTGCCCTTCATAGGCTACCCCACCCGGCGCTCCAGCGGCTTCGCGCCACCCTCCCCTCAAGGGGAGGGATCAGCGACCCTCGCGGTACCAGGTGGAGCCCAGCGCGAAGAGCAGCAGCGCCAGGCCAAAGAAGCCGGCGAACATCGGCACGCGGCTCACCGATTTCAGCACGCTGTCATTGGTGGTGCGCAGGCCGATCCAGTCGCGTCCGGCGGCGCCGGTGGAGGAGCGCACCGGCACGACATCCGGAACGTCGACGCTGCCGCCACTGGCGATGCGGCGCACGCTGCCGCCGGTCGCGGCGGCTGCCGGTTTGAGAACGTCCTCGGTCGAGACGACGTCGGCGAATTCGGGCGCGTTGACCGGGCCGATGTGGGCAAGCGCCGACAGATCGCCATTGCCGATCTGGTAGAGGCCGATCTCACTGGTTTCCAGCGCGCCGGTGAAGATGCCCGGCTCGGACTGAACGAGGCTCACGTCCACGGCCTTGCCCGAAGGCGTGATGACCTTGGCCACGCCAGGATCGTCGCTCATCGTCTGGCGGCGCACTTCCAGAATCATGCCGCGACCATCAGCGGTGAGACGTTCCTCTTCGAGCTCCGGCTCCTTCATCAGCCAGTGCGCGATGCGGCGGTAGAGCGAGACATGCGGACCGCCCCCTTCGAAGCCGCGCGCCCAGAGCCAGCCCTGATCGGACAGGAACATGCCGACGCGCCCTTCGCCCTTGCGGTTCAAGAGCAGCAGCGGCTGGTCGTTCGGCCCCTTCATCACGACCTCACCTTCCGGGTGGTCGATGCCGATCAGGCGGAACCAGCGGCTCCAGTTCGGCGGCTCGCTGGCCGAGCCTTCGAGACCGCGCGTCACGGGGTGGCGTTTGCCGGTGTCGGTGAGCCGCGGGTAGAAGGCTTCCTCGATCACATTGCCATTCGGCAGTCCAGGCAGCGCGGCCATCAGCGGCGTGCGCGCGATCGACTGCTCGCCGGCATATTCGGGGCCGGCCGCGATCAGCAGCGCGCCGCCTTTTTCGACGTATTCGGCGATGTAATCGTAATAGAGGATCGGCAGCACGTCGCGGTGCTGGTAGCGGTCGAAGATGATCAGATCGAAATCCTCGATCTTCTCGACAAACAATTCGCGCGTCGGGAAAGCAATCAGCGACAGCTCGTTGATCGGCGTGCCGTCCTGTTTCTCCGGCGGACGCAGAATGGTGAAGTGGACGAGATCCACCGAGGCGTCCGATTTCAGAAGATTGCGCCAGGTTCGCTCACCCGCATGCGGCTCACCCGAGACGAGCAGCACGCGCAGATTTTCGCGAATGCCGTCGAGGATCGCGATGGCGCGGTTGTTGGTGTCGGTGATCTCGCCTTCGGTCGGATCGATCGCCAGCTCGACGATGTTGCGCCCCGCCATCGGCACGGTGATCTGCAGCGGCATCTCCTCGCCGATCGCGGCGCGTTCGACGGCGACCTGATCGCCGTTGATGGAGACACGGACATCGACCATGCCCTTTTCGTTGCCGGTGGCGAGTACGCGGTAGGTCAGGTCAAGCGGCTTGTCGACAATACCGAAACGCGGTGCGCGCTCGAAACGGATGCGCCGGTCGCGCTCGCCCGCGTCGCCGGTGATCAGTGCATGAAGCGGCGCGTTGAACTCGCTCGCTTCGGCCGGCATGTCATGGACCTGCCCGTCGGTGATCATCACCGTGCCGCCGATGCGGGACGGCGGCACGTCGCTGAAGGCGGTCGCCAGCGCACCGTAGAGCCGCGTCTCGGTGCGGTCGTCGACCGCTTCGGCCTGGCCGGCCTCGACGACGCGGACATCGAACTGCTTGAAGCGCGCCAGACGCTCCTGCAACTGCTGTACGGCGGCATCGGTCTCAGCCTTTCGATCGCCGATGTCCTGGCTCTGGCTGCGATCGACGATGAGCGCCACAACGCTGGCCAGCGGCTCACGCTCCTCATCGAGCAGGACGGGATTGGCGAGCGCCAGGGCAAGCGCCGCCAGCGCCGCCAGCCGGAACCAGGCGCCGCGTTGCCTGGCCCAGAGGCTAATCACCGCGAGGATCGCAAGCGGGATGACGGCCGCGGCGATCCACGGCCATGCGATGAGCGGTTCGAAGGCTACCGACCAGTTCATTGCCCGAGCCTTTCCAGCAGGATCGGCACATGGACCTGGTCGGATTTATAGTTGCCGGTCAGCATGTACATCATGATGTTGACGCCGGCGCGCATCGCATAGACGCGCTGCATCGGGTCGGACGGAACCGTCGGCAGCAGCGGATCGCCATTATCGTCCACGGCCCAGGCGCCGGCGAAGTCATTGGCGGTGATCATGATCGGGCTGACGCCGTCGCCGGTACGCACCGGCCGGTTCTCTTCATTGCTGGCTTCAAGCGATGCCTCGACCCAAAGCGGGCTGCCGCTGAAACGGCCGGGGAAATCTGGAAGGATGAAGAACGCCTTGGTCAAAACGTGATCGGCGGGCACGGGCTCCAGCGGCGGCACGTTCAAGTCGCCGAGGATATCGCGCAGGCGCTGCGTCGCCGGGCTGTTCGAGGCGTCGAGGCCGGATGCGAACTGGTCGCGCGTGTCGAACAGAACGGTGCCGCCCTGCTTCATGTATTCGTCGATGCGGGCGATCGCTGCCTGCGACGGCATCGCGGCGTTGGCGTCGACCGGCCAGTAGATGATCGGATAAAAGGCAAGCTCATCCTGCTCGAGATCGACGCCGGCCGGCTCGCCCGGTTCAAGCGCCGTCTTCTCGATCAGGAAGCGCGAGAGGCCGGCAAGACCGGCGCGGCTGATCGCATCGACGCTGGCGTCACCCGTGACCACATAAGCGAGCCGCGTTGTCGAAATCGCCTCGACGGCCATGGCGTCGCCCGGTTTGGAGTCGTTCGCCGAGGCAGGCGGCGCGTAAAAGAGCGACGAAAAGGCGATCAGCGCGATCGCGGCCGTGGTCGCGCCGCGCGGCAGCCGCGGGCCGCGGCGGAACAGGCCGCCGAGCCACAAAACGATCAGGCCATCGATGATCAGCAGGAGCAGTGCTGCCGTCATCAGCGGGCCTTTCAGATCGCGCGACTCGTCGACGACGTAGCGTTCGGTGACGACCGGCACGGACACGCTGGGCCGAGCAATCGGCGAGAAGGCGGCATCGGCCGGCAGCAAATTGTGGGCGAAGACGCCGTCTTCCGAGCCATAGAGGCCGGGCGGGTTCTCGATCGACATTGGCGGCTGGCCGTCGCCTAATTTCAGCGGTTTCGCGTTGGCGTCGGGTGGAACCATCGTGCCGTCGGCGGAAATCATGCGGAAGGGCGCCAGCGAGGCCGTCGCCTGGGATTCATTGCCGGCGACGACTGCGCCCTGATTGCGCGACAGTTGGACGATGCGGCGCAGCATCTCCACAAACGTTCCGGAAATCGGGAGGTTCGACCAGGTTGCCTGCGGCGTGACGTGGAACAGCACGACCATGCCCTTGCCGCGGCGGTCGGCGGTCACCAGCGGCGTCCCGTCGGCGAGCGTTGCCCAGGTGCGATCGATCAGGTCCGTGGTGGGCTCGGCCAGGATCTGGCGCGACACCGTCACCTCCAGCGGCGGCGGGATGTCGGCGAAAGGGCCGATCGCGGGGAATTCGGTCACTGGCTGCGGTTCGGTCCAGGACAAGGTGCCGCCGAGCAGCCGTTCGCCGAGTCTCAGCCGGACGGGCAGGAGTTCGTCGTCGTTGCCGGCCGAGAGCAGACGCGAACTGGCGAAGCGCACCAGCGTGCCGCCATTGTCCATCCACTCGATCAGCGGTTCGCGCATGGTGTCCGGGATGGTGCCGACATCGCCCATCATGATGACGGCGGGCTTCTGGTCGAGGATCTGGGGGATGGCTTCGAGCAGGTCCGGGCTGCTCGGCTCGACCAGATCGGCGAAGGGTTCCAGTGCGCGGCGGATGTAATAGAGCGGCGACAGCAGTTCGCGACCCTCGTCGACCGGCGTCTGCGACAGGAGCGCGACGCGACGGCGCTTCGCCGTGTCGTCCAGGACGCGCACGCCGGCGGCGTGGTTTTCGCCGTCGAGCGAAATCGAGGCAAAATCGTTGCGCAGCTCGAACGGCACGACGATCTCGCCGGTCGCGACGGTCTCGCTCGGGCGGAAGGTCAAAGCCGCATCGCCGATCCGGCGGCCCTTGCTGTCGAAGGCGCCGGCAGTCATGAAGCGCGGCGCGGCTCCGGCCGGCGCGCGGACGGCGGAAATGACGAAACGGTCCACCGCATTCTCGGCCGAGGTGAGGCCGACCATGTCCAAGCGGTCCGGTGTCGCCCAGACGAGGTTGGCCAGGTTCTGCGAAAGCAGCGCCGCGAAGGCGGTTTCGTCTTCGGCACCGGCAAAGCCGTCGGTCAGCAGCGCCAGGGTTGCGCCGGGCTGCGCTTCAAGCTGTTTCGCGACGCTGGCGTAGACAGCCGCACGGTCGGCGGGGATGGGGCGCGGCCGCACTGCGTTCAGCCGGTCGCGGGCCTCGCCGGCGTTGAAGGGGCCGATCTGCTCGTTCGCCCGCTCCGCCGTGAAGGCGAGGATGATCGGCACCTCGTTTTCTTCAGCGTCGGCGATCAGCCGCTCTGCGGTGGCGACGCGCCGGTCCCAATCGGTGACGCTCGACCAGCTATTGTCGATGACCAGCGCCAGCGCCGAACCGCCTGTCGGAATCTTTTCGCGCGGGTTGAAGACAGGTTCGGCGAGCGCCAGGATGATCAACGCGGCCATGACAAGGCGCAGCAAGGTCAGCCACCACGGGCTCTGGTGTGGCGTCTCTTCCTTCTTGAGGACGCGCTGAAGAATGCGCAGCGGCGGGAACACTTCGACCTGCGGCTTCGGCGGGGTGAGACGCAGCAGCCACCAGATGACCGGCAGGGCGACGAGGCCCCACAGGATCATCGGCACGCCGAAGGAGAGGGGCAGCCAGCTCATCGCTTCACCCCCGAGGCATAGCCGCCGTCAGCGGTCATCGCCGCATGCACGCGCACCAGTGCTTCGGATGCCAAGCGGTCGGTGTGGTTGACGGTAAAGCTCCAGCCGAGACGCTTGCACCAGGCGGCAAGTTCCTCGCGGCGCGCGGTGTAGAGGTTGCGGTAGTCGCCGGCGAATTGTTCGGCGCGGCCGGCCGTGACCTTCACGCCGCTCTCTGGATCGGTGAACTCGGTGCGGCCGGAATAGGGGAAGCTCTCCTCGGCCGGATCGGCGACCTCGATCAGATGGGCGCGCACGCCGCGCCGCGACAGGACGTCGAGCCAGGCCATAGTCTCCTCGACCGGATCGAGGAAATCGCTGACGATGACGATGTCGGAGAAACGACGCAGCGTCGACAGGTCCGGCTTCGCCGGAAGGCCGGCGGCGTGCGACAGATGCGCGGCGATGCGTTCGGCGCCGTTGCGCGCGGTCAAGGGGTCGGTGAGGCCGGGCCAGCCGATGCGCTCGCCGCTGCGCGACAGAAGCTCGGCCAGCGCCAGGATCAGCACCAGCGCGCGCGACTCCTTCGAGACATTCGCGCTGCGCGATTTGTAAAGCATGGACGGCGAGGGATCGGCCCACAGCCAGACCGTGTGCGCGGCCTCCCATTCGCGGTCGCGGACATAAGTGTGGTCGTCGCGGGCGGAGCGGCGCCAGTCGATACGCGCCATGGAGTCGCCTTCGACATAGGGCCGGAACTGCCAGAAATTCTCGCCGATGCCGCGCTTGCGACGGCCGTGCCAGCCGGCGATCACCGTGTTGACGAGACGGCGAGCCTCGACCAGCAGATCCGGCACCAGCGACGCACGGAGGCGGCCACGGGCCAGCGCGTCGCGGATCGCGACGGGAGCGGTGGCCTCGCCAATTCGAGCCATCAAGCGGCCTTCTTGACCAGTTTCGCGATGACGTCGCGCACCGTCATGCCCTCGGCGCGGGCCGCGAAGGTGAGCGCCATGCGGTGCTGCAGCACCGGCTCGGCCAGCGCATGCACGTCGTCGATCGATGGCGCCAGGCGGCCATCGTAGAGCGCGCGCGCACGGGCGCACAGCGTGAGCGCCTGGGATGCGCGCGGGCCAGGACCCCAGGCGACGTGCTTGTCCGTATCGGCATCGCCCTGGCCCGGACGCGCCGAGCGCACGAGATTGAGGATCGCCTCGACCACGCTTTCGGGCACCGGCATGCGGCGGATCAGGTTCTGGATTTCCTTGACGCGAGCGGGCGTGGTGACGTTGACGGCGCGCGCCTCGTCGATGCCGGTCGTCTCGATCAGGATGCGGCGCTCGGCCTCGATCTCCGGATAGAGAATGTCGATCTGCATGAGGAAGCGATCGAGCTGCGCTTCGGGAAGCGGATATGTGCCTTCCTGCTCGAGCGGGTTCTGCGTCGCGAGCACATGGAAAGGCGTCGGCAGATCGTGGCGCTGGCCGGCGACGGTGACGTGATACTCCTGCATCGATTGCAGGAGCGCGGACTGGGTGCGGGGGCTGGCGCGGTTGATCTCGTCCGCCATCAGGAGCTGCGCGAAGATCGGGCCGGAGATGAAGCGGAAGGAGCGCTTGCCCTGATCGTCCTGGTCCATCACCTCGGAGCCGAGGATATCGGACGGCATAAGGTCGGGCGTGAACTGGATGCGGCGGGCATCCATGCCGAGCACGATGCCGAGCGTTTCGACGAGCTTCGTCTTGGCCAGACCCGGAACGCCGACGAGGAGTGCGTGGCCGCCGGCGAAGACCGCGACCAGCGTGCGCTCGACGACGCTTTCCTGGCCGAAGATGACACGCCCGACGCCTTCGCGGACACGCGAAATGTCGGCCAGCGCCCGCTCGGCCTCGGCGATCATTTCGGTTTCGCTGATCGCTTTTTCCTTGATGATGACGCTCATGTGCCGAGTCCGTTCCCTCTTCTCGGAACGTCGGCCGGCAACGTTCCTGTGCCGTGATTCGCATCCTATGATGCAGACCAGTCGAACTTAATTCACTCGCCTAGGCTGACAAGCGGAAGAACAGTGACTATTTCGTGACCATGGACGGCGCCACGGAAGCTAATCACGCGAGCTTGAGCGAGGCTCGCGACACACGCGGGCTGGAGGCCCTGATCGCGCGCGCGGCCCGGGCCGGGAAGGGTTTGCCGCCGGTCGAGCGCTGGAATCCACCGTTTTGCGGCGACATCGACATGGAAATCCGCCGCGACGGCACCTGGTTCTATCTCGGCACGCCGATCGGCCGCATGCCGCTGGTGCAGCTCTTTTCCACGGTTCTCAGGAAGGACGAGGACGGCAAAACCTATCTCGTGACGCCCGTCGAAAGGGTGGGGATAAGGGTTATCGACGCGTCGTTCGTGGCCGTCGAGATGAATGTCCGAGGCAGCGGCGACGAGCAGGTGATCACCTTCAGGACGAATGTCGGCGACGTCGTCGAGGCGGGACCGGACCATCCGATGCGCTTCGTCGACGAGGACGAGACGGGCGGGCTGAAGCCCTATGTTCTGGTGCGCGGCAGGCTCGAGGCGCTGGTGGCGCGGCCGGTCATGTACGAACTGGTCGAGCACGGTGAGGAGATCGAGATCGGCGGTCGACTGATGTTTTCGGTCCGCTCCAAAGGCGAGATCTATCCGATCATGCCCGCCGAAAAACTGAAGCGGCTTTCCGCCTGATGGATGCGATGACGCCGAGGCTTTTTTCCGCCGCCGATTTTCGCGCGCGGCTGGCGGCCGACGACCGGCCGTTCGACTCATCGGACTATGTCGATGTAAAGCTCAATCCGGATTACGCCGAGTTCTTCCGCACACATACGATGCGCGATGCAGCCGTGCTTGTGCCGATCGTCGATCATCCGGGCGAAGCGACGGTGATCCTCACCAAGCGGCAGGAAAAACTGAGAAGCCATTCGGGGCAGGTCGCTTTCCCGGGCGGGCGGATCGACGACACGGATGCATCGCCGGAAGCGGCTGCCTTGCGCGAGGCCTTCGAGGAAATCGGCCTGCCGCCATCGGATGTCGAGATCATCGGCCGCATGCCGGATTATGCAAGCGGCACCGGATTTCGCATCATGCCGGTGTTCGGCATCGTGAAGCCGGGCTTCGATCTTGCCATCAACGAGGACGAGGTGGAGGCCGCGTTCGAGGTGCCGCTGCGGTTCCTGATGACGGAGGCCAACCATCAGCAGGACAGCCGCGTGTGGCAGGACAAGGAGCGGTTCTTCTACCGCATGCCGTTCGAGGGCTGGATGATCTGGGGCATGACCGCCGGCATCATCCGTACGATCTACGAAAGGTATTATGCGTGAGCCGGTCGATCGCCGGTCAGAAATGGTTGCAGGATGCCGGCTTGCAGACGCTGCTTGCCCTCCTGTCGCGCGACGGTGAGCTGGCGCGCGTCGCCGGCGGCGCGGTGCGCAATGCGCTGCTCGGCGAAGCGGTGAGCGAAGTCGATGTCGCGACGACGACGCCGCCCGACGAGACGGCGCGGCGCGCCGAAGCGGCAGGCTACAAGGCGATCCCCACCGGCGCCGAACATGGAACGATCACCGTCGTCGCCGGCGGCACGCCGTACGAGGTCACGACGCTGCGCGCCGATATCGAGACGGATGGGCGGCGCGCGAAGGTGAAGTTCGGCCGCGACTGGACGGCGGACGCCGAACGGCGCGACTTCACCATCAACGCGCTTTATGCCGAGGCCGACGGCGCGGTGATCGATCTTGTCGGCGGCATCGCCGATCTCGAAAGCCGCCGGCTGCGTTTCATCGGCGATGCCGAGCAGCGCATCCGCGAAGACTATCTGCGCATCCTGCGCTTCTTCCGGTTTTTCGCCTGGTATGGCGATGGCCGTCCGGACGCTGAAGGGCTGAAAGCGTGCGCGCGGCTGAAGGATGGGATCGATCATCTCTCAGCCGAGCGGGTGTGGGCGGAGCTGAAGAGGCTGCTCGCCGCGCCCGATCCTTCGCGTGCGCTGCTCTGGATGCGGCAGGCGAGCGTGCTGACCAAGGCGCTGCCCGAAAGCGAGAAGTGGGGCATCGATGCCATCCATGGACTGGCGAAAGCGGAGGCTGATCTTGACTGGCCCGCCGATCCGTTGCTGAGGCTCGAGGCAATCGTGCCGCCGGATGCCGAGAGAATGACTGCGATGGCGCAGCGGCTTCGGCTCTCAAGCCCGGAAGGCCAGCGCCTGGTGGATTGGGCAGGTACGTCGCAACCGAAGCCGGACACGAGCGAGGGCGATCTTGCGCGGCTGCTCTATCGCGGTTCGCAACAAGGCATGCTGGACAGGCTGCAGCTTGCCCTCGCTTCGGCGCGTGCGCGCGCCGCACAGGACGATGCGGCGATGATCGAAGCCGGCGGCTTCGCGCGGCTGCTCGCCTATACGGAGACATGGGTGCCGCCGGAGATGCCGGTCAAAGGCCGCGACCTGACCGGCCTCGGTTTCGAGCCGGGACCAGGTCTCGGAAAAACGCTGAAGGGCCTGGAGGACGCCTGGGTGGCGTCGGGTTTCGTGCTCGGCCGCGACGCGCTGCTCGAGCGCGCCGCGAAAGAAAACGGGAAGGGTTAGGCCGCGCTGCGGACCTTTTCGATCCGCGAGCGGATCGCTTCGATCATCGTTTCGCGAATGATCGTCTCGCCATGCGTTTCACGCAGATGTTCGGCGGCACGGCGGATGATTTCGGCTTCTTCCTCGTGACGCGTATGCCAGTCACAGCCAGGCACGAGCGAGCCGCAGTGAAATTCCTTCATTGGGAGTTCCTTTCCTCGTTCTGGTTCGGGTGGAGAGTATAACACAGAATGCGGCGAGAGGTTGCGCCGAAATGAAAAGGCGGAGCGTTGGGCTCCGCCCTTTCAGGCAAATGATCAGGCGATCATTTCACGATCGTGACCGTGTCGGCCATCTTCCTGGCGCCGCTCTGCTCCCACGAGATCTGGACCTTCTCGCCGGCTCTCAAGTTCGGACCTTTGAAGTTTTCCGGCATGGAATAAACCGAGCCATCGACAAGCGTCAGCGTCATGGCCTTTGCGTCATATGCCTTGACGGTGCCGTCTGTGTGCTGCGTTGCAGCAAGAGCAAGGGCCGAGGTGGAGAGAATGGCGGCAAGCGCCGCCGGGATGAGAAGTGTGCGCATGGCAATCACTCCCTTACTTGAGAAGCAGGATCGTCCCTTCGAGTGCCTGCTTCATACGGGCCGTCCGGTCGCGTCGGGTCGCGGTCTTATTGTGAACCGCCGGCGTTTCCCGGCCCGCGCATAGAGATAATCCGTCGGCCGGTCGGCGGTATTAGACGAAAAAGAAAAACCGCGACCGGCCGTTTGCCATAGTCGCTGTCCAATTCGCCGGTTTGTGAAAGGAATGGGGCAGGGGCCGCAGCGGCTCATAGCCGCGCACGGATGTCGGGAGATGTCTAGCCTTCGTGCGAGGTCGAAGAGACGCCGGCCCTCATTTCACATCTACTGTGCGGCAGATGCAGATATCGAAAGACGAGCGCAAACAGCTTCCAACCGACTGTCGCGTGTCAGCAGCGTCGTTCCCGGCGTCAGCAGAACGGAAGCGACGAGATGAACGTCCACCCAACCGATGCCCGCGCCATAGAGTTTTGCATCGGTAATCAGGTCCATAGCTTCGTCGTCTGTTGCGACGTTCACACGCTTCAAAGCGCTCATATCGTCGACGATGCGCACACGGTTGCGCAGGCTTCCAAGCGAGACTTCGCCAATGACAAATGGATGCATCACCACGCGCTTTTGCGCGAGCAGAGGCTGCAGCATGCTCTGATTGCTGTCGCGAAGATAGTCGATCCAGATGGATGTATCGGCGAGGTTCATTCAAATCGACGGCGCGGCGGCATTTCGAGATCGGGCTCCGTGCCACCAAGCCTGGAGAGACGGAGCGAGGCCTCTCGCTCGATCAGTGCTTTGAGCGCTTCGCGAAGGAGCGCGGACTTTTCTGATATGCCCGTATAGGTCTGCGCTTTCGCAATCAGATCATCGTCAAGTGCAACAGTGGTTCTCATGGCATCAAATATAGCATCAAATGATGACGATTTCAATGCCTCAAGGCCACCGGACCTCGGGCGGCAGGCTGGAAAGGATCGCGTTGACGTTGCCGCCTGTCTTCAGGCCGAAGATCGTGCCGCGGTCGTAGAGCAGGTTGAACTCGACATAGCGGCCGCGGCGGATCAACTGCTCCTCGCGCTCGGCGTCGGTCCAGTTGTTGTTGAAGTTGCGGCGCACGAGGTGCTGGTAGACGACGAGGAAGGAACGGCCGACATCCTGCGCGAAGCGGAAGTCGGCGTTCCAGCCACCCTTCTCCTCCGGCGAATGCTGCCAGTCGAAAAAGATGCCGCCTATGCCGCGCGGCTCATTGCGATGCGGCAGGAAGAAATACTCGTCGCACCAAGCTTTCAGTTTTGGATAGTCGGCGATCGCCGCGCTTTTCGCGCAGGCAAAGCTCATCGCCTTGTGGAAGTCGACCGTGTCCGGATCGCTTTGCGCGCGGCGACGGTCGAGCACCGGCGTCAGGTCCGCGCCGCCGCCAAACCACCAGCGCGAGGTGACGACCATACGCGTATTCATGTGCACAGCCGGTACGTTCGGATTCCACGGATGGGCGATCAGCGAAATGCCGCTCGCCCAGAAGCGCGGGTCTTCCTCCGCGCCCGGCATCTGCTTGCGGAATTCGGGTGAGAATTCGCCATGGACGGTGGAGGTATGCACGCCGACCTTCTCGAAGACGCGGCCATGCATGATCGACATGATCCCGCCGCCCCCTTTGCCTTCTTCGCGTTGCCACGGCGTTCTCTCGAAGCGGCCCGGCGACCATGAGGATTGCGGTCCGGCGACCTCGTCCTCGAGCTTTTCGAAGCCGGCGCAAATCTTGTCGCGCAGCTCCTCGAACCAGGCGCGGGCGCGCGTCTTCCTATCCTCGATATCGGCGGGAAGCCCCGCCGGGATGTCAGGCCGTTCCATTCTCCGGATTGTCCTTGGCTGGCGCGAAAGGCGCAATGCGGCGCACAATCGCATGAAATGACTCGTCTTTTTGAAGGGTGATCCCTAGTCTCTTAAGCATAAGGGTCAAGGGAGTTGTTCGTGCGTACGCCTTCCCGACCGCCGCTCGACGGGATCAAAAAGCGGCTGGAGACGTCCCGCAAGGAGGGACGCCTGCGGCGCGACGGGTTTCTGCGCGAGACGTTCGTGCTGCCACGGGCCGATGCACGCATCAAGGCGCGGGAATGGTTCGACCGGTTCCCGAAGCAGGCCTATTGGACGGAGATCGAAAGCTGGTTCGAACGGCCCGGCGACGTGATCGAGTTTACGATGCGGCGGCTACCGGCGGCGGATTAGAACGCATCGATATTCAGGCCATGACGGCCTGCAAATGGCACCTTCCTCCGCTTCCGGTGCTCACGTACTTAAAGTACGCTCCGCTCCGGTTCTCGGAAGGCACCATTTTGGTCGCTGCGCGCCCGTCTTCGACTCCGTCTCGCCCTGACCTGAATCTCAACGCGCCCTAGGCTGGGGCAACCAACCTTCTCGCCCCCGTCCCCTCCTTTCCCAATCTGTCGTCCTTGTTGCGGAGCGGACATTTGTCGATCGACATGCAGCCGCAGCCAATGCAGTCGGTGAGGCCATCGCGCAGCTTCTTCAACTGAGCGATGCGTCGGTCCAGATCGTCGCGCCACGAGCCCGAGAGCCGCGCCCAGTCGTCACGCGTCGGCGTGCGGCCGCCAGGCAGCGTGGCGAGCGCCTCGCCAATCTGCGCTAGCGAAATGCCGACCTCCTGCGCGACCTGGATGACGGCGACGCGGCGCAGCACGTCGCGGTCGTAGCGGCGCTGGTTGCCGCTGGTCCGGTGGCTGCGGATCAATCCGCGGGTTTCGTAGAAATGCAGCGCCGATACGGCGACGCCGCTGCGCCGCGCCACTTCGCCGACTGTGAACTCGCGCGCCATTTGAAACCTCGGTGAAATTCCCGCTTGACCTCAACTTAAGTTGAGGTTGTAGCAAGGCAGCCTTCGAAATGAAAGCATGGAGATGATGATGCGCGGCTGGGTCGGTTTGTCGGGACGTGTGCCGAACTCGATGGGCGGCGCGATGCGCTTCTACTTGTTTGCCTGCTGGGAGTACTCAGCCGAGCTGGCGGAGCGCCTCGCCGGCGGCCATCGCGGCGGCGAGCGCGACGTTGAGGCTGCGTCCGCCGCCGGGCATCGGGATCAACAGATGTTCGTCGGCCGCGTCGTGAACATCATCAGGGACACCGGCGGATTCGCGGCCAAACAGAAGGATGTCGCCGTCACGGTACTCGAAGGCGGTGTACGGTTGCGCCGCCTTCGTCGAGAACAGCAGAAGCCGGCGGCGCTCCGCGCGGCGCCAGTCCTCGAAGCGCGCAAAGTCGAGATGACGGGTAAGCAGCGCCATTTCGAGATAGTCCATGCCGGCGCGTTTGAGGGCGCGGTCGGAGAGGTCGAAACCGGCGGGCTCGATGATGTCGACAGCGAGGCCGAGACAGGCGGCGAGCCTCAGGATCGTTCCGGTATTGCCGGCGATGTCGGGTTGATAGAGCGCGATGCGGAGTCCGGCTGGCAATCTTCAGTTCTCCTAGAGCGGTTCAGCGTTTCTTCGAATCGCCGAACCACTCTGTCCCTTTTATTTAGCCGCAATTCCGGACGCAGAACCGCTCACATTTCTGCTGGAATTGCTCTGATACGTGTCGTGGGCGCAACACATTACAATTTGTCCGACGAAAGTGATTGCATCCGGCTAGCCAGCTTTGGCGAACACGTCTATAGGACCGCCATCGCAACCCGAACCGAAGAAGGAGGCGGCGAATGCAGTATTCAATGACAACTGACACCCGGCGCCTCTGCACACGCAGCTTTTGCGTAAGCACTGGGCGACTTGCTGCCTGACGGCGGTTTCGGTTCGACGCTTCTCTAAAATTTTCAAGACAGCATCGCTTCGATTCCGCCGGGACGTTTCTCCGCTTCCGAAGGATTATTGCGATGTTTTTCGATCCCAAACAGGGGCGCTCTTCTCAGCGCCATCATCACGACCCTCGGGCCTTTGCCTGGGAATTGATGGTCGGGTTCCCGCCCGGCCGCCAACGCCCGCATCATGGCCGCGGACCGCATCGTGGCGAGCTGCCGGACGTGATCCTGCCGCCACCGCCGCCGCGCGAGAGCCTCTTTCCGAAGTTCGTCAAGCGCGTGGTGCGCATGTTCCGAAGCCGCGCCGATGCTGACAGCAGGCTGTCAGCATCGGCGGAAGCGCCTCTCGGCGAGTGGATCGATCCCGACTATCTTCGGATGGTCGAGAGGGTCCGCGCGCAGCATGAGGCTGGCTCGAAGGCCAAGTCCTACGAGGACCTTGCGGCCTGAGGCGGGACCGACCAGAATTCGATTTGAAAGCAAAGACATATGTTTCGCTGGTTTGAATCCCGCCTCGATCCGTTTCCACCGCAGGAGCCGGTGGAGCCGCCGAAGACGCTCGTCGCGTTCTGCCTTCACTATACGCGCGGTGCGTGGCCCTACATTGCCGCCGCCGGCCTGCTGATCACTGCGATCGCGCTGGCCGAGGTGTGGATGTTCGGCTTCCTCGGCTCGATCGTCGACTGGCTGTCGGTGCAGAACCGCGAGACCTTCCTTGAGACGGAAGGCTGGAAGCTGGCCGGCATGGCGTTTGTCGTGGTTGTGCTGCTGCCAGGCATGGCGCTCCTGCAGTCGCTGTTCCACCAGCAGACGCTGATGGGCAATTATCCGATGCGCATCCGTTGGGACGTGCATCGCTATCTGCTCAAGCAGTCGATGACGTTTTACCAGGACGAGTTCGCAGGCCGCATCGCCACCAAACTGATGCAGACCGCGCTCGCCGTGCGCGAATGCGTCATCAAGCTCATCGACGTACTGAACTACGTCATCGTCTATTTCATCGGCATGCTTTTTATCGTCGGCTCGTCCGACTGGCTGCTCGCGGCGCCGCTTGTCGTCTGGCTCGCGTGCTACATCGTGCTGCTCTATTTCTTCATCCCGCGGCTGGGGCGCGTTGCGGAAGAGCAGGCGGACGCGCGCTCGATGATGACGGGCCGCGTCGTCGACAGCTACACCAACATCCAGACGGTCAAGCTGTTCAGCCACGCCAAGCGTGAGGCATCCTACGCCAAGGAAGGCATGGCGACGTTCATCGAGACGGTCTACCGCTCGATGCGGCTGGTGACCGGACTTTACGGCATCCTCTATATGCTCAACTCGCTGCTCCTCTTTTCGGTGAGCGCGCTGTCGATCTGGCTGTGGCTCGGCAATGTCGTCACCATCGGCGCGGTGGCGGTGGTGATCGGCCTCGTGCTGCGTCTGTGGGGCATGTCGCAATGGATCATGTGGGAGGTGTCGGCGCTGTTCGAGAACATCGGCACGGTGCAGGACGGGATCGGCTCGATCTCCTTGCCGAGACTGGTCGAAGACAAGCCTGATGCAAAGGACATCGACGTCGCTAAAGGCGAGATCGCGCTCGAAAACGTCCGCTTTCACTATGGCCGCAAGAAGGGCGTGATCGAGAACGTCTCGCTGACGATCCAGCCGGGCGAGAAGGTCGGCATTGTCGGCCGCTCGGGCGCGGGCAAGTCGACGCTCGTCAATCTGCTCCTGCGCTTCTACGACATAGAGAGCGGACGCATTCTGATTGACGGGCAAGACATATCCGGTGTCACGCAGGATTCGCTGCGCGCGAACATCGGCATGGTCACGCAGGACACCTCGCTGCTGCACCGCTCCGTGCGCGACAACATCCTCTACGGCAGGCCGGATGCCAGCGATGCGATGATGATCGAGGCGGCGAAACGCGCCGAGGCGACGGATTTCATTGTCGGTTTGACCGACCCGAAGGGCCGAAAGGGTTTTGACGCGCATGTCGGCGAGCGCGGCGTAAAACTGTCGGGCGGACAGCGCCAGCGCGTGGCGATCGCGCGCGTGATGCTGAAGGACGCGCCGATTCTGATCCTCGACGAGGCGACCTCGGCGCTGGATTCGGAAATCGAGGCGGCGATCCAGGAAAACCTCTACCGGCTGATGGAAGGCAAAACCGTCATCGCTATCGCGCATCGGCTATCGACCATTGCCGCGATGGACCGGCTGGTGGTCATGGACAAGGGTCGGATCGTCGAGGAAGGGACGCACGCGGCGCTCGTGGCGAAAGGCGGGCTTTATGCTCAGCTCTGGGCGCGCCAGTCGGGTGGCTTCCTGCTGGATTCGCCGGCCGAGGACACGGTCGTGGGCGAGGCGGCGGAGTGACCGTGCTGGCCGGTACACGCATTGGTGAACCGGCTGGCCGTCTGGCGAGCCTCCAATTTGCCCGCCGAAACCTATATTTGAAGGCGATGTCCGCCGATTCTATCGCGAACCAACAGGCTGGCTCCGCCGATGCGTGAGGGCGGGTTCCGCGATTCGCTCTGGAAGCGCGTCGAGGGCGCCATCGATCCCTTTCAGGATACGGATCGCGAGGTGCTGCCGGAAAGCGCCTGGGAGTTCATCCTCTATTTCGCGAAACAGGCGAAGTGGCCGTTTGCGCTACTGTTGATCGTCGGCGGGCTGGGCGGCGCGGTTGACGCCGCGATGTACTGGGCCGTCGGCTGGCTGATCGACATTCTCGACAATTCGACGCCGCAGACCCTGCTTGCCGATCATTGGCACCTGCTCGTCGGTTTGCTTCTGCTTGTGCTCGTCGTCCGGACCCTGGTGATGATCGCTTCCGCGGTGGTGGAACAACAGATCATCGTGCCCGGCTTCTTTTCGATGGTGCGCTGGCAGTCGTTCAAGCGCGTCATCGAGCAGCCTTATGGTTTCTACCAGAACGATTTCGCTGGCCGGATCGCGACCAAGATCATGCAGGGCGGCGAGGCGGTCGGCGACTTCATCGTCAGCGTGTTGCAGACCATGTGGTCGTTCCTGACCTTCGTCGTGCTGACGGTCACGATCCTGATGTCGCTCGATCCGGTGATGGGCGTTGTCGTCGGCCTGTGGTTTCTCGCCTACGGCGCGATCATGCGTTTCCTTTTGCCTGAGATGCGTCGCGCCGGCCGCGAGACCGCCGACCAGCGTTCGATCTTCAACGGACGCATGGTCGATGCTTTCACCAACATCATGGCGGTAAAACTGTTTGACAGCGGCCGGCGCGAACATGCCTACATCCGCGACGGGCTCGAGAGCTACCTGGCGGCCGTTGTCCGCCTGACGCGCGCGGTGACGACGGTTCGCGGCGCGGTCGCGATTGTCAACGGCGTGATGATGTCGGCGGTCGGCATCATCGCCGTCATGGCCTGGACGCGCGGTGAGATCTCCACGGGCTCGATCGCCGCGGTCATGGGGCTGATCTTCCGGCTCAACCAGATGTCCGGCTACATGATGTTCAACGTCAACGGCATGATCCGCAACTACGCGACCGTGCAGGACGCGACGCGGACGATCTCGGTCCGCCCGGCGATTCGTGATGCCGAGGACGCTTCGGCGATGCCGCGCGTCAAAGGTGACATCCGCTTCGAGAATGTGACGTTCCACTATGGCAAGGGCGGCGGCGTCATCGAAAACCTGAACCTGCACATCAAGCCCGGCGAACGCGTCGCGCTGATCGGCCCGTCGGGGGCTGGCAAGACGACCTTCGTCAACCTGATGCTGCGGCTGTTCGACGTCGAGGGCGGGCGCATCCTGATCGACGGCGAGGACGTGCGCGATGTCACGCAGGCCTCGCTCAGGGCGCAATTCGGCGTGGTCAGCCAGGATGCGATGCTGATGCACCGCTCTATCCGCGACAACATCTCCTACGGCAAGGCCGACGCGACCGAGGCAGAGATCGCCGACGCTGCGGAGCGCGCGGCTGCGGCTGATTTCATCGAAGGCGTTTCGGATCCGCGCGGCCGCCAGGGCTACGAGGCGCATGTCGGCGAGCGCGGCGTGAAATTGTCCGGCGGCCAGCGGCAGCGAATCGCGATTGCGCGCATGATGCTGAAGAACGCGCCTATCCTGATCCTCGACGAGGCGACGTCGGCACTCGATTCCGAGGTCGAGGCCGCGATCCAGGAAAACCTCTACGAGATGATGGAGGGCAAGACGGTGGTCGCCATCGCGCATCGGCTCTCCACCATCGCGGCACTCGACCGGCTGATCGTGCTCGACGAGGGCAGGATCGTCGAAGAAGGTACGCATGACGAGTTGCTGGCGCAGGGCGGGCTCTATGCGCAGCTCTGGAAACGCCAATCGGGTGGCTTCCTGCCCGACCGGCTGGCGGCGGAGTAACGCCGTCGTAACCACGCCAATCCTCGGGGTGCTTCTCGCCGTGACAGAGCAAGTTTAGAAAACTAGATTGCACGCGATTCTGCGGGAAGCATCGATGGCAAGGCCTACAAGCAATACGGTCGGGACAACTTCTTTCGGCCCAGCATCGACCGGTGCAGGTCGTTATTTGGCCGACGGCGTAAAGTGGGGAGGAGCGCTCGGCTCCGGCGTTACCCTGACATACAGCTTCCCGACCG
>Ga0335075_10003077_pt1 | contig 26658 bp, 23 predicted proteins | sample Lox_Sample_24_FD_206723 | JGI IMG/M metagenome (GOLD analysis project Ga0335075, IMG submission 206723) | Soil microbial communities from Loxahatchee National Wildlife Refuge, Florida, United States - Lox_Sample_2.4 | ecosystem: Environmental > Terrestrial > Soil > Wetlands | place: USA...
CGACGACGTCGCCCGGGACCGTGCGATCCGCCGCTACGGCCAACTCGAGGAGCGCTTCGCGGCGTTGGGCGGTTACGGTGCCGAAAGTGAAGCGGGCCGAATCTGCGCGAGCCTCGGGTTGCCCGAAGGGGTGCTGACCCAGCAGTTGCGCACGCTCTCCGGCGGCCAGCGCCGTCGGGTGGAGTTGGCGCGAATCCTGTTCGCCGCCAGTGAGGGCGGGGCCGCCGGCGGCAACTCATCCACCACCTTGCTGCTCGACGAGCCGACCAACCACCTCGACGCTGATTCACTGGGCTGGCTAAGGGATTTCCTGCGGAACTACACCGGCGGCCTGGTGGTCATCAGCCACAACGTCGACTTGTTGGCCGACGTCGTCAACCGGGTCTGGTTTCTCGACGCGGTGCGCGGTGAAGTCGACGTCTACAACATGGGTTGGCAGAAATATCTGGACGCCCGCGCCACCGACGAGCAGCGCCGCCGCCGGGAACGTGCCAACGCCGAACGCAAGGCCGCCGCGTTGCGCACCCAAGCCGCCAAGCTCGGTGCCAAGGCCACCAAAGCCGTTGCGGCTCAGAACATGCTGCGACGCGCCGACCGAATGATGGCCGCCCTCGACGACGAGCGGGTCGCCGACAAGGTGGCCCGGATCAAGTTCCCCAGCCCGGCCGCCTGCGGGCGCATCCCGCTGGTCGCCACCGGCCTCACCAAGACTTACGGATCACTGGAAGTGTTCACCGGCGTCGACCTTGCCATCGACCGGGGCTCCCGGGTGGTGGTGCTGGGACTCAATGGCGCAGGGAAGACGACCTTGCTGCGCCTGCTGGCCGGTGCCGAGCAACCCGACGCCGGGGCACTGGAGCCCGGGTACGGTCTGAGACTCGGGTATTTCGCCCAGGAGCACGACACCCTCGACGACACCGCGACGGTATGGCAGAACATCCGGCACGCCGCACCTGATTCCGGCGACCAAGATCTGCGGGGTCTGCTCGGGGCGTTCATGTTCAGCGGCAGTCAGCTTGATCAGTTGGCCGGCACGCTGTCCGGCGGGGAGAAGACCCGGCTGGCGCTCGCCGGTCTGGTTGCGTCGACGGCTAACGTTTTGCTGCTCGATGAGCCGACGAACAACCTCGATCCGGCGTCTCGGGAGCAGGTGCTGGACGCGCTGCGCAGCTACACCGGAGCGGTGGTGCTGGTGACGCACGATCCCGGCGCCGCCGAAGCGCTCGACCCGCAACGTGTCGTCCTGCTGCCCGACGGCACCGAAGACCATTGGTCCGAGGATTACCGGGATCTCATCGAGTTGGCTTGATCGCTCGCCCGACTCGGCTCGACGGTGCCGATGCGCGGCCTCGTCGGTCGACCCGTCGCCCGACTCGGCTCGACGGTGCCGCAGGCGATTTCACCAAATTGGCCCGCCGTCGACGTCGGCTTTCTACGCTGTGTGCTTTGGGGATTCTGTTCAGCGGGGAGGCGCCGATGAGGAAATCGAAGAAAACGCGTTCGCAGTTGCTGGTTGAACTGCGCAGCGCTTACGAAGGTGGGGCCAGCATTCGTACTCTGGTCGCGTCCACCGGCAGGTCGTACGGGTCGATCCACAGCATGCTGCGTGAGTCGGGCACCACGATGCGCAGCCGCGGTGGGCCCAACCACCGCACGCGACCTCGGTAACGCGACTAACCTATCGCTGGCGTACCGAGCCCTCGACCAGATCCAGCACGGCGCTAAGGCGTTGCGGATCTTCACCGGAGGCCACCCGGGCGACTAGCCCGTCGAGAACCAGGTCCAGGTAACACACCAGTACGTCGCTGGGGATGTCGTCGCGCACCCGCCCGGCCTGCTTTTGTCGACGCAGTCGATCGATGGTTGCCGACGTCAACTCCGCCGAGCGCTCCGCCCATCCGCGACTGAACGCGGGATCGTGGCGTAGCTTCCGAGCGATCTCCAATCGCGTGGCGAGCCAGTCGAACTGGTCGGGCGCGGTGAGCATGTCCCGCATCACCTGGATGAGACCTTCCCGCGAAGCGACCGCGGCCATCCGCTCGGCATCCTCGCGGGCCAACTCGAAGAACAACGTGTCCTTGTCGCGGAAGTGGTGGAAGATCGCTCCCCGCGACAACCCGATGGCCTGTTCCAGCCGGCGCACCGTCGCCTGCTCGTAGCCGAATTCGGCAAAGCAGCGACGGGCACCGTCGAGAATCTGACGGCGACGGGCCGCCAGATGATCCTGGCTGACCTTGGGCACGGGCGTTCCGTCAGGTTCTCGCGCGGCGACCCGCTGCGCCCGGCTGCGCCGTGCTTGCGATCGCCACTAGTTCGACCTGAGCATGTTGCGCAGCACGTAGTGCAAGATGCCGCCATTGCGGTAGTAGTCGGCTTCGCCCGGTGTATCTATGCGCACCACAGCGTCGAATTCCACCGTTTTTCCGCCGTCCTTGCCGGCCTTGACGTGCACCGTCTTTGGCGTCTTACCGTCGTTGAGCGCTTCGATGCCGCTGATGTCGAAGACCTCGGTGCCATCAAGGCCCAACGACTCGGCGGTCTTGCCCTCAGGGAATTGCAGCGGGATCACACCCATGCCGATCAGGTTGGACCGGTGGATGCGCTCGAACGACTCGGCGATCACCGCACGCACGCCCAGCAGCCGGGTGCCCTTGGCCGCCCAGTCGCGCGACGAGCCCGAACCGTATTCCTTACCGCCCAGCACGACCAATGGAATGTCTTTTGCCGCATAGTTTTGCGCAGCGTCGTAGATGAACGCCTGCGGCGCGTCGGGCTGGGTGAAGTCGCGGGTGTACCCACCTGAAACATCGTCGAGCAGTTGGTTGCGCAGCCGGATGTTGGCGAACGTGCCGCGGATCATCACCTCGTGGTTGCCGCGTCGTGAGCCGAAGGAGTTGTAGTCCTTGCGCTCGACGCCATGCTCATCGAGATACTGCGCCGCCGGCGTGCCCGGCTTGATGCTGCCCGCCGGCGAGATGTGGTCGGTGGTCACCGAGTCGCCGAGCAGCGCCAGCACCCGCGCGCCGCTGATGTCACTCACCGGCTCCGGGTCGGCGGGCATCCCGTCGAAGTACGGCGGCTTGCGTACATAGGTCGAGTCGGCATCCCAGTCAAAGGTGTTGCCGCTGGGGGTGGGCAGGTTGCGCCACCGCTCGTCACCCTTGAACACGTCGGCATAGTTCCTGACGAACATCTCCTGGTTGATCGCCGACGCGATGGTGTCGGAGACGTCCTTCTGCGACGGCCAGATATCTTTGAGGAAGACGTCGTTGCCGTCGCTGTCTTTGCCCAGCGGCTGCGCTTCGAAATCGAAGTCCATCGAACCGGCCAGCGCGTAGGCGACCACCAGCGGCGGCGAGGCCAGATAGTTCATCTTCACGTCCGGGTTGATGCGGCCCTCGAAGTTCCGGTTCCCGGACAGCACCGCGGCGACGGAAAGGTCGTTGTCGTTGACAGCCTTGGAGATCTCCTCGGGCAGCGGGCCGGAGTTGCCGATACAGGTGGTGCAGCCGTAACCGACAAGGTAGAAGCCGAGCTTCTCCAAATACGGCCAAACCCCGGCCTTTTCGTAGTAGTCGCTGACGACCTGCGAGCCCGGCGCCATCGTGGTCTTCACCCAGGGCTTGGCGGTGAGGCCTCTCTCGACGGCATTACGCGCCAGCAGCGCCGCGCCGAGCATCACCTCGGGGTTGGACGTGTTGGTGCATGAGGTGACCGCGGCGATCACCACCGCGCCGTGGTCGAGCACGAATTCGCCGAGTTCGTCGGATTTCACTGTCACCGGGTTGCTCACCCGGCCCCGGGCATGCTTTGCCGCCGACTCCACCGGTTTGTGATCGTCGGCGTGGCCGTTGCTCAGTGCTCCCGGGTCGCTGGCCGGGAACGTCTCATCGACCGCTTCGTCCAGCTTCGAGTAGTCCTTCTTGTCCGGGTCGTCGCCGACATAGGTGGGGATCTGCTCGCGGAACGTGGATTTGGCCTCAGACAACGCGATCCGATCCTGCGGCCGCTTGGGTCCGGCGATCGACGGCACCACGTCGGCCAGGTTGAGCTCGAGGTACTCGGAGAACTCCGGCTCGTGCTTGGGGTCGTGCCACATGCCCTGCTCTTTGGCGTAGGCCTCCACCAGCGCGAGTTGCTCTTCTTTACGCCCGGTGAACCGCAGATAGTCGATCGTCTCCTGATCGATCGGGAAAATCGCTGCGGTAGAACCGAATTCCGGACTCATGTTGCCCAGCGTCGCGCGGTTGGCCAGCGGTACTTCGGCCACGCCCTCGCCGTAGAACTCGACGAACTTGCCGACCACACCATGCTTGCGCAACATCTCGGTGACGGTGAGCACCACGTCGGTGGCGGTCACACCGGGCTGGATCTCACCGCTGAGTTTGAAGCCGACCACCCGCGGGATGAGCATCGAGACGGGCTGACCGAGCATCGCGGCTTCGGCTTCGATTCCGCCAACGCCCCAACCCAATACGCCCAGGCCGTTGACCATCGTGGTGTGCGAGTCGGTGCCGACACAGGTGTCCGGGTAGGCCACCCCATCGCGCTCCATCACCACGTGCGCGAGGTATTCGATGTTGACTTGGTGCACGATGCCGGTGCCCGGCGGCACCACTTTGAAGTCGGCGAATGCGCCCTGGCCCCAGCGCAGGAACTGGTAGCGCTCACCGTTGCGCTGGTATTCGATCTCGACGTTACGTTCGAACGCGTCGGCGCGGCCGAACAGATCCGCGATTACCGAGTGATCGATCACCAGGTCGGCCGGCGCCAGCGGGTTGACCTTCTCGGCGTCGCCGCCCAGATCCCCGATGGCCTCACGCATGGTGGCCAAGTCGACGATGCACGGCACGCCGGTGAAGTCCTGCATGACGACGCGGGCAGGCGTGTACTGGATCTCGATGCTGGGCTCGGCCGACGAGTCCCAGTTCGCGATCGCCTGGATGTGGTCCTTGGTGATGTTGCTGCCGTCCTCGTTGCGCAGCAGGTTCTCCGCGAGCACCTTGAGGCTGTACGGGAGTTTCTCAGTGCCGGGCACCGCGTCCAGGCGATAGATCTGGTAACTCTTGTCGCCGACCGCCAGGATGTTGCGTGCTTCGAATGAATTCACCGAATCTTTGCTGGTCACATCCAACTCCCGGTATTGAGTTCGTTGGCGGCGTCCGCCGCTCGTTCTGCTCGTCGACGGGCCGTGTCGACCAGGCCAGTCTAACAGTACGCTTGTCCTGCATTACGGGGGTACCCGGCCGCGGCCCCGCGAGACTGCAACCATCGCGACGAGCGTTGTGTCGTCGCAGTGGTTTATGTGTCGCGGTGAATGCGGGCCGGGTACGGGCCGCACTGTTGTCGCGCTTCTCGGCGGGCCGGCAACCGCCCGTGGTGACCTGGGCACTGGGGCGGTACGGTCTTGGACCGTGACCACCCCGCATGCGCCGCTGTATATCCCGGGTGAGATTTGCGGCACGGTCGGTGCCGATCCGGCAACACCGCCGGAGGAGTGCCTGGCGATCGTGCAGGACCAGGTCTCTGCCAAGAACATCAGCGCGCCGGCGGCCGTCACGCCGGCGCTACTTGAGGTGGTCGACCAGGCGCACCACGACGGCATCGATCTCAAGATCGTCGTCCTCGACCACAACCCCGCGAACGACACACCGCTGCGCGACATCGCGACCAGGGTGGGCGCCCAACACACCGATGCCACCGTGCTGGTGCTCAGCCCGAACTTCGTGGGGAGTTACAGCACGCACTTCCCGCGCTCGACGTTGGAGATCGGCGAAGACAACGCCAAGACCGGGAACCCGGTGGTTTCCGCGCAGAATTTTTTGCATCAACTCACCACGCCGCAGTTTCCCTGGACAGCATTCACAATCGTGCTTCTTATCGGAGTGCTGGCGGCGGTGATCGGTACCCGCATCATGCAACTGCGCACCAGGCGCTCAGCAACGTCTTCAGATGACCCCGCCGCGCCCGCAGAAGAAGCTGGCCAGAGCGTTTAACTCGCCATATTCGGCTTGTGTCGCATAGAGCGGCACCGTTAGGGCCGCTGTGGGCAAATCAGTGATGTCACCGTTCGGTCACAGTTGTCGGAAGAACACGCTTGTAGTTTGTTACTAAAGTTTCCATTGGGTCAGATGTGACATACCGTGCAAAGGATGCTTTCGATTTAAACGTGCTTCCAGTGATTACTGGGGCTAGAAGTCCAGCGCCGTCTGCCCGCGTTGAGCCATAGGAGATCCAAGTCGAATGAGACGCAACTGCAGCGGCTCTTCTGTCCGACTGGCCACCGGGCTCAGCCGTCGCCTTGCTCCGGCCGTGCTCACCGTGGCCGTCGCGTTGTCTACCCCGGGGCTGGCAAAGGCCGACCCGGGTGCCCAGCCGGACACGATGGCGAAACTGATCGCGGACGTCGCTCAGGCCAACCAGCGTCTGCATGACCTCGGTGCACAAATTCAGACCGAGGAGGAAAGCGTCAACAAGGCTGTGGTCGACGTCGAAACTGCACGTGACAGCGCCGCTGCCGCACAGCATGAGGTCGACGCCAGCCAGCGGGCGGTCCAAGACGCCGACGCCGCAATTACGGCCGCGCAGAAGCGGTTTGACCGCTACGCGGTCGCCAGCTACGTCAACGGCCCGTCGGACAGTTACCTCACGGCGGCCAGCCCCGACGACATCATCGCGACCGCGGCCGCTGGCCAGACCCTGGCTGCCAGTTCCCGGCAGGTGATGGACAACCTGCAACGGGCTCGCACCGAGCAAGTGAACAAGGAGTCGGCGGCGCGGCTGGCAAAGCAGAAGGCGGACAAGGCCGTTGCCGAGGCCCAGTCCAGCCAGAACACCGCAGTCGCCGCACTGACTGACATCCACCGCAAGTTCGGTGAGCAGCAGCACGAAGTCACACGATTGGCCGACGAGCGTAACGCGGCCCAAGCCAGACTCGACGCCGCCGCCCGCACTTGGTCGGCATCCGCGGGCGGACCGGGTGGCAGGGGCCGGGCGGCCCCAACAGCAGGGTCCTCCGGTGATCGCTGGGATCCGGCCGCGCCGGGTTCGCCCAGTGCGCCGCAGGGCCCGCATGTCAGCGGCGGCCAATGGGCCGGCGACTGGGACCCCACGTTGCCGATGGTGCCAAGCGCCAATGTCCCGGGTGACCCGATCGCGATCCTCAACAAGGTCCTGGGGATTTCGGCGACCTCGTCGGAGGTCACCTCCAATATGGGCCGCAGCTTCCTGCAGCAGCTGGGGCTGGCTCCCACGCCCACCGGCTTCACCAACGGCCGCATTCCACGGGTGTACGGACGGCAGGCATCGGAGTACGTGATTCGCCGGGGGCTCTCCCAGTTGGGCGTGCCGTATTCATGGGGTGGAGGGACCGCCGCCGGACCGGGTAGGGGCATCGACTCAGGGTCCGGCACCGTTGGCTTCGACTGCTCGGGCCTGGTGCTGTACTCGTTCGCCGGGGTGGGCATCAAGCTGCCGCACTACTCAGGCTCGCAGTACAACCTGGGGCGCAAGATCCCGTCTTCGCAGATGCGCCGCGGCGACGTGATTTTCTACGGCCCCGGCGGCAGCCAGCACGTGACGATCTATCTCGGTCAGGGTCAGATGCTCGAGGCTCCCGACGTCGGGTTGAAGGTCCGGGTCGCACCGGTCCGTACCAGCGGCATGACCCCTTACGTAGTCCGCTACATCGAGTACTGACGCGCGGGAAGGATCTATGCGCCGCTGGTTTCACAATGCCAAGGGGTGGCGCCGGGCCGGGCTGGTCCGGCCGGTGCTGGCTGCGGTCGCTGTGCTGATCGGTCTGGCCGTCCCCGCGAATGCTGAGGATGGGGGGTGGGATCCGACCCTGCCGTCGGTGGTCAGCGCGGGCGCGCCGGGCGATCCGGTCGCCATCGCCAACCAGTCGCTGCAGGCCACCGCCAACGCCACCCAGACCACACTTGATCTTGGGCGGCAGTTTCTCGGCGGCCTTGGCCTCAACCTGGGCGGCGGCAGTGCCGGCACCAGCCCTACCGGCGTACCGCGGGTCTACGGGCGCCAAGCCGTCGAGTACGTGATCCGCCGCGGGTCGTCGCAGATGGGAGTGCCGTATTCGTGGGGTGGTGGCACCCTGAATGGCCCGAGCAAAGGTGTGGAGTCCGGCGCCGGCACCGTCGGCTTCGACTGCTCGGGGTTGGTCCGGTACAGCTTCGCCGGGGTCGGCGTGCTGATCCCGCGGTTCTCCGGTGACCAGTACAACGCCGGCCGCCACATTCCGCCGTCGCAGGCCAAGCGCGGTGACCTGATCTTCTACGGCCCGGGCGGAAGCCAGCACGTCACCATCTACCTGGGCAACGGCCAGATGTTGGAGGCTTCCGGCAGCGCCGGCAAAGTCACCGTCAGCCCGGTGCGCAAGGCTGGGATGACGCCGATGTTGACCCGCATTATTGAGTACTGACCCGCGGGCCGCATCGTCGCAGGGCGGTGCTCACGTCGACGGATTCCGGGCGGCCTGGAATAGTTGAACGAGGGCACGCCGCTGCCCCGCGACGTTCGTCGTGCGAGCAGTCGTGTCTGATCGAGCTTTGGAGGTTCAGCCGTGGAGGGTAATCGATGACATCAGCAGGCGGGCCGCCCCCGGGCGCCAGCGATTACTCCGGTTCCGGCCCGGCGCACGCGGCGCCGCCCGGCGGCGGCAATGGGCTGGCTGCCGAGGTGCACACCCTGGAACGAGCGATCTTCGAAGTCAAGCGAATCATCGTAGGGCAAGACCAACTCGTCGAGCGGATGTTGGTCGGCCTGCTGTCCAAGGGCCACGTGCTGCTCGAGGGTGTCCCCGGCGTCGCCAAGACGCTGGCGGTGGAGACCTTCGCGCGGGTGGTCGGCGGGACGTTCGCGCGTATCCAGTTCACGCCTGACCTGGTGCCCACCGACATCGTCGGTACCCGGATCTACCGGCAGGGCAAGGAGGAGTTCGACACCGAGCTCGGCCCGGTAGTGGTCAACTTCCTGCTCGCCGACGAGATCAACCGCGCCCCGGCGAAGGTGCAGTCGGCATTGCTGGAGGTCATGCAGGAACGCCACGTCTCGATCGGCGGAAAGACCTTCCCGCTGCCCAACCCCTTCCTGGTGATGGCGACGCAGAACCCGATCGAGCACGAGGGCGTCTACCCGCTGCCCGAGGCCCAGCGCGACCGCTTCCTTTTCAAGATCAACGTGGGGTATCCCTCTCCGGAGGAAGAGCGCGAGATCATCTACCGGATGGGCGTTACGCCGCCGCAGCCCAAGCAGATCCTGCACACCGGTGACCTGTTGCGGCTTCAGGAAATCGCCGCGAACAACTTCGTGCACCACGCGCTGGTGGACTATGTGGTGCGCGTCGTCACCGCCACTCGTCATCCTGAGCAACTCGGGATGAACGATGTCAAGAGCTGGATCTCGTTCGGCGCCTCGCCACGTGCCTCGCTGGGCATCATTGCCGGCGCCCGATCGCTGGCGTTGGTGCGTGGTCGCGACTACGTGATCCCGCAAGACATCGTCGAGGTCATTCCCGACGTGCTGCGGCATCGGCTGGTGCTCACCTATGACGCACTCGCCGACGAGGTCTCGCCGGAGATGATCATCACCCGGGTACTGCAGACCGTTGCCATGCCGCAGGTGAATGCCGTTCCGCAGCAGGGCCATTCGGTGCCTCCGGTGATGCAGGCCGCCGGCGCGGCTAGCAGTCGGTGACGGAACCCGAAGCGTCGGCGGTCCACCCGCCGTCGATGCAGCGGGGGCAGATCGACGACCCAAAGCTTTCGGCGGCGCTGCGCACGCTCGAACTCACGGTCAAACGCAAGCTCGACGGTGTCCTGCACGGCGACCACCTCGGCCTGATCCCGGGTCCAGGATCAGAGCCGGGGGAGTCACGCGAGTACCAGCCCGGCGACGACGTCCGCCGGATGGACTGGGCGGTTACCGCACGCACTACCCATCCGCACGTCCGGCAGATGATCGCCGACCGCGAACTGGAGACTTGGCTGGTGGTCGACCTGTCGGCCAGCCTGGACTTCGGCACCACGGTGTGCGAGAAGCGTGACCTGGCGGTGGCGGCCGCGGCGGCCATCACCTTTCTCAACAGCGGCGGCGGAAACCGGCTTGGCGCGCTGATTGCCAACGGCGAGAAGCTAACTCGGGTTCCTGCGCGCTCCGGACGTCAGCACGAGCAGACGCTGTTGCGCACGATCGCCACCATGCCCAAAGCGCCGGTCGGGGTGCGCGGGGATTTGGCGGTGGCGATCGATGCGTTGCGCCGTCCAGAACGCCGCCGCGGGATGGCCGTGATCATCAGCGACTTCCTCGGCCCGATCAACTGGATGCGGCCGTTGCGCGCCATCGCTGCGCGCCACGAAGTGCTGGGCATCGAAGTGCTCGATCCCCGCGACGTCGAGTTGCCCGACGTCGGCGACGTCATCCTGCAGGACGCCGAATCCGGTATCACCCGCGAGTTCACCATCGACGAGCAACTGCGCGACGACTTCGCCAAGGCCGCGGCGGCCCATCGCGCCGACGTGGCCCGCACGTTGCGCAGCTGCGGAGCGCCGCTGCTGTCGCTGCGCACCGACCGGGATTGGATCGCCGACATCGTCCGTTTCGTCGAATCCCGCCGGCGCGGCGCACTGGCGGGTCGCCAGTGACATCAGCTGGCAGATATACCAAGACGGGTTCGCTATGACATTGCCGTTGCTCGGGCCGATGACGCTGTCCGGCTTCGCCCACGCATGGTTTTTTCTGTTTCTGCTGGTTGTCTTGGGCCTGGTGGCGCTGTACGTCATCGTCCAGGTGGCCCGGCAGCGCCGGATGCTGCGCTTCGCGAACATGGAACTGCTGGAAAGCGTCGCCCCCAAGCAACCCACCCGATGGCGGCACTTGCCGGCCATCCTGCTGGTGTCGGCACTGGTGCTGTTCACGATCGCGATGGCCGGACCGACCCATGATGTGCGAATCCCGCGCAACCGCGCGGTCGTCATGCTGGTTATCGACGTTTCGCAGTCCATGCGGGCCACCGACGTCGAGCCCAACCGGATGGCCGCGGCCGAGGCGGCCGCCAAGGAGTTCGCCGGGGAGCTCACCCCGGGCATCAACCTCGGGTTGATCGCCTATGCCGGGACGGCGACGGTGCTGGTGCAACCGACGACCAACCGGGAGGCGACCAAGGCCGCGCTGGACAAGTTGCAGTTCGCCGACCGCACCGCCACCGGGGAGGGCATCTTCACCGCGTTGCAGGCCATCGCCACCGTGGGCGCGGTGATCGGCGGCGGCGACACACCGCCGCCGGCACGGATCGTGTTGTTCTCCGACGGCAAAGAGACGATGCCGACCAACCCGGACAACCCCAAGGGCGCCTTCACCGCTGCGCGCACCGCCAAAGACCAGGGCGTACCGATCTCGACGATCTCGTTCGGCACGCCGTATGGCTTCGTGGAGATCAACGGCCAACGCCAGCCGGTGCCGGTCGACGACAGCACGATGAAGAAGGTGGCCGAGCTGTCCGGCGGCAACCACTACGGCGCTTCGAACTTGCAGGAGCTCAAACAGGTCTACGCGTCGTTGCAGCAGCAGATCGGTTACGAGACGATCCGCGGTGACGCCAGCGTGGGCTGGTTGCGGCTGGGCTCGCTGGTGCTGGCGCTGGCCGGGCTGGCGGCCCTGCTGATCAACCGCCGGCTGCCGACCTAGTTCTGTTGCACACCAGCGCCCGGCGATTTCGGCCATGCTGTGGTCAGGCGATAGGTTGGCGGGGTGACTGACACGGCCACCGAGAAAGCTGCCGACTCCCCGGGACAATCCGACGCCATCAAGCCCGCGTTCGTATCCCGGTCGGTGCTGGTCACCGGAGGTAACCGGGGGATCGGGCTGGCGATCGCTCAGCGGCTGGCCGCCGACGGCCACAAGGTGGCCGTGACGCACCGCGGATCCGGGGCGCCCGAGGGGCTGTTCGGCGTCGAGTGTGACGTCACCGACAACGACGCCGTGGACCGCGCCTTCAAAGAGGTCGAGGAGCACCAGGGTCCGGTCGAGGTGCTGGTGTCCAACGCCGGCATGGCCGCGGACGCATTCCTCATGCGGATGACCGAGGAAAAGTTCGAGAAGGTCATCGACGCCAACCTCACCGGGGCGTTCCGGGTGGCTCAGCGAGCATCGCGCAGCATGCAGCGAAAGCGGTTCGGCCGAATGATTTTCATCGGTTCGGTCTCCGGCACCTGGGGCATCGGCAACCAGGCCAATTACGCAGCCTCCAAGGCCGGCGTGATCGGCATGGCCCGCTCGATCGCCCGGGAGCTGTCCAAGGCGGGGGTGACGGCAAATGTGGTGGCCCCGGGCTACATCGACACCGATATGACCCGCGCGCTAGATGACCGGATTCAGGCGGGGGCCCTGGAATTTATTCCGGCGAAGCGGGTTGGCACCGCCGCCGAGGTCGCCGGAGTGGTCAGCTTCCTGGCGTCCGAGGATGCGAGTTACATCTCCGGTGCGGTCATTCCGGTCGACGGCGGCATGGGTATGGGCCACTAACGGCCACACGACATAAGGACGGACATGGCAGGACTGCTTGACGGCAAACGGATTCTGGTCACCGGGATCATCACCGACGCCTCGATTGCGTTCCACATCGCGCGGGTGGCCCAGGAGCAGGGCGCCCAGCTGGTGCTGACCGGATTCGACCGGCTGCGGCTGATCCAGCGCATCGCCGACCGGTTACCGGAGAAGGCCCCGCTGATCGAGCTGGACGTGCAAGACGAGAAGCACCTTGACAGCCTCGCCGAGCGGGTGACGGCCGAGATCGGCGAGGGTAACAAGCTCGACGGCGTGGTGCATTCGATCGGCTTCATGCCGCAGAGCGGAATGGGCGTCAACCCGTTCTTCGACGCGCCCTACCAGGATGTCGCCAAGGGCATCCACATCTCCGCGTATTCGTATGCCTCGCTGGCCAAGGCGCTGCTTCCGATCATGAATCCCGGCGGTTCCATCGTCGGCATGGACTTCGATCCGAGCCGGGCGATGCCGGCCTACAACTGGATGACGGTCGCCAAGAGTGCGCTGGAGTCAGTCAACCGATTTGTGGCGCGAGAAGCAGGAAAGTTCGGCGTCCGCTCGAATTTGGTTGCGGCAGGTCCTATCCGGACGCTGGCGATGAGCGCGATCGTGGGCGGCGCACTCGGCGACGAGGCCGGCGCACAGATACAGCTGCTCGAAGAGGGCTGGGACCAGCGCGCCCCGGTCGGCTGGAACATGAAGGACCCCACGCCGGTCGCCAAGACGGTGTGCGCCCTGCTTTCCGAATGGCTGCCGGCTACCACGGGTACGATCATTTACGCCGACGGCGGCGCCAGCACCCAGTTGCTCTGACGAACAATGGAATTCGATGCGGTCCTGCTGCTGTCGTTCGGCGGGCCGGAAGGGCCCGAGCAGGTAAGACCGTTCCTGGAGAACGTCACCCGGGGTCGCAACGTGCCGCCCGAACGCCTCGACGAAGTAGCGGAACACTACCTGCATTTCGGTGGGGTCTCGCCGATCAACAAAATCAATCGCGCACTAATCGCCCAGCTGCAAGCCGAGTTGGACCTTCCGGTCTACTTTGGCAACCGCAACTGGAAGCCCTACATTGAAGACACTGTTGTCAACATGCGCGACAACGGTATTCGTCGTGCCGCGGTATTCACTACATCCGCTTGGAGCGGATACTCAAGCTGCACACAGTATTCCGAAGACATCGACCGGGCCAGGCAGGCAGCCGGTCCTAAGGCACCTGAACTCGTCAAGCTACGGCGATATTTCGACCACCCACTATTCGTCGAGATGTTCGCCGACAAGATCGCAGCTGCCGCGGCGGCGGTACCCGACGACGCGCGGCTGGTATTCACCGCGCACTCCATCCCGGTGGCCGCCGACAATCGTCTGGGCCCCAACCTGTATAGTCGCCAAGTGCGTTACGCCGCAGGGCTTGTCGCGGCCACCGCTGGTTACGCCGACTACGACCTGGCCTGGCAGTCGCGATCCGGCCCTCCGCAAATGCCGTGGCTAGCGCCGGACGTCGCCGACCACCTCGCGGCACTGGCCGAGGCCGGCACCAAGGCCGTCATCGTCTGCCCGATCGGATTCGTGTCCGATCACATCGAGGTGGCGTGGGACCTGGACACCGAGCTGCGCGCACAAGCCGACGAGGCGGGCATGGCGTTTGCGCGGGCCGGCACACCCAACGCCGACCGGCGTTTCGCCCGCCTGGCCGTCGACCTGATCGACGAATTGCGGTACGGCCGTGCGCCTGCCCGGGCGACCGGACCGGACCCGGTCCCAGGCTGCGCGGCGAGCATCAACGGCGAGCCGTGCCGTCCGCCGCACTGCGTTGCCCGGCAGCGTCCGAACTGATCGGCGGCTAGGGCCGCCAGGCGGCGTGCAGAATCGCGCTGAGCGCAGCCACTCTCGCCGATCGCACCACCGCGGCCAACGGGCGCAGCGCATCGGTGGCGATCTGGGCCTCCGACAACGACTGCGTTCCGATCCGGGTCAACCCGGCGCTGACCGTGATGATCGCGTCGACATGTGCGGCGTTTTCCAGCACCCGTAAGGCGCGGGTCGGTGCAGGGTCGGGAACTTGGTGTTGCCGCGCGGATTCCAGCAGCTGCTCGACGAGCCCGCGCGGATCGTCGATATCGACACCGGAGGACCCCAGCCCGATCGAAATCAGCGCGTCGGCGGCTGATCGGACAGCCAGCCGGAGGGCGTATTCGGCATCGCCCAACTCGGCGTGCTCGACGACCGGTGCACCGGGCAGTGAGTAGACCGTCCAGGACAGCGCACACAATTCGGGTACGACGAGCTCGTCGTCGGATTCGTCATAACCGAACTCGGGCACCAGCCCAACGGCCATGCCGGGATCGTCGGGATTGGCGACGATCGCTGCTTCTCCCGCGATCAGGGCATCCCGCTCGAACTGGGTGCCGGGCGCCAGCCCGCGGACGTCACCGGGAACCGGCAACACCACAGTGATGGAAGGTGCGCCTGCCGCCGGCCGGCCGGCTGCGGTGCGCAGCGTCTGCAGCAGCGACACCACCCCCGCGTCGTGCACATCCGGCCAGGGCAGTCCGGTGTGACCAGCCGCAACCGCGTCGTACGCGGTAACGGATTGTACTGGCGCCCAACAAGATAACGCGTCGAGGACGTCGTCGGGCGCGGCCTTGCCGGCAAGCCAGGCGTTGGCCCAGGCCGAGAGCGTTGCGCTGGGGCACCACATGGTTTCGCAGTCTAGTTGTTCGCCGTGAGCAAGGCTGATCACGCGATATCCTAGCGACATGCCTGCGGGTGTGATCTGGCTGATCGTCGCATTCGGGCTGGCCGGCGCGGAGGCGCTGACCGGCGATATGTCCATGCTGATGCTCAGCGGCGGTGCGCTGGCCGCAGCGGGATCCAGTTGGCTGCTGGACCCGCCGATCTGGGCCGACGGGGCAGTGTTCCTGGTCGTTTCGGTGCTGCTGCTGGTGCTGGTACGGCCCGTGCTGCGGCGACGCCTGGCCCCCGCAAAGGGCCTGCCGACGGGCGTCAAGGCGCTGGAAGGAAAAAGCGCACTGGTGCTCGACCGGGTCGCCTGCGACGAAGGTCAGGTGAAAGTAGACGGCCAGGTGTGGACGGCCCGGCCAATGAACGACGGTGACGTCTTCGAACCCGGCGAGCGGGTGACCGTCATGCATATCGACGGGGCCACCGCGGTGGTGTGGAAGAACGTCTAAGCGCTGGCGGAGCCAATAGGAGGAACTGTGGTTGCTGGTCTGATATTTCTGGCTGTTCTGGTGGGTTTCGCGATCATCGTAGTGGCCAAATCGGTCGCGCTGATCCCGCAGGCCGAAGCGGCGGTGATCGAACGGCTGGGCCGCTACAGCCGCACCATCAGCGGGCAGCTGACCCTGCTGGTGCCGTTCATCGACCGCATCCGCGCTCGCGTGGACCTGCGTGAGCGGGTGGTGTCTTTCCCGCCGCAACCAGTGATCACCGAAGACAACCTCACGCTCAACATCGACACCGTGGTGTACTTCCAGGTCACCAACCCGCAGGCCGCGGTCTACGAGATCAGCAACTACATCGTCGGCGTCGAACAGCTCACCACCACCACGCTGCGCAACGTCGTCGGCGGCATGACCCTGGAGCAGACCCTGACGTCCCGCGACCAGATCAACGGCCAACTGCGCGGTGTGCTCGACGAGGCCACCAACCGTTGGGGACTGCGGGTGGCCCGTGTCGAGCTGCGCAGCATCGACCCGCCGCCGTCGATCCAGGCTTCGATGGAAAAACAGATGAAGGCCGACCGGGAGAAGCGGGCGATGATCTTGACCGCGGAAGGCACCCGGGAGGCAGCGATCAAGCAGGCCGAGGGGGAGAAGCAATCGCAGATCCTCGCCGCCGAAGGCGCCAAGCAGGCAGCGATCCTGGCCGCCGAGGCCGACCGGCAGTCCCGGATGCTGCGCGCGCAAGGTGAGCGGGCCGCGGCCTACTTCCAGGCCCAAGGCCAAGCCAAGGCGATCGAGAAGACGTTCGCCGCGATCAAGGCCGGCCGGCCCACCCCGGAAATGCTGGCCTATCAATACCTGCAGGTGTTGCCGCAGATGGCACAGGGCGAAGCCAACAAGGTCTGGCTGGTGCCCACCGACTTCGCAACGGCGTTACAGGGATTCACCAAGCTGCTTGGCGCTCCCGGCTCGGACGGGGTGTTCCGCTATGAGCCATCGCCGGTCGAGGACGTGCCCAAGCATGCCGCCGGCGATGACGACGCCGACGTCGCGGACTGGTTCTCCACCGAAACCGACCCGGCGATCGTCCAGGCGGTGGCCAAGGCCGAGGCCGACGCGCGCAAGCCGGTCGAGGGCAGCTTCCCGCCGCCGTCGGCGTTGAATCGGTGACATCAGCGCTATGACGTCGCCAAAAATGTATGCGGCGCTTGCAGCTTTCCAGGCTGGTGACGCGGTCGCGTGCGCGATCCCGGTGACGCCGATCGCGAAAACCCTTGACAATCTCGGCGTCCCACCGAACATTCGGTGGCTCCTGCCGGCCTCCAAGGCCGCTTCGGTGCTTGGCTTGCTGTCGGCCAGCAGGATCCCGGCGTTGGCGCGCCTGACCACGGCGATGCTGACGCTGTACTTCGTGCTCGCGGTGGGCGCACATCTTCGCGCGCACGATCGAATCGTGAATGCCGTTCCGGCGGCGTCGTTTCTCACCATCTATGCGGTGCTGACGGCCAAGGGTCCGAACCGCGGCTAGCCGAGTCGTAGCTCCACGATCGGCAGCGGCGTGTCGGCGACTACCCGGTAGCCGACCTCTTCCGCGAGCGGCGTTGATCACCAAAGCGGTGCCGCCGTCCGCGGGTGGGTATGCCATCTCCCGATGAGCACTGAACGCGGTCGGAAATGGGCTCGCGACGAGATTCGGGTTGCCGACCCTACGGTGACGCGTCGATCGATCGAGGGCGCCACCATCGGCAACTTCATGGAGTGGTACGACTTCGGGGTTTACGGCTACATCGCCACCACGATCGCGCAGGTGTTCTATCCCGGCAACACCGTCAGCGCGGTCCACCTGATCGCCACCTTCGGAACGTTGGCGGCGGCGTTCCTCGTGCGGCCGCTCGGCGGATTGATTTTCGGTCCGCTAGGTGACCGCATCGGGCGCAAGCGGGTGCTGCTAACGACGATCGTGATGATGACGGTGGGCACCACCGCGACCGGCTTGCTGCCGGATTACCGCACCATCGGCATCTGGGCGCCGATTCTGCTGCTCGTCGGGCGAGTCTTCCAAGGTCTGTCCACCGGCGGCGAGTACGTCGGGGCTATGACCTACGTGGGCGAGCAGGTGCCCGACCGCAAGCGCGGCATGATGGTCGGATTCCTGCCGATGGGCAACCTGAGCGGGTTCGTGCTCGCGGGGCTGCTGGTGACCGGGCTGCAAACCTGGCTGCCGAGCCAGGACATGCTGACCTGGGGCTGGCGGGTTCCACTTCTGCTGAGTGCGCCGTTCGGTCTGGCCGGTATCTACATGCGCTCGCGGCTCGGGGAGTCGGCGGCCTACGAGGACGCCAGCGCCGATACCGATCCGTCGGACCAGCGCGACCGTGACCAGCCGCTGCGCACGATCATCCAGTGTTGGAAACCCATGCTGATGTGTGCGGCGCTCGTGGTCACGTCCAACGCCGCCGACTACATGCTTTCCGGATACCTGCCGACCTACCTCAAGGTGGTCGTGCGCGTCGGGCATGCCGCTGGGCTGGTGATGATCACCGCCACGTTGACGATCGTGATGCTCGCTCTGGTGTTCGTCGCGATGCTGTCGGACCGTATCGGCGTCAAACCGATTATGTGGACGGGCTGCGGTCTGCTGATTGTGGGTGCCGTCCCGGCATTTCTGCTCATCCGCCACGGCAGCGGCTATCCGGTGATCTTCATCGGTGTGTTGTTGATCGGGCTCATGGAACTCTGCTTTGACAGCACTTCACCGGCGACGCTGCCGGCGCTGTTTCCCACCGACGTGCGTTACGGTGCTCTGGCCATCGCCTACAACGTCTCGATATCGGCCGTCGGTGGCTCCACCCCGCTGATCGCTCAGGCGTTGGTATCGGGCACAGGCAACGTCATGACACCGGCCTACATGCTGATCTTCGCGGGGTTGGTGGGCGCCGTCACGCTGTTGTTCATGCCGGAAGTCGCCGGCAAGCGGTTACCTGGCTCCGCACCCGCGGTCGAAAGCGAAGAGGAGGCCCGGGAATTGGCTAGGGAGCCGGACTAGCCGCCGCGGGCGTCGGCTGAACGCCTTACGGTTTCTGCGTTGCAGGCGCCCCGCCTTTGGGCCCGCCACTCCCACTGTGTGGGAGGGCTGACGTCGGTTCCGAGCTCATACCCGGCCCCGCCATACCCGGCCCCGTCATGCCCGGGCTCGGCGGAGCCGGGGTTGGCGGAGGCGGGTCCAACGGAAGGGCGTTGACAATCCCTGCGCCCGTCAGTGCCGATAAGCCGACGCAGGTAGCGATCGCTGCCGCGTTGGCCAAGCGCTTTACATACATGCTTTCGTTCTCCTCCGCGACGCGTTCTCACCAAGCTGGCCGGCAGTGACTCGGGCAATGCCGAAATTGCCCAACATGCCACGCCGAGATGTCATCGTCGCTGCTGCCAACTGTAGAGGTCAGATCGCGTTGCCGCCCGGCGAGCGAACGCACCGCAGCGGCGACGCCGCTGCCTAACCCCCGGGTGGCGGGGGTGGCGGAACCGGGGGAGCCGGGTGTGCGTGGTGCGGCTGCTCGTACGACGGCTGCCCGCCGCCACCCTTGGGACCGCCCGGCCCGACACGCATGACCGGAGGCCGCGGAGTAAACGGCTGAAGCCCATGTGGAGGTGCCGGGGCCGGGTTATCCACTGGTCCACCCGGATCCACCGGCGGCGGGTCCAACGGCGCGGCATTGACGGGTGCTACCCCGCCCGTCAGCGCTGGTAGGCCAATGCTGGTCGCGATCGCCGCGGCCGCTGCGGCCAGGCGCTTAAGGTCCATTTTCGGTTAGCTCCCCGACTTCTACGCTGACTACCAGCTGCCCGGGGCGGCTCGGCGAAACACGCACTGCCGCAATGGGAAACGGCGACGCCATCGTCTCACCTCTGCGAATTGATACTAGGCCAGTGTACAGCTCAAACACCCGTTTCGCGAACCGGAAAGCGCAGATCAGCGGGCCGAGCTTGCCCGAGCGTCCGGTTACCCCCGAAGCGCCGGCTGGGCGGCAGTGTCGACGTCGGTCACCGGTGCACCTTTGTGCCGCCGGTGGTGCCGGATTTCGTAAGTCAACAGCCCGAGCCCGGAAAAGCCCGTGCACAGCGACACCAGAAGCAGCAGGGGGCTGACGTCACCGGTCAGCGCGTCGCCCAGGATTACCACGGCCGCGGTCCCGGGAAGCACACCGGCCAGCGTCGCCACCGTGTAGGGCAGCACCCGGATTGCGGACGCCCCGGCGGCATAGTTCAGCACCGAAAACGGCACCGCCGGGATCAATCGCAGTGACATCACCGAAATCCAGCCGCGGTTGCGCAGACGGGCGTCGACCGTTTCAACAGCCCGGTGGCGGACCAGCCGGCTGAGTTGCCAGCCGGCCGCGCGCACCAACAGTAGCGCGATCGTCGCGCTGGCGGTGCTGGCCACCACCCCCAGCGCGATCCCGAGTACCGGACCGAACAGCAGGCCGGCGGCCAACGTGAATGCGGTACGGGGAAAAGGCAATACGGTCACCACGAGGTGGGCCGCCAGGAATGTTAGCGGGAACCACGGTCCCATCGAGGTCGCCCAGTCCCGCATCTGCACCGCGGTGGGCAGCGGAACCAGCAGCGCGACGGCGACAACGCTGGCCATCACCGCACCGGTGGCGACCATCCGTCGCTTGGATATCTGACGTGCGGTCACGGCGACGGCGGAGGTCAGGCCACGCAGTGCGTCGGTGATCGTGCTGGTGGCGTTGGCCGTCACGAGATTCAAGGGTACGGGTTTCGGCGAGAAATACCTCAGCGGACGATCAACGACAGCAGTTTTCTGCTTAATGGCACTGCCGCCGACTCGTTTTCAGTGCACACCGTCACTTGTTGGCCTGCCCGTCGGCGCAGTTCGTGCTGCAGGTTGTCGTGCAGTGTTGAGGCCGCCGCCGGACACCCGTGGCATGCGCCCGACATCCGGACGGTCACGGTGTGGCCGACCACCGACACCAATTCGATCGACCCGCCGTGCGATTCGGCGAGTGCGCCGATCGGACCGGTGACCAGCTCTGCGGCAATCGCCGCCAGCGGCTCGAAGTTGTCTGAGGTGTCGATTCGCCAGCCGGCCGAGTCCAGCAGCGCCACACTGAGCGCCTGGCGGACTTCATCGCCCAGCTCCCGCCAGCGGTTGCCGGCGCGCAGCGTGATCAGCACATCGCCTGGGCGGACCACCATCTCGTCGATCACCCCGCCGTCCAGCAAGGCGCCGAGGCGGCCGGGGGCCCGGCGGACGATGCCCGCGGGCGGCAACCGGTCGGCGGCGACCACCCAACGCAGCTGTTGTGGGTTTGCGGTGGCGGTGGCGTGCAGCGGGATCATGCGCCCAGGCCTACCGCAATCGTCCGGGCGGCGAACGCCATCACCCATGCGAGGGCAAACATGTAGGAGAACGCGAAAGCAGGCCATCGCCACGAGTTGGTCTCGCGCCGCATCACGGCGATGGTCGACATGCATTGCAGCGCGAACATGAAGTAGGCCATCAGCGCGATCACGGTGGGCGCGGTGAACACTCGGCGACCGTGATCGTCGGTCATGGTGGCCAACGCCTGCCGAGGGTTGGCGGGGTCTGTCGCCGCCGCCACCTGGCCCAGCGTGGAGACGAACACTTCGCGCGCCGAAAGCGAACCGACCAGCGCGACATCGGTCCGCCAGTCGAAGCCCAGGGGTTGGAATACCGGCGCGATAGCCCTGCCGACGTCGGCGGCGTAGCTGTGATTCATGACATAGGCGCCTGCGTCGGTCCGGGACAGCCCTTGGGTCTCCGCCTCGCGGAGCGGTAGGTTGAGCAGCGCCCACAAGACCAAAGAAGTGCCCAGGATGATGGTGCCCGCCTTGCGCAGGAACACCTTGGCCGCACTCCACATCGCGGCCAGCAGCACCGTCGGGGACGGGAACCGGTAGGGCGGAAGCTCCATGGTGAACGGCAGCAGGTCGCCACGCAGGATCGTCGACTTGACCACCGACGCGGCGATCAGCGACGAAGTGCCGCCACCCAGGTACAGCAGGAACATCGTGACACCCTGGGCGCTCAATCCCCACCACTGCGCCTGCGGTGCCACCAACAGACCGACCATCAATGTGTACACCGGTAGCCGGGCCGAGCAGGTCATCAACGGCGCGCTGACGATGGTGGCAATCCGATCCCGCGACGACGGCAGCGTCCGGGTGGCCATGATTCCGGGGATCGCGCAGGCGAACGACGAGAGCATCGCGACGAAGGCGCGGCCCTCTAAACCGGTCCGGGCCATCACCCGATCCATCAAGAAGGCAGCCCGCGACATGTAGCCGATGTTCTCCAGCAGCGCGATCAGCAAGAACAGCAACACGATCTGTGGGATGAACTGCAGCACGGTTCCGACCCCGCCGATGATCCCCTCGCCGAGCAGACCACGGAGGACCGAACTACCGATGTGCTCGCCGACCTGCTCGCCCAGCCAGGTCAGCCCTTTGCTGATGCCATCCCGCAGTGGCGCAGCGATGGTGAACAGGACCTGAAAGAAGCCGAACATCACCGCAAAGAACGCCACAGTGCCCCACAGCGGGTGCAGCAGCACCCGGTCGATTCGGCTGGTGCGCCGATCCGGTTGCGGCGCAACGTAGTCGGCCGCGTCGACCACCGACCGTCCCCACGCGTCGATGGCGGCAGGGTCGGCTGGCGGGAGCACCGGCGGGCGTTGCCACCGGTCGAACGACGCCAACTGTGCCCGCACTGTGTCGATACCTGACCCGCGGTGCGCGACGACCGCGATTACCGGGATGCCCAGTGCCGTCGACAATGCCTCGACGTCGATCTTGCCGCCGCGAGACGTCAATTCGTCACCCATGGTCAGCGCGAGTAAGCATGGCAGATCGAGCCGTAACACTTGGCCCACCAACATGATTGACCGGCGCAGCGTGGTGGCGTCGGCGACCAGCACCACCGCGTCGGGGCGGTCGATGCCGGGATATTCGCCGGCCAGCAGGTCGGTCACCACCTGCTCGTCTGGGCTGATCGGGTCAAGGCTGTAGGTGCCGGGCAGGTCTTCGACGGCGATCGTGACGCCGTCGACTTGGGTGGTGCCCACGCTGCGGCCGACGGTGACGCCCGGATAGTTGCCCGTCTTGGCGCGCAACCCGGTCAGGTGATTGAAAACACTGGTCTTGCCCGCGTTCGGACTGCCGACCAAGGCGACTCGCCGCACGTCGGCAACGGCGACCGGCGCGGCAGCGACCTCATGGCAGGCGGTCATTGGTCCGGTGCGGGGACGACTTCGATCAGCTGCGCCTCGCGGCGGCGCAGGCACAGTTCGGTGTCCTGGACCCGGTAAATGGTCGGGTCGCCCAGCGGAGCGCGGCGGATCACGTCGACTTGAGCCGTCGATCGAAAGCCCAATTGCGCGAGCCGGCTCGCCACCGCGGAGCTCGCCTGCGGTGTCGTGCCCACTACCGTTGCCCGGCTGCCGGGTGCCAACTGGGCAAGCACGACCACCGAGGTGGCGTGATCGCGTGCGCGCTGCGCCCGAGTAAGCATTATCGGCCTAACATTAGCCCCTCTTACCTTAGTTAGGTATCCCTAACTTTCGCAGCCGTCGGGCCTTGCGAACTGGCGCCGGTCGCCTCCAAGTCGTCGTCGACGATCATTTAGCCTGGTGGTCGGGTGGCCCTCCAGCGTCAGGGCCGCCATATGCTGCGACGTAGACGTAGGAGCCGCCGGTGTCAGTCGATGTGTCCGCTGGGCCCGCCGATCCTGCCCAGGGCCGCGCCCGATGGCGCAACGCGGTGGCCGGCGTGCTGGCCAAGAGTACGCGGCGTGATGCCGACGATTTGGGGCCGGAACCCGAGCGACTGCTCGACAGCCCGACCTATGAGGGCTTCGCGATCCGGGCGCTCTACACTGCCCTCGACGAACTGCCCGAACCGGCGCTGCCGGGCGAATGGCCCTTCGTCCGTGGTGGCGACGCGTTGCGCGACGTCAAGTCCGGCTGGAGGGTCGCCGAGGCGCTTCCGGCCAACCGGGTAGCCGGGGTTGCGGCCGAGGACGTCAACGCTGTGGTGCTCGCCGGGCTGGCCGAGGGGGTCAGCGCGCTGTTGATCCGGGTCGGGGAGTCGGGCGTGGCGCCCGGGCAACTTAAGAAGGCGCTCGACGGGGTGTACCTGAGCATGGTGCCGGTGATTCTCGATGCCGGTGCCGACTACCGGGCGGCCTGCGACGTGCTGCTGGACTTGGTGGCCCAGGTCGAATCCGACCAACGCGCAACGCTGTCGGTCGACTTGGGGGCCGACCCGTTGACCGCTTCGCTCAGCGAGCGTCCCGCCCCAGCGATCCAGGACGTCGTTGCCGTCGCCAACCAGGTGGCCGGCGGCCACGGTATGCGCACGATCACGATCGACGGGCCTGCCTTCCACAATCTGGGCGCCAACGCGACGTGGGAACTCGGCGGCAGCATCGCTGCCGCTGTGGCCTACCTGCGGGTGCTCACCGAGTCTGGCCTTTCGGTGGGCAATGCCCTGGCTCAGATCAGCTTCCGGCTGGCCGCCGACGACGACCAATTCATGACGATCGCCAAGATGCGGGCCCTGCGCCGGCTGTGGGCAAGGGTCGCCGAGGTCGTCGGTGAGCCAGAAAGCGGCGCGGCGCTCGTGCATGCTGAGACGTCGCTGCCGATGATGACACAGCGTGATCCGTGGGTGAACATGCTGCGAACCACGTTGGCTGCGTTCGGCGCCGGCGTCGGCGGTGCCGACACGGTGCTGGTGTTCCCGTTCGATGTAGCGATTCCGGACGGATTTCCCGGCATGGCAACCAGTTTCGCGCGCCGGATGGCCCGCAACATCCAGCTGTTGCTGCTCGAAGAGTCGCATGTCGGCCGGATTCTGGATCCGGCGGGTGGATCGTGGTTTGTCGAGGACCTCACCGAACAGCTGGCCCAGCAGGCCTGGCAGCATTTCCAGTCCATCGAGAAGCGCGGCGGATTCGTCGAAGCGCGCGAATGGGTTGCCGGCCAGATCGGCGAGATAGCTGCGCAGCGTACCGACGATATCGCTCATCGGCGGACCGCGATCACCGGAGTTAACGAATACCCGAACTTAGCTGAACCTGCTCTGCCACAGAACGATTCGTCTCATTCGCCGCTCGCGGCAGGCAACCTAGCGCGCTACGCTGCCGCGTTCGAAGCGCTGCGGGACCGTTCCGATGTCTACCTGGACCGCACCGGTTCACGCCCACGGGCCCTGCTGTTGCCGCTGGGTCCGCTGGCCGAGCACAATATCCGTGCGACGTTCGCAGCGAACCTGCTGGCTTCCGGCGGCATCGAAGCGGTGAACCCGGGAACGGTCGATGCCGACGGTGTCGCCAAGGCTGTCGCCGACGCCGGCTCGCCGACCGTGGCGGTCATCTGCGGCACCGACCGCCGGTACGGCACCGAGCTGGCCGCCATCGTCGAGGCGGCACGCAATGCGAGGGTCGCGCATATCTGCCTGGCCGGGGCGCAGAAGGCCGTGGCGGAGACCGATCCAAAACAACGGCCCGACGAGTTTCTGACCATGAAAATAGATGCGGTGGATGCTCTTTCGAGCCTACTGAGCAGGTTGGGGGCGTAACGACGATGACGACCACCGCGCCTGTTGTCGGCAACTTCGCCGATATTCCTTTGCCCAGTGAGCGCACCGTGCGGCCGCCGACGAAAGCCGCGGTGGAAAAACACGTTGCCGCGGCCGCCACCGCGCATTGGTATACCCCCGACCAGCTGGAGTGGCATACGCCAGAAGGTATTGACGTCAAACCGGTCTACATCGCCGCCGACCGTGCTGCCGCCGAGGCCGGCGGATACCCGCTGAGCAGTTTCCCCGGCGAGCCGCCCTTTGTCCGCGGCCCGTACCCGACCATGTACGTCAACCAGCCATGGACGATTCGCCAGTACGCCGGGTTCTCCACGGCGGCGGACTCCAACGCGTTCTACCGCCGTAACCTCGCCGCGGGCCAGAAGGGTCTATCGGTGGCGTTCGACCTGGCCACTCACCGTGGCTACGACTCGGACCATCCGCGTGTTCAAGGTGACGTCGGAATGGCCGGTGTGGCAATTGATTCCATCCTCGACATGCGGCAGCTGTTCGACGGTATCGATTTGTCGACGGTGTCGGTGTCGATGACCATGAACGGTGCCGTACTGCCGATCCTGGCGTTGTACGTGGTGGCGGCCGAAGAGCAGGGGGTGCCGCCGGAAAAGCTGGCCGGCACAATCCAAAACGACATCCTCAAAGAGTTCATGGTGCGCAACACCTACATCTACCCGCCGAAGCCCTCGATGCGCATCATCTCCGACATCTTTGCCTACACCAGTGTCAAGATGCCGAAATTCAATTCCATCTCCATTTCCGGGTATCACATCCAAGAGGCGGGCGCCACAGCCGATCTGGAGCTGGCCTATACTCTGGCCGACGGTGTCGACTACATCAAGGCAGGTCTGGACGCCGAATTGGACATCGACAAGTTCGCGCCGCGGCTGTCCTTCTTCTGGGGCATCGGGATGAACTTCTTCATGGAAGTGGCCAAACTGCGTGCAGGCCGCCTGCTGTGGAGCGAGCTGGTCGCTCAGTTCGGTGCTAAGAACCCCAAATCACTTTCACTGCGCACACATTCGCAGACTTCGGGCTGGTCGCTGACCGCCCAGGACGCTTTCAACAATGTCGCGCGGACCTGCATCGAGGCGATGGCCGCAACCCAGGGCCACACCCAGTCGCTGCATACCAACGCACTCGACGAGGCGCTGGCGCTGCCCACCGACTTCTCCGCCCGCATCGCGCGCAACACCCAACTGGTGTTGCAGCAAGAGTCGGGCACCACTCGGCCGATCGATCCGTGGGCCGGCTCCTATTACGTGGAGTGGCTGAC
>Ga0335075_10003079_pt1 | contig 26651 bp, 17 predicted proteins | sample Lox_Sample_24_FD_206723 | JGI IMG/M metagenome (GOLD analysis project Ga0335075, IMG submission 206723) | Soil microbial communities from Loxahatchee National Wildlife Refuge, Florida, United States - Lox_Sample_2.4 | ecosystem: Environmental > Terrestrial > Soil > Wetlands | place: USA...
CGGCGAGGCCGGCGGTGAGCACCGGGTCCTCGCTGAACGCCTCGAAGTGCCGCCCGCCGAGCGGGGAGCGGTGCAGGTTGATCGTCGGGCCGAGCACCACGTCGACGCCTTTGCGGCGGGCCTCCACCGCGGCGACGGCGCCGTAGCGGCGGGCGATGTCCGCATCCCAGGACGAGGCCAGCGTGGTCGCGGACGGGAGGTTGAGCGACGGGTCGCGCTCGTCCCACCGCTCGCCGCGGACCCCGGACGGACCGTCGGAGACGACGACGCGGCGCAGCCCGATCCTCTCCATCGGCCAGGTCGACCAGACATCCCGGCCGGTGAGCAGCCGCACCTTTTCCTCCAGGGCGAGGGCGGCGAGCGCCTCGGCGATGGCCGGGTCGGCGCTGACAGCGGTCATGAGCACGGTTCCTCGTGGTCGAGTGCGGCAAGCCGCAGGGTGACGGTGAAGATGCCAGAACCGATACTGGCGAGGTCCTCCTGGACATGTCGTCCGTTACGGTAGACCTCCACCGACCCGGCCCGCCCGGGAAGGGCGAGCGCTGACGTGGCGTTCGGGGGGACCACAAGGTGGATGGTGACGAGAGCGGGATCGTCCGCGTCTCGTTCCCAGCGCACCGTGAGCAGCCCGTACGGCGTGTCTTGCCAGGCCTCGAGCCAGTCGAGGCCGGCGTCGAGGTCTGGCCGGATCCGGCTGGTGCGGAACCCGGGAGAGGTGGGCTGGATGCCGGCCAGGTGCCCGTAGAGCCACTCGTCCACAGAGCCGAACGCGTAGTGGTTGAACGACGATGACCCGACGTGCCCGTCGGGCGTGATCGCGGTCCAGTCTTCCCAGATCGTGGTGGCTCCCCGGTCGACGGCGTACAGCCACGACGGCGCCGTGTCCTGCCAGAGCAGCGTCCGGGCGAGGTCCGCGTGCCCGTTGGCGGACAGGACGTCGAGCAGGAACGGGACGGAGAGGAATCCCGTGTCGAGGTGGTCGTCGGCGGCGCGGATCAGCCTCGTCAGCCGCGACAGTGCGGCCTCTCGCTGCTGCGCCGGAACGTGTCCGAAAGCCAGGGCGAGCACGTAGGTGCCCTGGCATTCCACCGTGAGCTTCCCTTGCCCGTCGAAGTACTCGTCGGCGATGGCCTCGCGCACCTGCCGCGCTCGCTCGCCGTACCGCTTCGCGTCGTCGTCACGACCGAGAACGGCCGCGGTCCGGTGGAGCAGTTCGGCGGAGTATCCGTGGAACATCGCGCCGATGATCTCTCCGGTGCGGTCGGCGAATTCAAGCAGGTGCTCTAGTGAGGGGTCTTCCGCCCGCACGCTAGGGGCCAGCCAGTCGCCGAAGTTGGGCTCGCTGTTCCAGAGCAGCCGTTGCCGGTGCTCGTCCCGGCCGGTGAGAGGCCGCCCTCGAAGGCGTGATGGAAGCTCCCCCTCAGCCACCCGGATCTGCCGGTCGACCCACGCTTTCATGGCCGCGTAGTTTTCCTCCAGAACGAGGCGGTCGCCGTACCGCTCGTAGAGCACCCAGGGGACGATCACCACCGCGTCACCCCATCCCGCCGCCGCTCGTCGCGAGAGCATGGGGTCGTCGCTGAGCTGCGCCGACAGCCCGTGCATGAACGGCGAAACCGGCACGATGACCGGCACGAGCCCGTCGGGGGCCTGATCGAGCCTGAGGTTGTTCAGCCATCTCCGGAGGAACGAGATGACCCTCATGTTCCGCGTGGCCGCGGGCGCGAAGACCTGCAGGTCGCCCGTCCATCCCGCGCGTTCTCGCTGCGGGCAGTCCGTTGGTATGGCGAGGAAGTTGGCCCGCTGACTCCAGACGACGTTCCGGTGCAGTTTCGTTATCCGCGCGTCGGAGCACGTGAAGTCCCCGGCGTTCTCCAGGTCCGAGGCGATGACGACCGCGCGGATGGCGTCGGCTGTCAGCGGTCCTGGGTACCCGGTTACGCGGACGTAGCGGAACCCGTGGAAGGTGAACAGGGGCTCCCAGACTTCGCCGCCGGGGTCACCGGAAAGGACGTAGTAATCGGTCTGGTCCTTGTTGAAGCCCGCGATGTTGACGAAGAAATTGCCGTCGCGATCGAGGACCTCGCTGTGCTCCAGCTTGACGGCCGTTCCCCGTGGCCCCCTAAGACGCAGCCGTACCCGGCCGGCGATGACCTGGCCGAAGTCGACCACGGTCTCCCCGGCCGGCGTGGTGACGACCCCGCTCGGGCCGAGCTCCGTCACCCGGCGCACCGGTTCGCCCGCGAAGGGAACGAGGACCCCGGGAGCGGGCACGGTCCTCACCGGTTTCCAGCCGGAGGCGTCGAAGCCGGGCGAGCTCCAGCCAGTCAGGTCGAAACGTGCGTCGTGCTGTTCACCGATGAAGATGTCGGAGTAGCGGACCGGCCCGTCGGTGCTCGAAACGACCGTCGCGTCCGAGGTGAGCACGTCCGGTTCCCCGTCAGGGTAGTGGACGACGAACTGCCACCCGGCCTGCAGCCGGTCCCCGTACTGGGCGCTCGTGCCGGTGAAGTCGATGCGGCCGGCATACCAGCCGTCCCCGAGAACCACGCCGAGGACGTTCCCGCCCGCGCCCAGGAGGCGGGTCACGTCGTAGGCCTGGAAGGAAAGCCGCTTGTCGTAGCTTTCATAGCCGGGCGCGAGCACCTGGTCTCCGACGGGAACGCCGTTGATTTCCGCGGTGTACACCCCGCGGGACGTCGCGTACAGCCGTGCCCGGAGCGGACGGGCACGCAGTTCGAACGCCTGCCGCAGGTACTTGGCCGGATGGAGCCGCCCTTCCGGCGGGCCCTCGTGCTGAGGCGGCAGCCAGTCCCCGCCTGCCCGCCGCGGCCCGTCGGGTGTCACCGGCTCCTGGTCGGGCTCCACGAACCGGGCCAGCCAGTCCGAGCGCCGCAGCAGGCTCGTCTCGAAGCCGCCTTCCTCCCATGGCGTCCGTTGCCGCCCTTCGTTAGCGCACACGGCGTCGGCGCGGACTCGCCACACGTACCGCGTCGCCGATTCCAGGTCCGGTCCCTCGTACGGCACCAGCACGGACTCGGAGTTGGCTACCGTGCCGGACGACCAGACGAGGCCGCCTTCAGGGTCACGCCGGACCTCGATCTCGTAGGCGTGCTGCCTGACGTGGTCATCAGAGGCGCTGAGTTTCCAGCCGAACCGAGGCCGCGGCGTCCAGAGCCCCAGCGGCCGGCGGCAGTGCTCAACGCGGAGATCGGTAAGGAAGATCATGATTGCTCCAGGACAGGCATCCGCTCCTGCCTGCGGCGGCGCTGGAGGTGCGGATCCGGGACGGGGGCGGCGGCCACCAGCTTCCGCGTGTAGTCGTGCCGCGGCTTGTCGCATACCTCCCGGCTTGGCCCTTCCTCGACGATGCGCCCATGCTGCAGCACCATCGTCCGGGTCGCGAACTCCCTGACCACGGCCAGGTCGTGGGTGATGAAAAGGTAGCTGCAGCCGAGGACGTGCTGCAGCTCGGACAGCAGCCCGAGAACCGCCGCCTGGGTCGTGACGTCCAGGGCGCTGGTGGGCTCGTCGCAGACGACCAGCTTCGGCTGGCGGGCCACCGCGCGCGCGATCGCTACGCGCTGGCGCTGACCGCCGCTGAACTGGGCCGGGTAGCGGCTGGCGGCGTCTCGCGGCAGTCCCACCCGCTGGAGCAGGTCAGCGATGCGCGCGTGGACCTCCGTCTTCGCGATGCCAGCCACGAGCAGCGGCTCGGCCAGCGCGCGGCCGACCGTGAGGGACGGATTCAGCGACCCGTACGGGTTCTGGAAAACGACCTGAATATCGGCGGCGAGGGCGCGCCGGGCGCGGCCGTGCACGTGGGTGATGTCCGTACCGCCGAGCATGACGTGTCCCCCGGCGATGGGCGCGAGCCCGAGCAGGGCCTTGCCGATCGTGGTCTTACCCGAGCCCGACTCGCCGACGAGCGCCAGGGTCTCGCCCCGCGCGATGGTGAACGACACGTCCTCGATCACCCTGGCCGGCGGTTGCCGGAACCGGCCGGATGCGTACTCCACCACGAGGTTGCCGACGCTCAGCAGGGATTCGTCAGGCACCGATGCTCCTAGCGATATCGGGAGTGCTCGCGATGAGCCCTCTCGTGTACGGGTCCTTCGGCGCGTAGAAGAGCTCGTCCACGGTTCCCTGTTCGACGATGCGACCGTCCCGCATGACAAGAGCGCGGTCGCAGATGTCCGCGACGACCCCGAGATCGTGGGTGACCATGATGATTCCCATGTCGCGTTCTTCCCGCAGCGACCGCAGCAGGTCGAGAATCCCTGACTGCACGGTCACGTCGAGGGCCGTCGTGGGCTCGTCGGCGATGAGCAGCCGGGGCGCGCCGGCCAGCGCGAGGGCGATGGCGGCCCGCTGCAGCATGCCCCCGGAGAGCTGATGCGGGTACCGGCGCATGACGTCGTCCGGCCGCGGCAGGTGCACGCTGATGAGCAGCTCAACCGCCCGGGCGCGGACCGCGGCCCGGCCCTGGGCGCCGCTTACCCGCCGCACCACCTCGCAGAGCTGGGAGCCGACGGTGTAGTGCGGGTCCAGGGCCACCATGGGCTCCTGGGAGACCAGCCCGATCTCATGCCCGCGGATCTTCAGCAGCTCACGCTCGGGCACCTGGCTGATGCGCTGGCCGCCGAGCCACGCTGCGCCCGCCGTGACGGCGCCGCTATCCGGAAGCAGTCCGAGCAGGGAGAGCGCGGTGACGGTCTTGCCGCTGCCGGACTCGCCGACGATCCCGAAGACCTCCCCCGGCAGGACGGCGAAGCTGATGGAGTCGACGACGGTCCGCGGCCCGTCGGCCGTTTCGAAGGCGACGCTGTAGTCGCGGACGGTGAGCAGGGCCGACGGGTCACCGGGGAGAGCGAGCGCTGGCTGCTCGCCCCGCGGTGCCGCGCCGCCCGGCCGTGCTGATCCTGGCATGCGACGCCGGTCCGCCTCCAGGTCGCGGAGCCCGTCGCCGATGAGGCCGAAGGCGATAGTCATGACGCCGATCACCCCGCCGGGGATGAGGAGGAACAGCGGGTGCTGCTGGATGACCTGGGACGCGTCCGCCACCATGCCGCCCCAGCTCGGCTGCGGCGGCTGGGTGCCGAGCCCGAGGAAGCCGAGCCCGGTCTGCACCCCGAGCGCGATGCCAGCGAACAGCGACATCTGGACGAGCAGCAGGCCGGCCAGGCCCGGAAGCACGTGCCGGGTCATGATGCGCACCGGTCCTAGCCCCGACACCCGGGCGGCGTCGACGAAAAGTTCCTCCCGGATGGCGATGCAGGAACTGCGGATGACCCGGGCCAGGTTCGCCGACGCGAACAGGCCGAGCACGAGCATCGCCGCGTAGATGTTCTGATTGAACACCGCCAGCACCGCGAGGATGACGATGATTCCGGGCACGGAGAGCATGATGTCGAGCACGGGGGAGATGATCCGGTCGGCCCAGCCGCGCAGGTAGCCGGCCAGGATGCCACCGGCCATGCCGACGGCCGCGAATACCGCGACGGCGATCGCCACCCCGGTCAGCGACGGCTGGCCGCCGTACAGGAGCCGGGATAGGATGTCGCGGCCGAGCCCGTCGGTTCCGAGCGGGTGGGCGGCGGAAGGGCCCGCGAAAGGATGCAGGATGTCCTGCTGGAGCGGTGACTGCGGGGCGATGAGCGGTGCGGCGTAGACGGCGACCGTGATGACGATCACCACCAGCAGCGCCGCGAGCAGGAGCGGGCGGCGCGCGAGCCGCGCGATGACGGACGTCCTGGTTGCCTTGCCGCTGCCGGCCGGGGCGTTGACGGCGGGATTCATGAGGATCGCACCTTGGGGTTCAGGAGCCCGTAGGCGATGTCGACGAGCAGGTTGACGACGATGACGATGACGGCGAACGTCAGGGCGATCCCCTGGACGACGGGAATGTCGTGCTCGTTCGTGGCGGTGACGACGATGTTGCCCAGCCCCGGGAGGTCAAAGACGTTCTCGATGATGACGGCGCCGGCGAGGAAGCTGATCATGGTGAGGCCGATGGTCGTGACCAGGGCGAGGCTGGAGTTCCGCAGCGCGTGCCGCCAGATGACCGATCGCGGCGACACGCCGGACGCGCGCAACGTGCGGATGTAGTCGAGCTGCAAGGTGGCGAGCATCGCGTCGCGTGTGACCTTGGCGATGAGGGCCACGCCGCCGATGGCCAGGGCGACGACCGGCAGGACAAGGCTGGACAGCCAGGCCTGCGGAGACTGGGTGAAGGAGGTGTAGCCGGTCGCGGGGAACCAGCCCAGGTTGACCGCGAAGATGGCGCTCAGGGCCAGGGCGACCCAGAAGCCCGGCAGGGCGTTGCCGACAAGAGACAGGACGTCCACCACCCGCCGGGACAGCCGGCCCCGGGTGGCGCTGTAGACGCCGAGGAGCGTGCCGACTACCGCGGCGACCACGGTCGCGCCGATGACGAGGCTCAGCGTGACGGGAAGCCGGCTGGTCACAACCTGGCTGACCGGCTGGTCGGTGAAGATCGACGTGCCGAGGTTGCCCCGGAAGACGTTCTCCAGGTAGAGCCAGTACTGCTGGATCACCGGCTCGTTCAGGTGCAGGGCATCCCGCAGCGCCGTGTACTGCTGTGGCGTGGCGTTGACGCCGAGCAGCGATCTGGCCGGGTCCCCCGGCACAAGCGATTCCAGCACGAACGTGATGCCGGAGACCACGAGGACGAGCGGAACCGATAGCAGGAGCCGCCGGGTGATGATTCGCAGCATCGCTGAACCTCAGACCCGCCGCCTGGACCCGCGATCGCGGCCGGCCCAGGCTGGGGGCTTCCTTACGCAGATGTCCATGCGGTCACGGGCGTCAGATTCCCGCCGGGGAGGAACTGCTCGCCATGCAGGGAAGGGCTATACATCACGATCGTGCTTGACGCCGACACCGGGAGCGCGAGCGCGTCCTGGACGGCGACGTCGTTGACTTGCTGCGCGGCCGTGGCCTGCTGTGCCTGGGAGGCCGCGCTGAGCGCGTTGAAAGCCGCGGTGAGCTGGGAGTCAGTAGCGCCGAAGACGTTCATGATGCCGCCCGGCATGAAGGTGGAGTCGGCGATGAAGAACTCGCTGCCGCCCGCCCCTGGCGACAAGATGGTGGCCGCGAACTTCTTTGACACGTAGTCGCTGACCCAGGCCCCGAAGTTGCTGTCGGCCTTGAGCTGGAGGGTCACCCCCACTTGGGCGAGCTCAGCCTGCACGGCCTGCACGAGCTTGGTGTTGTCAGGGTCGAACGAGCCGTAGTTGACCGGGATCGTGAGGCCCTTGCCATAGCCGGCTTGGGCCAGGAGCTGCCTGGCCTTGGCGGGGTCGTAGGTGTACACGTTCTCGGCGCCGCTGCTGTAGCCGTCGGTGCCCGGCACGGCCGGCTGGCTCAGCGGGGTTCCGTACTTGCCGTAGACGGCGCTGGTAATAGCCTGCCGGTTGATGGCGAAGTTCAGGGCCTGGCGGACGCGCGGGTCCTTGAGGGCCGGAACCACCGTGCCGTCGCGGTCGAGCAGGTAAAGGCCGGCCCAGAGGGTGGGCGCGCTCAGCACCGTGACGGAGCTGCTGCCCTGGACCGCCGACGCCACGTCGAGGTTGCCGGGCATGAAGTCGATCTGACCGGACTTGAGCGCCTCGAGCGCGGAGTCGTAATCCGGGATCACCTTGACGGTGATCGACTTGAAGTGGATGGCGGCCTGGTCGTAGTAGTACTTGTCCGGCGTGTAGACGTACTGGTCGTTAGGGACGGACTGCGCGGCGTCGTACACGTACGGGCCCGCGCCGTCGGTGCTGTTGGCGAGGCTCGCCGGGTTCTTCAGGCCGGCCGGGCTGATGATCGCGCCCGCGAGATAGTAGGGCGTCAGCAAGTCCGGGATCATCGGGTCCGGCGAGGGGCTCTTGATGACGACGGTGCCGGCGCCCTGGGCGGTGAACGTCATGCCGTGGAGGTAGGGAGAGCTGGGGCCGCTGCCCTTCGCGAAGTACTCAAGCGACGCCACGACGTCCGTCGCGGTGATAGGTGCCCCGTCCGCCCACTTGAGTCCGGTTCGCAGCGTGAGCTGGAAGGCCTCGTTGTCGCTGCCGACGTACCCCCACTTGTCCGCCAGCCCGGCGATGATCTGCCCGTTTTGCCCCTCATCGAGCAACGAGGCGTAGGCGGGCGTGATGTAGTTGATGTAGAGCCCGGTGGCGGACGTCGACGGGTTGAGGCTGATCGGCGCCGAGGGCATGCTCATGGTGATCGTGTCGGACTGGCTGCCGCCATTGGCGCTGCCATGGCTGCCGGCACACGCCGTCAGCGGCAGCGCGGCCGCGATCGCGAGGCCGAGGACGGCGGTTCTTCTCAGGGTTACCTGGCTTTTCATGGGCACCGCGTATCTCCGCTCATTGACCTGACAGTCTGATGACGAGGTGGTTGCTGGACATCCCCGGCCGCCACGACCGGGAGATCGATCATGCTGGCGGCGACGCCGCCGACGTGGATGCGCTGCCGCGCGGTCGTGGATTCCGCCGTGTCCCAGGAGGAATGACCCGTGTTGAGGTTCGGATCCCACCGGGGAAAGCTGCTCGAGGTGACGTCGACCCTGATCCGGTGACCGGGCTTGAACGTGTGCGCCGCCGCCCACAGGTTGAACCGGTACTCATACACCTGACCTGGCGCGACCGGAGTCGGCGGTACGGCGGTCAGCGGGCCGGAGTGGCCGTAGCTTTCCCTGGCGCTCGCCCGGATGATCCCGTCCGCGATGTTGATCGAGCGCCCGTCGGGGTGATCATCACAGAGCCTGGCCACGAAGTCGGTGTCGGCGGCGCTGGTCGACGCGAACAGCGTCACGTGGATGAAGCCGATGACGGTGACCGCCCGCTCCACGGGTGCGCTCACGAAGCTGACCACGTCGGCACGGGCCTGGACGGCACGCTGATCCTTGGGGCCGGCCTCGTAATCCAGCATCAGGCTGGCACCGCCGACCGTCGGAACAGGCGACTCGGGATCGTACGCATAGCCGACCGAGCCAGCGCCGGGCACGCTCCCAGACAGTCCGCCGTCCTCGGTGAAGTACCAGGCGGTCCGTCGCGAGACGGGCGGAAAGCTGTCGAGCGAAGCCCAGTGATCTGACCCCGTGACGAAAACCCGGACCGGCGCGACGTCCGCCAGCGGGCCCGTGACTCCCTTCAGCGTGGCGTCGAACCACCGGACGTGCTGTTCCTCGAGACCCAGGTCACCGCCCATGTGCGCATACGCCGCCGCCTGGCCGAAGTCAATGTCGCCCAGCCGGCGTCCGGCCTCCAGGTGCGACCACGGGCCAATCACCAGATGGATCAGCGACCGCCCGGGACGCCGGCTCATGCCCGCGTACTGGGCCAGCGTCTCCCCCTGGAACAGGTCGTACCACCCGGCGACGATGAAGACCGGTATGCCGATGTCCGCGTAGCGTCCCCTGGTGCGGGTCGGCATCGCCGCGATCGCCTCGAAAGGCATGCCCCAGTCCTGGATCGCGGTCGTGACGGCAGGCTCGCCGGTGTCGAGTTCGCGGAACGGCCGCTGCCGGTAGACCGCCCCGGAGTCGAACAGGTCCTGGGCACGGGCATGAATCGCGGCCCGCATGGCGGCGGTCAATCCCGGGCGCCGCTCCAGTTCGCCGGGCGCGATGCTGCCATGCGCCCAGCCGAGACGGCCGCCGAGCTCGAACGCGCCGCCCCGGCGGCTGTACCCGTCGAGGAAGGAATCGTTGGGCGCGTACATGACCAGCATGGACCGCAGCGCCGGCGGGCGTTCGAGCGCTGCCGCCCACTGCGCGTGGGCCAGGTAGGAGGGGCCGAACGTGCCGACCGTCCCATCGCAGCCGGGCAGGGCGGCCGCCCACTGCACCGTGTCATATCCGTCGCCGGACTCCTGCGCGATGCCGCCGAACGAGCCCCCGGACGCGTGCCGGCCCCGGACGTCCTGGACGACGACGATGTAGCCTGCCGAGGCGATCTCTGCCGGGTCCGGCACTCCCTGGGCGCGCCAGACCTGCTTGCCGTACGGCAGTCGCATGACGAGAGCCGGCACCGGGAAGCCGGCCTCCGGGGTGTGCACGTCGGCGCGCAGCACGACCCCGTCCCGCATCGGGCACGCGACGTCGGTCTCCGTGTGAACAGGGAACCGGGGCGCGGGGTGTTCCGCCATCCTTGCCTGCCGGGCGTCCTCAACCGACATATGTGGGCTTCCTAGCTACCACGAAAAGATCACACGTATGATTCACACGTGTGAACTGTAGACTAGGGGATGATGCCTGACAAGGGCTTCACACGGACAGCTGCACTAGGTCAGGAAGGACGCTCAATGGCCGGACAGCGGGTGACAAGCGCCGATGTGGCCGCGCTGGCGGGCGTTTCCAGGTCGACGGTCAGCTATATCCTCAACCGCAGTTCCCGGAATAACTTCTCCGCGGAGACGGTGGAACGGGTGCACGCCGCGGCCGCGCAGCTGGCGTATACCCCGAACGCGGCCGCCCGCGCGCTGCGCAAGGGCGAGTCGGGCGTCGTGCTGCTCGCGCTGCCCGACCTGCCCCTCGGCTGGAACTTCGGCAGGCTCCTGTCCGGCCTGACGGACACGGTGACACAGGACGGGCGTTCCCTCGTCACCTGGTATGTCCGCCCCGGCTTTCGGCTGCGCGACATCCTGCGCGATATCGCGCCCCGGGCCATCCTGGAGGTCGTCCCGCTGCCCGAGCAGGACCGGCAGGCGGCCGCGGCGGCGAACGTGCCGATCATCTCGGCATCGATGCCGCTCGGCGCCATGGACCGTGCCGCTGGCGCGGCGCAAGTCCGGCATCTCGCCCAGTCAGGTCATCGCCGCCTTGGCATCGTCACGGTCGAGGACCGGTCGATCGCGGTTTTCGGCGACCCGCGCCGCCAGGGCGTGCGCGAGACAGCGGCCGCGCTGGGCCTTCGCCCGCCGCTCGAGCTTGTCCATGACACTCGCGAGACCGCGGCGGCGATGGGCATCAAGCTGCCCCTTGAAGCATGGCGCGGTGGGCACGACGGCGCCGCGGTCCGGCAAGCCGCCGAGACGCTGCGGGCCTGGACCGCCGGCCCGGACCCGGTGACGGCAGTCTGCTGCTTCAACGACTTGTTCGCCGGGCTGGTCATAGAGGCGGCCCGGTCCATCGGCCTCACAGTGCCCGAGCACCTGTCGGTCATCGGAGTCGACGACGAGCCCCTGAGCGGCTTCCTTCAGCCGACGCTTACCACCGTGCGGTTCGACTTCGAGGGCACGATGGCCTACACCCAGGCCCTGCTGCGCGCCGCCCTGGACGGGAAGCCGGCGCCCCCTCCCCTGGGCGGCGAGTTCGTCGAACTCGTCGAACGCGAATCAGTCGCACCGCTGGGGCGGTAGATGCTGATCGCCGGCCACCGCATCGAGGGCATCGGACTCGGGACGGCACAGTTCGCTTTCGGGAACGGGACTCGCGAGGACTCGGTGGCGACCGTGCACGCCGCTCTCGACGCCGGAGTGAGGCTTATCGATACGGCGCTCGCCTACACGCGACGCGGCAGCGAGTCCTACGCCGAGCAGGTCGTCGCATCCGCCCTGCGGGGCATCGCCGGTGAACGTCCGCTGATCGCGACCAAGGGGGGTCATTGGCGCGATGGCGACCGCTTCCCGGTCGACGGGCGGCCGGACACCCTCCGGGCGCACTGCGAGATCAGCCTGCGCACGCTCGAGATGGACCGGATCGATCTCTACCAGCTCCACCACGTTGATCCGAAGGTGCCGCTGCCGGACAGCGTCGGCGCTCTCGAGCAGTTGCGCCGGGAGGGCAAGATCGCGGCTATCGGCTTGTCCAACGTGACGGTCACCCAGCTGGCCGAGGCGCTCGCCGCCGCCCCGATCGCCGCGGTCCAGAACCGGCTGTCATACGGCGACCCCGCCGACCTACCCACGGCACTGGCCTGCGCGCGGCGCGACGTCGCCTACCTGGCCTACTCGCCCTTCGGGGGACCATCAGGCACGCCGCCCCGGGCGGCGCTCACGGTCGCTGAGCGCCACGGCGTGTCCGTGCACCGCGTCCTGGTGGCCTGGCTCCGGGCTCAGTCACCGAACATCGTGCCGCTCGCCGGCGCCAGCAGGCCCGAGTCGATTCGCGACTCCGCGGCCCTGCTGGACCTCCCCGACCGGGACCTCGAGGACATGCGCCAGGGGCAGCTCGCCTCTTCATGAGCGAGCCCGCTGACCGGGTGCCCCCAAGTGCTTTCCTGGTGCAGAAGCCGAGCCGCTCCAGTCAGCCCACGTGCTTGAAGGCCACCCTGGTGACGAAGTTGTAGAGCAGTTGGCGCCACGTGTACCACTCATGGCCGCCGGTGACCAGGTCAGTCGTGATCGGGATGCCGTCGGCCTCGAAGGCCGCCGCATAGCTGCTGATGCCCGGCACGGTGAGCTCGTCGAACTCGCCGCCGCCCAGCTGAATTCCCAGCCGGGTGCGCAGCGCCGGATTCTGCCACTGCGAGTTGGTGGGCGGCGGGGCGCCGAGGCTCGCGATGCTCCAGCTGCCGTAGTAGCCGAACAGTGTCGTGTCGTTGAACAGCAAGTAGTTGGCCATCATGCCGCCGAGTGACAGGCCGGCGAAGGCGCGCTCGGCGGGATTGTGCGACACGTTGAAGTGAGCGTTCACAAACGGGATGACGTAATCCGTGAGGTCCCGGGCGTAGCAGCTGGCGTCGAACGTCCCGCAGGTGCCGAGGTTGTTGAAGTTGGTCATGACCACGACCATGGGCTGGACCTTCCGCGCCGCTATCAGGTTGTCCAGGATCGAGTTCGCTGCGCCCTGGGTGGTCCAGTCCACCTCGTTCCCGCCGCCCCCGTGGCTGAGGTAGAGCGTCGGGTACGGGGTGCGCCGCCATGGGTTGTAGCCAGGCGGCAGGTAGACGGCCAGCGGATGCGAGCCGACCGGACTGGTCGACTGCGGATCCGGATAGGAGACGTCAAGCAGCGTGCCGTGGACGCGCGGGTTCGCCGCCTGCCAGGACAGGTTGAGCGTCCCGAAACGCGGATCCGACGGAACATAGACTTCGCTGTCCGGTTCTACTGAGCCGCTCTTGTTCCACGGTGGGTTGGCCGGGTCGGACAGCTCGGTGCACCCGGCAAGGCCCGGCGCCGGGCTTGTGCAGTTGACGTAGAAGCCGTAGGTAAAGGTCCCGGACGGCAGCGGGGTAGTGTACGACCACACTCCGGTCGCCTTGTCCAGCGTCATCTGCGCGACCGGCCAGTTCGGCGCGGGACCCTGGTTGGGATAGGCGATCGGGAAGTCGCCCGGCCGCCACTGCGCAGGCAGGAGTCCCTGCGACGAGGTCGTGGTGGTATCGGCGGGGCTGGAGAAGAACCACTCGCCGCGGATCTGCACCGTGGTCGCGGTGGGATCGTAGTAGCGGAACGTGACCTGGTAGCCGGTCGGCGCCGTTCCCGTGTGAATGACCTGGGGTGAAACGAGAGCATGCTGCCCGTGCGGCGCCACCATCGGCGTTGCTGACGCCGGCGTCGCCGCCGCCAGGCCGGCTGCAGCAAGGCCCGCGGTCGCCGCTAGTGCGCCCAGGATCCTGGGCAGTCTTCTGTTCCCGGTCGCAAGCTTCGGCATTGCCGCCTGCGCCTCCTTCCGGATTACCGAGTGACTTAAGAGTGACCCCAGCCAGACGTGACGATAGGTCAATATCCGCTGAATGCACAGACCGCAACATAAATAATCGATAACCACCTCCCCGGTGCCGCGGGCCCGTGGTCGCGGCGGCCGCATGGACCGTGAATCACCGGCACAGGGTCGTGGTCCGCTAAACCGCCTGGCGCGCACGGGCGTTAGCCCGGGTTGGCGGCATCTTTGAGGTGGGTCTCCCCGGTCGCGAAGCGCTCACGGTACGTGGTCGCGCTCAGTCCATAGTGAGCCTTGAAGCGGCGGGCGAAGTAGTTCTGGTCCGGCCAGCCGACAGCCAGTCCTATCCCGGTGATGGGCTCATCGGAGTGCAGCAGCAGCACCGCGGCGTGTTCAGCGCGGACCTGGGCCAGGTAGGCCATGGGCGGCAGGCCGGTGGCCGCCTTGAACAGCCGGGCCATGTGGCCGGGCGTCAGGTGCACCTGATCCGCCAGTTCGGTGAGCGTCCACGACCGCGCGAAGTCAGCCTCCAGCAGGCGCATCACGTGGCCGACCGCCGGATGGACCGCCCCGGCCTCGTCGAGTTCCTGGCCGGTTCTGGCGACGGCCTGGCCGAGCTGACTGAAAAGGAGCGACAACCGGCCGATGATGTCGCCGCGGTGGCGGTACCGCGGGCAATCGCGCAGCGCGGCGAGCGCGTCGAGATGGTCCAGGCACTCGCCGAAGGCGGACGGCTCGAGGGCGGCCGTCAGCATCCCGCGGGCCGGTGACGAGTAAGGACCAGCCCACAACAGGTACCCGAGCAGCGGGTCCTCCCTGGTCCAGGACAGCTCACGGCGCAGCAGCTCGCTACTGAAACAGCAGTTGTACACGTTGAGGTCGCGGCAGTTCTCGTACCCGTGCCACACGCCGGGCCGCAGCAGGATGACGTCCCCCGACCGCACTTCCCGCCGCCCGTTCAGGCAATTGTGGACGCCAGCGCCGCTGACGATGAAGGCGATCTCGACGAAGCTGTGGGTATGGACGGGACTGTCGTGATCGTGCAGGTACGGGATCGCGTAGGCGAGCGCCCCGTCCGTGAAGTGAAATAGCCCCTGGGCGGTGCCCAGCGGAGGATCCTCCATCTTCGTGAGGATAATCTCCGGGTGAAGCCAATGCACGTTTCGTGCTAGTAGTCGCTCGCCGCGTCCTAGCGATGACCAGCGCACGCGGCGAATGATCACCGTCATGGACGAGGTGGTCATCGCCGCGAAACACGGGCTTAACGGACGCCTGTCCCTGGGGCGCCTTCGCTACCGCCCGGTCCTGGCGGTGCTGCTGCTGCCGAGCCTGGTGCTGATCGGCGTGTTCAGCTACTACCCGGCGGTGCGGAGCCTGATCGGCGGCTTCTACCAGTGGAACGGCTTCTCCCCGCCCACGTACGCGGGGGTGTCGCAGTTCAAGCAGTACCTCCAGTCGCCGACCTTCGGCGTGGAGGTGAAGAACCTCGGCATCCTGGTCGGCGGCAGCATCCTAATCACGCTGGTGTCCCAGTTCACCGCGGCTGAGGTGGTCACCCACATGCCGAGACGGGTGGCGACCGTCGCGAAGTACGTGCTGGTGTTGCCGATCGTGGTGCCGCCGCTGGTGCTCATCGAGGTGTGGGCCTACCTGCTCCAGCCCGGCTCCGGGCTGGTGGACCGGATCCTGGGCGGGCTGGGCCTGCCCCAGCCCGCCTGGTACGCCGATCAGCACCTCGCGCTCATCGGCATTCTGCTCGTCGGCTTCCCGTGGATCTCCAACCTGGGTTTCCTGATCTTCCTCGGCGGGCTGCAGAACCTGCCGAGGGACGTGCTGGACGCCGCCCGGCTGGACGGCCTCGGCGCGCTCCGGCGCGCGTTCGCGATCGACATCCCGCTGCTGCTGCCGCAGTTCCGGATCGTCGTCATCCTGTCGGGCATCTTCGCGGTGCAGAACTTCGTGCCGATCCTGCTGCTGACCAACGGCGGCCCGGGCAACGCGACGATGGTCCCCGGGCTCGACATGTACCAGTCCGCCTTCCAGAACGACCAGTACGGCTACGGCATGGCGATCGGCACCCTGCTGTTCGTCGCGATGCTCATCTTCACGCTCTTCGTCATGCGGGCACTCCGTCCGCGCACAACCTAACCGATTCCTCACCAGGAGGTGAGCTTTCAATGGTCCGACCTGGCGCATTGCAACGTTTCAACGTCCGAAGAGCGAGACGCGGCCCGGCGGTGGCAGCCGGGGCGATATTCGTCGCCGGCATCCTCGCCGCGGGCTGCTCGTCGAGCGGCCCCGGCTCGGGTTCTGGCTCCGGGGGGAGCAGCGGCCCGGTCACGATCAAGGCGGTGCTGCCGCCGAACACCGGTCCGATCACGGCCGCCGACAACGCCGGCCTGCTGCAGCTCTCGCAGCAGTACGAGAAGGCCCACAAGAACGTGACTGTCCAGTGGCTGCCGAACAACACCGGCAGCATCAGCGCGGCGAACGCGGCCGTGGAAAGCCAGGCGTCCGGCGGCGCCGCACCGGATATCGTCTGGGAGCAGTACGGGCCGGTGACGTCCGGCGCCCTGCCGGCCGGGCTGCTGCAGAACATCAAGCCCTACCTGGAAAAGCCCAACCCCTACGTGCCGGGCAACTCGAGCTGGCTGTCGCTGTTCACCTCCACCACGGTCCCCTACATGACCTCGCCGAACGGCGACATCGACATCATCCTCGGCTCGGACGTCGAGACCGGCATGTTCTACAGCAAGGCGGCGTTCGCCAAGGCCGGCATCACCACCACGCCGACGACCTGGGCCGGCTTCATCACCGACCTCGGCAGGCTCAAGGCGGTCGGCATCACGCCGATCATGTTCACCGACGGCAACCCCAACTGCACCCCGTCGTGGTGGGAGCGGCTCGCGACCTCCTCGCTGCTCGCGAGCCAGGTCAGCCAGTTCGACGTCAACCACGCCCAGGTGACCAACGCCCTCGATGACGCTGTCGGAATCAAGATGGGCATCATCGGCATGAGCAACCCCCGCTACGCGGAGGCCTGGAAGCTGCTCGGCCAGCTCGTCAGCTACTCGGCCAGCGGCGAGAGCAGCTACGACGGGTGCGCCAACCCGAACGCCACCTCGCCGCCGCTGAGCCCGCAGTCCCAGCTCGTCCAGGGCAAGGTTGGCGTGCTGTGGGGCGGAAGCTGGTGGATCCCGCAGCTCGACTCGGCGGGCTTCACCGGCAAGTTCGGGGTGTTCCCCGAGCCGCCCATCACCAGCGCCAGCACGCCGCTCGCGCTCGGCACCTCCACGGTCGGGGTCATCGGCGGCCCGAACGGCAACGGCGAATGGAGCATCACCTCCCAGCGTGCCGACAGCTCGATGACCCCGGCCAAGACCGCGACGGTGATGAACTTCATGGCCTGGCTGTTCACCCCGCAGAACCTCGGCTACTGGCTGAAGATCAGCGGGAGCGGGTCCTACATCCCGACCGAGCCAGGCGGGCCGACGGTCAACCTGCCCGGGCTGAACACCCTGGTCCCCACGGGCAAGGTGCCGACGGTCGTCGACGTGGTCCTCGATGACGTGCTGTCGACCGCGGCGACGAACTCGGGTTCCCGGCTCTTCCAGGAGTACGTGGACGGTTCACTGTCCTACTCCGCGTTCGCCAGTCAGTGGCAGTCGCTGCTGACCAGCGCGGCGCAGCAGTGGGCGGCACAGAACAACGTCAACCTCAGCAAGTACTGAGCCCTTGAGGGGAACCACGCGTGCGTTCGGTATCCATCCAAGCCCGGGCTGACCGGAGGCCGGCACCTGCCGCGCCCCGGCCGGCCCGGGCCGGGCGCGGCAAGCGCGGCTACCGCTGGACGAGCATCGCCGCCGGCGCCGTCATCGTCGCGATGACCTATTTCCCGCTCGTCTTCGTACTCTCGAACTCGCTGAAGAACGGGCAGAACATCTTCAGCAGCGGTGTGTTCTCCCTGTTCACCCAGTTCGACTACCACAACTATGCCGCGGCGTGGTCTGGAGTGTCCCAGCCGCTGCTCAACACGGTCATCGTCGCCGCGGCCTCCATCGTCATCGGCGTCACCGCTGCCGCGCTGGGTGCCTACGCGTTCTCCCAGCTCCGGTTCCGGGGCAAGGGCCTGCTGTTCATGGCCTACGTCGGGCTCCTGCTCATCCCGTCGACGCTGACACTCATCCCGCTGTTCCTCACCATCCAGAAGCTGCACTTCTACAACACCTGGTGGGCGCTGATCCTGCCGTACGCAGCGACCGCGCAGCCGCTGCTCGTGCTGATCTTCCGCGGCTTCTTCGAGCAGATCCCGCCGGACCTGCTGGAGAGCGCGCGCATAGACGGCTGCACCGAATCGCAGGTCCTGGCGCGGATAGTCGTCCCGCTGACCAGACCGGTGCTACTGACCGGCGCGATCCTCGTCACGATCAACGTCTGGGGCGACTACCTGTGGCCGACGATCGTCATCCAGGACCCGCACAAGACCACGATCTCGGCGGGCGTGCAGCAGTTCGTCGGCAGCTTCGGCCTCAGCGTGACCGGCGGCGGCGCCGTGTTCGCCGCCTTCGTCATCGCCACCGTGCCGACGTTCGTCCTCGTCGGCCTCACCATGCGGTATTTCGTCTCGGGCCTCACCGAAGGAGCGACAAAGCTTTGACACCACCACTGACTCCCGGCGGCCTGCGCTGCGGGCATCAGCATGACCCGCTCGGCATCGTGCCCGACCGGGTGCGGCTGAGCTGGACACTGCGCGGCCAGGGAACAGGTCGTGCGCAGCGCGCGTACCAGATCCTGGTCGCGGGGGACGGGGCACGGCTGGCCGAGGACGGGGACCTGTCCTGGGACAGCGGCCGCGTCGAGTCGGCCGACTCCGGTGACATTCCCTACGCGGGCAAGGCCCTGGTCAGGGGCGGACGATACGCGTGGCGGGTGCGGATATGGGACGAGGCGGGTCAGGCATCCGGCTGGAGTGACCCGGCGACGTTCGAGGTCGAGCTCGATTCCTCCGACGGCTGGCTCGCCTCCTGGATCGGCCGGGGCCGGGTCAGGGAAAGCGTCACGCCGCCCGCCGGGGCCGGGCCGGCCGACCCGGTCGCGGCCGCCCAGTCCCCCGCTCCCTATCTCCGCCGGGCCTTCGCCCTGGACCGGCCCGCGGTATCCGCCCGCCTGTACGTGACCGCCCTTGGCCTGTACGAGGCACGGCTGAACGGACACCGCGTCGGCGACGCGTACCTCGCACCCGGCTGGACCGACTACCGGCAGCGCGTGCTCTACCAGACCTATGACGTCACGAGCCTGCTGACCACCGGGGAGAACGTGCTCGGCGCGATCATCGCCGACGGCTGGTACGCCGGGTTCGTCGGGTTCCACGCCAAGCGGGCCGGCGCCCACTACGGCACGGCACCCGAACTCCTGGCACAGCTGGCCATCACCTTCGACGACGGCAGCAGGCAGTGGATCGCGACCGACGAAAGCTGGCAGTCCGCGACGGGCGCGATCCGCCACGCGGACCTCCTCATGGGCGAGAAACACGACCTGCGCCGTGAGCCGGCGGGCTGGGACGCTCCCGGGTTCGACGCCGCAGGCTGGGCCGGCGTCCGGTGCAGGGACCGCGGCACCGTGCCGCTCGCGGCAGACCCGGGGCCGCCCGTCCGCGTCACCGAGGAGATCAGGCCGGCCGGCGTCAGCCGCGATCCGGAAGGCCGCCAGGTAGTCGACTTCGGCCAGAACCTGACGGGCTGGGTCAGGATCAAGATCGACGGACCTGCGGGCACGTCGGTGCGGGTCCGGCACGGCGAGGATCTGTCCCGCGACGGCCGCCTGTACACCGAGAACCTGCGCACCGCCCGGCAGACCGACGAGTACGTCACCAGCGGCGGTCCCGGGGTTCTCGAACCGCGGTTCACCCTGCACGGATTCCGGTACGCCGAGATCGCCGGCTACCCGGGCGACCTCGACCCGGCCGATGTGGCGGCCCGCGTCGTGCATTCCGACATCAAGCCCGCGGGAACGCTCAGCTCCTCGGAAGGCTGGCTGGACCAGCTCTTCCGCGCGATCGACTGGGGGCAGCGCGGCAACTTCATCAGCGTCCCGACCGACTGCCCGCAGCGGGACGAGCGGCTCGGCTGGCTCGGCGACGCCCAGGTCTTCGCCCGTACCGCCTGCTACAACCGGGACGTCGCGAGCTTCTTCGCGAAGTGGCTGGACGACGTCGGCGACGCACAGCTGCCCTCCGGGGCGTTCACCGACATCGCACCGAGGCTCGACTTCGACAGGCCCGGCGCGCCGGCCTGGGGCGACGCCGGGGTGATCGTCCCCTGGACGGCGTGGAAGATGTACGGGGACACCGGGATCCTGCGGCGCCACTTCGCGGCCATGACACGGTGGATGGACTTCATCGAACGCGCCAACCCCGACTGCCTGCGGACCACCGAACTCGGCAACAGCTACAACGACTGGCTGGCGCCCGGCGCCGACAACACCCCTCACGAGCTGCTCGCGACCGCGTACTGGGCACACGACGCCGCCCTGCTGGCCGAGATCGCGGACGCGATCGGCCGGCCGGAAGACGCCGCCGGGTACCGGGGACTGCACGCCAAGATCCGCTCGGCGTTCGCCGACGCCTTCGTGGCGGACGACGGGCAGGTCGCATCGGGGACCCAGACCGCGTACGTCCTTGCCCTGCACATGGGACTGATTCCCGACGACCTGCGCGAGGCGGCGGCGGCCCGGCTCGTCGCCGCGATCGACGCCGCGGACTGGCATCTGACGACTGGCTTCGTCGGCGTCGGCTACCTGCTCCCGGTGCTCAGCTCAGCCGGTCACACCCACGCCGCCTACCGGCTGCTCGCGCAGCGCACGCTCCCCTCGTGGCGGTACATGCTGGACAACGGCGCCACCACCATCTGGGAACGCTGGGACGGCCGGACCGCGGACCACGGCTTTCAGTCGCCTTTGATGAACTCCTTCAACCACTACTCGCTCGGCTCGGCCGGCGAATGGCTCTACCGGTTCGTCCTCGGCATCGACCAGGAGCCCGGCGCCGCTGGCTTCGCCCGCCTGCTGCTGCGCCCGCACCCCGGTGAGCCGCTCACCTGGGTACGCGGCTCCTACGAGTCGGTCCACGGGACGGTCAGCACGAGCTGGGCGCGCTCGGGTAACCGGTTCACGTTCCGGGCGGAGATCCCGCCGAACGTCACGGCCAGCGTGCGCGTGCCGAGCGCCCGGGCCGCCGACGTGCGCGACACGGCGGGAAACCCGCCGGCGTCGGTCGCCAGCTTCCCCGGAGCGGCGGGTGTCGAGGAAGCCGTCTTCAGCGTCGGGTCGGGGATCCACGAGTACACCGGACCCGCGATGCCCGGCCCTGGTCACTTTGCGTGACGCCGAGGTAATACGCGAATAGCGTCCGGGCTAGCCGGCCGGGACGCCCCAGGGGGCGGGATTGGAACGTTTCACAGGCAACAGCGCTAGGAAGGGAACGCACGTGAAACACCGGAAAGGCAAGGCCTGGCTAGCAGTCCCGCTCTGCACCGCGACCGCCGCGCTAGCAGCCGGGCTGGCCGCCCCGCAGGCGCACGCGCAACCGCGTGGTGACGGCGGCTGGCAGTCGTACCTGGAGCAGCCCGCGAGCACCAACGTCAAGCCGGCGTCGGCCACGGTCCTGTCGGGGAGCGTCTCCAATCCCCGCGGGCTCACCGCCCGCGGGCACGGGAACACCACGCTGACCGTGACGGCGGGCGGACCCCCGGCAACTGTCCTGCTTGACTACGGGGTCGAGGTGGAAGGCTCGCCCTACGTCAGCGTCGTGTCCTATCCCAGCGGCGCGACGGCTCCGGCCGTGTCCCTGGCCTTCTCAGAGTCCAGGACGTACATGCGGACGCCAGGGGCGAGCACCCTCGCGGCCGCCGCCGCGGCCGGCGCGACGTCCGTCACGGTCAAGCCGGGAACGTCCGGCAGCCCGCTGACGTTCGCCGACGGCGACACGGTCACGATCGGGTCGCCCGCCGAGACCGATACCATCACGTCGGTCTCCGGTGTCACGCTCACCTTGAAGACCCCGCTCGCCGACGCACATGCGGCGGGGGCCACCGTGACAAGCACCCCGGGTGCCGTCACCGGCGACTCCGCGTTCCAGGCCCGCGATGTCTCCCTCCCGATCACCTCGGCGACGACGCTGACCAGCGGGTTCATGGGCGGATTGCGCTTCGAGGCGATCACCCTGTCCGCGCCTGGGACCGTCGTGCTGAGCGGCGCGGGCGTGCGGTTCGGCGGCGGCTATCTCGCCACGCCGTCTGACTACCAGGGTTATTTCCTGTCCAGCTCGGGCGTCTTCAACACGATGTACTACGACGGCGCGTACACCGAGCAGACCGACATGCAGCCCGCCGGCACCAACGGCGCGACCCAGCCCTCGGTGCTCGACGGCGCCAAGCGCGACCGGGCCATCTGGTCCGGCGACCTGGGCATCGAAGGCCAGGGCATCGCCGACACCCTGGGCAGCAACGGCAACGACTACGTGAAGCAGTCCCTGCTTAAGCTCATCACGAGCAGCCAGCAAGGCGGCGGCCTGAACGCGGACACGCTCTTCGTCACCGGGCCGTACAGCAACTCCTACTCCTCCTGGACCCTCGACGCGGCGACGGAGTACTACCGCAACACCGGCGACACCGCCTTCGCCCGGCAGGTCCTGCCCTGGCTCGAAGGCCAGCTGTCCTACGACGCGACCCTGACCGACAGCAGCGGGCTCATCGTCACGGGCGCGAGCATATCGACCACCAGCGGCGGCTACGACTGGGACTTCTACGACGGACCGAAGACCGGCGTGGTGACCGCGTACAACGCGCTGTACTACCGCGCGCTCCGGGACGTCGCCTACATCGAGGCGGGGCTTGGCAACACCGCGAAGGCCGCCGCGTACAACCGGACCGCCGGCCAGGTGCGGGACGCCATCAACGCGAACCTGCTCGACCCAGCCACCGGCACCTACTACCTGAGCGAGTCCGATCATTCCACGCTCGCGCAGGACGCCAACGCCCTCGCGGTCCTGTTCGGCGTCGCCCCCGCGGCCGATGTCCCCCGGATCCTCAACTCGCTGAAGAGCCTGTGGGGGCCGCACGGGTCCGAGCCGTACTCGGGAACCACCTACAGCAACCTGATCAGCCCGTTCATCACCGCGTTCGAGGTGGAGGCGGATTACGTCGACGGCGACACCTCAGACGCTCAGCAGCTGCTGAACCTCACCTGGGACCAGATGATCGACCCGCGCAACCCCTTCTACACCGGGACCATGTGGGAGAACATCGGCCCGGACGGCACCGTGACCGAGGCTAGGACCAGTCTCGCGCACGGCTGGGCGTCAGGCCCGACGCCGATCATGATCAGCGACGTGCTCGGCGTGCAGCCAGTGGCGCCCGGGTACCAGACCTTCACCGTCGACCCGCACCCCGGCAGCCTCCGGTGGGCGCAAGGGGCCGTCCCCACGCCCTACGGTCAGATCGCCGTCCGGTGGGAACGCAGCGGAGCGCGGTTCTCGGTGACCGTCACGGTGCCGCCCCAGGCGACGGCCTTCATCACCCTGCCCGACGGGCGCCACGTCACACTGCCTGGCGGTCCCGGCGGGACCGAGCGCACGGTCACCGGCTGACTCAAGGAGGAGATCAATGTCGCCCACATCCGGTCAGCCAGGCGCGGGCCCTTCACGGCGAGGTTTCATGAGCGTCGCCGGCGCCACCGCCGTGCTGTCCTCGATTCCCGGACTGCGCTCAGCCGGCGCCCTCGCTGCCGCGAAAACAGGGCCGGCCCGTCAGCCCGCCGCTCTCACCACCAAGCGGGAGAGCTTCCTCTCCCCGTCCGCGGTAACCCGCGTCCAAGGCGACGTGGAAAACGCCGGCGCGCTCATCAACGGCGGCGCAGCGACGCTCACCGCCAAGGCAGGCGGCACCGCTCCGCTCATAGTGCTCGACTACGACCAGATCGTGGGCGGCCAGCCGCTATTCCTGGTGAGTCAGGTAACCGGGGAGGTGACCTTGCAGGCGATCTACTCCCAGTCGCTGCCCTACCTGCTGCCCGGCGGCGACGGGTTCGGCACTACCAACGACGCGGGCGAGCGCACCATCTCCTTCGTCGGAGTTCCAGCAGGCGCGCAACTGTCCCGGGTGGAGAACTACCGGCTCACCGCCCCAGGCCCGGTCCAGGGGCACCTGCTGCAGGCCGGCCAGCGCTTCCAGGCGATCACGCTGCTCGGCTCCGGCTCTGCCCAGATCAGCGGTGTCGGCTTCCGGCCGAGCTTCCGCCTCGACACCCCGGACCATCTGTGGGCGGGGGCGTTCACCTGCAGCGACTATGACCTCAACAAGATCTGGCAGATAGGCGTGCATACCGTCAACGCGTGCTCGGTCCCGGTCGGCTCGGTGCCGCCTTTCTACCAGGCGACACACGAAGGCCTGGTTGTCTACGGCTGCGAGTACACGGCCTACCGCCCGGGCGGCGGCTGGACGGACTACACGGCGTCGTTCAACATCGAGATCCTGCAAAACGAGGCTTCCTGGCTGGTGCGCAGCGACTCCATGAGCACCGGCGCCATGATGGTCCTCTGCGCCCACGACGACACGCTGCCTGTCAGCACTCCGAACACGCTGCGCGTCTTGATCATGAACCAGGGGCCGCAGGCCCTCATCGCGGTGGTGCCGATGCCGTTCCCGGTCGCTGCGAACACCGTCTACCCGGTGAGCGTCACGGTGGCCGGCACCACGCTGACCGTGACCATCAAGGGAACGCGGGTCTTCAGCGGCACCGTGTCCGGCATGGAAGCCAGCGGCAGCTTCGGCTTCGCCAACTCCCAGGGCGCCTTGTCGCGGGCGACCGGCCTGACGGTGACCAGCCCGGCAGGAACGGTGCTGCTCGATGAGCGGCTCACCGGCCCCGGGACGGGAGACTTCATCGACGCGTGCCTGGCCGGCACGAACGTGACCCCGTCCATCATGGACGGCGCCATGCGCGACCGCCTGGTCTGGAGCGGGGACATGGGCATCAGCACGCTGACCGTGCTGTGCGGCACCTTCGACAACCAGTACCTGACCGGTTCCAGCGAGCAGTTCTTCCGGTACCAGAACAGCGACGGCAGCATCCCCATCGCGACGCCCGCGCAGGGCAACGGACTGGCGGTCACCGGCACGTTCGGGCCGCCGCCCAGTCTCAGCACGCAGGACTACACCATGCAGCAGGTGACCGACGCCTACCACTACTGGATGTGCTCCGGCGACACCGGGTGGCTGGCGACGTGGTGGCCCGCGATCCGCGGCATCATGACATGGCTCTCCGGCCAGGTGGGCACCGACGGCTTGATGAGCGGTGTGGGGCCGCTGGCCACGCAGATGTCCAGCAACGCTCACTACTACGGCTGCCTGAACCAGGCCGCGCGGATGGCCGCGGCGGCCGGGGACAGCGCCTCGGCGGCGGCGTACGCGTCGGCGGCGCCGCCGTTCGGCACGACGGTCAACACCCTGCTGTTCAACCGGTCCGCGGGCATGTACAGCGCCGCAACCACCCAGCCGACCATCTACGACGAGATCGGCAACGGATACGCCCTGCTGTATGGCCTGCCCGCGCTGGACCCGTCGATCAACACCGCGACGCTGGCGGACAGCCTGACCAAGTCACTGGCGGGGCCGAAGGGCCCGTGTGAGTCCTCCTCGGCGGTGCCCGCCGGCAACATCGCCCCGTACGAGGTCGGCTGGGAAGTCCTCGGCCGGCTCGCCGCCGGGCAAACCCAGGGCGCGCTGGACCTCATCCGCCAGGTCTGGGGGCTGATGCTGCCGCAGAACACCCCGTACTACAGCGGTGGATGCTGGGAATACGTCGCCCAGACCGGCCTGCCTGGGCTGGGCCCCGGCACCAGCCTGGCCCACGGCTGGTCCACCGGCGCGACTCCCGCGCTGTCGATGTACGTACTCGGCGTCCGCCCGCTCACCCCCGGATACAAGACTTTCATCGTCGAACCGCAGCCCGGCGACCTGACCTGGGCCAGCGGCCGGATGCCCACCCCGGAAGGCCCCATCATCATCGACTGGACCGCGAACGCCCACGGAGCCGCGGGCTTCGCTCTCAAAGTCAGCGTGCCGCCCGGCACCCGGGGGTTCGCGGGCGTGCCGTCGATCGGGGCCCAAGGCATGGTCGACGGAGTCACCGCCGCCCCGGTGACGGTCCCCGGCCACAGTGGACTGGACAAATACCGCTACTTCGGCCCGCTGATGCCCGGCAGCCACACGATCACGGTCCGTTAGCAGGCCTCGAAGTCCCCGGCTAGGGTAGTCCTCGCGAATGACCTCTGCGGCTACGGCGGCTCCGCAAATCGGCCAGCGGACCGATGCGCGGGGCCGCCGTGCCGCGGCACTGTTGATTCATGAGCGCAGGCGGCCGCGGATAGCCAGAACCTGATCCGGACCTGCGAGATCGAGGCGGCGCTGGCGGCCGTCGTGATCACGGTCGGCATTGTCCGGCGGCGGCAGCGCCGGGCCCGGCGTCGCGCCGCTTCCGCGGTCGGCTGAGGCTGGAGAGCAGGCCGCGTACGTTCGGGATAATCGTGGCCAGCACCACCGCACTGCCGCGGCTACGGCATCCCCGAGGTAGCTCCTTCTGACCGTCCGGGGGATGGCTCCGGAGTCCGTTCGGACGTAGTGTCCAACACAGGGAAGCAACACCGCACAGGGGGGAACCGATACGGAGGCCTGCGTGGTGACCAGTCAGCCAGAACCGATCAAGTTTCCCCTTCCGCCCTCACCCGTCCCTTACGACACCGGGCCCGAGATGCGCGCGCTCGCCGCGCGGTGCCCCGTCACCCACGTCGAGCTCCCCGACGGCTCTACAGCCTGGCTGGTAACCGGGTTCAGCGAGGTCCGCGAGGTTCTGATCGACCAGCGGTACTCGCGCGCGCTCGTCTACGCTTCGGACCGCCCGCGGCAGGGCCTCGACTACATCCTCGCCGAGTCGCTCATGGGCATGGACCCGCCCGAGCACAGCCGGCTGCGCAAGC
>Ga0335075_10003080_pt1 | contig 26650 bp, 27 predicted proteins | sample Lox_Sample_24_FD_206723 | JGI IMG/M metagenome (GOLD analysis project Ga0335075, IMG submission 206723) | Soil microbial communities from Loxahatchee National Wildlife Refuge, Florida, United States - Lox_Sample_2.4 | ecosystem: Environmental > Terrestrial > Soil > Wetlands | place: USA...
GTCACCGCGCAAACCGCGGGCGAGCAGATGGAGATTCGCGCCGAGGTGACGGTCGCGTGCGACGGACGATGGTCGGTCATCCGGGAAAAATCCGGACTGCCGATCATCGAGTTTCCGATGCCGATCGACGTGCTGTGGTTTCGGCTTCCGCACACCGACTCCGCACCTGAGACTCTCGGGTACCTGGGTGGCGGCCAGATGGTCATCGCAATCGACCGTGGCGACTACTGGCAGTGCGGAACCATCATCGACAAGGGCGGCTTCGAACGGGTGCAGGAGGCTGGGCTACCGCAATTCCGATGCAAGATCGCCTTGGCTGCACCGTTTTTGGCCACCAGCCTGGAGTCACTGACCGATTGGGACCAAGTCAAACTCCTGTCAGTGCGCGCGAACCGGATGCGAAAGTGGTGGCTACCGGGATTGTTGTGTATTGGCGACGCCGCGCATGCGATGTCGCCGGTCGGCGGGATCGGCGTCAACTACGCCATCGCCGACGCGGTAGCCGCCGCCAACTCAGTTGCCGGACCGTTGCGGAACGCGCGGGTGAGTGACGACGATCTGCGTGCTGTGCAAAAACATCGGCAGGGCCCGACAAGGATCGCTCAGTGGCTACAAGGCGCGCAGACGGCGAATCTCGCTCGATTGAGCAAAACCGACCCGCCGCTGTGGATGTTGCGATTGCTGAGCCACTCGGCGCCCGTCAAACGGCTACTGGGCCGGATCATGGGGCTTGGCTTTCGCCGCGAACACATCCGCACCGCCGCTGTCTATGACTAGATGCGGATCTGGCCCTTTACGGCCGCCAACCCGATATCGGTGCGAAAGTGACAGCCGGGCAATCGAATTGACCCGAGAATGTCATAGGCTGCAGAACGGGCCTCGGATAGGTCTGCCCCGGTGCCAACCACCGACAGTACTCGGCCGCCCGACGACACGATCGCGCCGTCGTCGCGACGGGCCGTTCCGGCATGCAAAACCCCGTCGGCTTCCGATCCCACGATCACGTCACCGACCCGTGGCCGGCCGGGATAGTTTTCCGCCGCCAGCACCACCGTCACCGCCGCGCCGTCGCGCCAGTGCAACTCGCCGAAGTTGGCCAGCTCGCCGTTGGCCGTCGCATAGAGCAACTGGCCCAGCGGTGAATCCAGCAACGCCAGCACCGACTGGGTTTCCGGATCGCCGAACCGGCAATTGAACTCGATCACCGCAGGCCCGTCAGACGTGACCGCCAGACCGGCGTACAGCAGCCCGGAGAACGAGCTACCGCGCCGGACAAGTTCAGCCGCAACGGGTTTGGCGATATCGTTGACGATCGCCTGGTAGACGTCGGAGGGCAGCCACGGTACGGGCGCATAGGCGCCCATACCGCCGGTGTTGGGCCCGGTGTCACCGTCGCCGACCCGCTTGAAGTCCTGTGCGGCCAATAGCGGCACGACAGTCTCGCCGTCGACGACGCAGAACAGCGACACTTCGGGACCGTCCAGATAGGACTCCAACAGCACCGGGTGCCCGGATTCGAGCAGGCCCGCGGCGTGGGCACGCGCGACCTCGCGGTTCTGCGTTACCACCACACCCTTGCCCGCGGCCAGTCGGTCATCTTTCACCACCCAAGCAGGGTCGCCGACGCCCGGACCGAATCGGTCCAGCGCTGCGTCCAAACGCGCTGGGCTGTCGACGGTCTCGCTAGACGCGGTACGGACACCGGCGGCCGCCATCACATCTTTGGCAAAGGCCTTGGAGCCTTCGATCTGCGCTGCCGCCTTGCTGGGTCCGAAACAGGCGATGCCGGCGTCGCGCACAGTGTCGGCCACCCCGAGCACCAGCGGAACCTCGGGGCCGATGACCACCAGATCGGCCCGGACCTGGCGGGCCAACGCGACGACGTCATCGCCGGACGCGATGTCGACGTGGTGCTGGTCAGCAATCGAAGCGGTGCCCGCGTTGCCCGGCGCGATAGCCAGCGCCTCGACCTGGGGATCGTCGCGCAGCGCCAACAGCAAGGCATGCTCGCGGGCACCGGAACCGATCACCAGGACGCGCACGAAACGTCACTCTAGTGGCTTAGCTCCCGGACCCACCCGAGTGCATCTTCAATGCGGCATCCACGTTGGCCTTCTTGTCCTCGCCCGCGCCCTTCGCTGCGGCTTTCTTCCGCTTCGCGACGACGCTATCTACCGCACCGTTGAGAGCTGAACCCAGCGGAAAGCCGAGATAGTGGGTGAGGAAGACGGCCATTTCCTTGAGCTCGGTCTCGGTGAGTTCGCCGTTGAGCAGCGCCGCGTTGATTTGGATCTCGGCCAGGTCGCGGTTTCCGACCGCCGTCACCGCCGTCAAGGTCATGATGCGCTTGTCGCGCATCGACAATCCCGGCCTGTTCCAGATGGTCCCGAACAGGTGGTCGACGGTCAGGTCGAAGTACGCGTCGCCCTCGATGTTGGGCATTTCCCAGCCGTAGACCTCGTTCATCTTCGCGAGGCCTTTACTGCGTAATTCGTCCATTACGCCTCTTTCTCTGTGTGCGGCACTCCGAGGCCGGCCGCCAACCGCTCGTATGCCAACTGGGCAAGCGGCAGGTCGACTGATACGGCCTGGCCCAAAGCCAGCGCCAGGCTCAGGTCCTTCTCGCCCAGGCCGCGGGTGTGCAGGAAAGGCTGGTAAAGGAAGTGATCCGGTTCAAGGTCTTTCATATCGTCACGGACCATGATGGCACCCGGGCCGCTGGTTAGGGCGTCAGTGTGGCGCACTACTCTGCCGAGCGCTTGCAGATCCAGCCCGGCCGCTTCGGCGAGTTTCAAGGCCTCACACGCCGCGGCGTACGAGGTGAACGTCAACATGTTGCGGGCCAACTTCATTCGGGTACCTGCGCCCGGCTCACCGGCATGGATGACCACCGACGCCCAGTGTTTGAAAGCCGGCTTGATCCGCTCGTACACCTCACGATCGGCCCCCACCATTGTGGCAAGCTCGCCCTTCGCAGCAGCAGCCGCGCCGCCGCTGACTGGCGCATCGACAATATGGATGCCGTGCTGTTTGAGGTCACCGGCCAGTTCGACCGCGGTGGTGTCGCTGATGGTTGAGTGGATCGCGATGACTGTGCCGGGCTTGGCGTGAGCCGCCAGCTCGCAGATAACCTCACGCACCTGCGCATCGTCCAACACGGTGACATGGATGATGTCGGCGGCGGCAACGTCGGCGATGCTGTCAGCCAGGCTGGCGCCCTTCTCGGCCAGCGGCGTCATCGCTTCCGTCCGGATGTCGTAAACCGTTATCCCGCCGGGCCATTCGGTCATCTTCGTAGCCATCGGGGCACCCATATTGCCCAGCCCGATGTAGCCGAGCTTCAAATTCTCGCTCATGACCGAATTATCTGTCCGCCGTCAACATTGAAAATCTGTCCGGTGATCCACGACGCCTCATCGGACAACAGGAAAAGGCACATGCCGACCAGATCCCCCGGAGTTCCCATGCGCGACAGTGGAAGTCCTTTGACGATGTCGTCGACAATCTGCTTGGGCGTGGTGGTCCGATTCGCCTCGGTATCAATGGGCCCAGGTGCGATGGCGTTGATGCGGATATTCTGGCCACCCAGTTCGCGGGAGAGCTGTTGAGTCAGGCCGTTGATACCCACCTTGGCCAGGCCGTAGAAATTCGAGTACAACCACGCCGCGGTGGACGATTGGTTGACGATCGCGCCGCCGCCGCGCTTGGCCATCTTCTTGTACACCGCACGGGTGCACCACAGCGCGCCGTCGAGGTTCACGCTCATGAATTTCTTGTAGTACTCAGGGTCGACAGTGAGCAGGAAATCGAGCTTCATGCCGCCGAAGATGGCGGCGTTGTTGACCAGATAGTCGATGCCGCCGAACTCGGCCAGCGTGTAGTCGGCCATCGTCTTGGCCGACACCGGGTCGGAAACGTCAACGGGCATGCTGATGGCCGTGCCACCGTCGGCGACGATCTGCTTGGCCACCCCCTCGGCCGCCTCCACATTTATATCGGCAACCACGACCGCCGCGCCCTCACGCGCCAAGGCCTCGGCGTAGGCCTGACCTATGCCGCCACCGGCCCCGGTGACGATAGCCACTTTGTCTTCAAACCGCATGTTTTCCTCTCGAAGGTGTCACTGGGCAGCTGTCGCAATGGTTTTGACTTCCAGATATTCCTCAAAGCCGGCCAGGCCCATCTCGCGTCCGTTACCGGACTGCTTGTAGCCGCCGAACGGCGCGTCCGCTGAATACCACACGCCGCCATTGACGTTGACCGTGCCGACCCGCATACGCGACGCGAACTTGGCGGCCCTTTCCGAGTCGGCGCTGAACACCGTGCCGGACAAGCCATATGGTGAGTCGTTGGCGATCCGCAGCGCGTCTTCGTCGCCGTCGTGGGCGATCACGGTAAGCACCGGCCCGAAGATCTCCTCCCGGGCGGGCCTGGCGTCGTTGGTCAGGCCCGCGATCACGGTGGGCTCGATGAAGAAGCCGACGTCTTTGTTGGCCGGCCGACCGCCGCCGCACGCGAACGTTCCACCCTCGGCGATCGCGAGATCGAGGTAGCTCTGCACGCGGTCCCGCTGGCGTGCCGAAATCAGTGGCCCGCAAACGGTTCCGGCCTCGGTCGGATCGCCCGGCTTGATCGACCCCATGGTCCCCGCGGCGATCGCCACCGCCTCGTCATAGCGAGCCCGCGGCACCACCAGCCGGGTGGTGATCGCACAGCCTTGCCCGGCGTGCATGGATGCGGTGAACGCCGAAACCGAGCACGCGCCAACCAAATCGGCGTCGTCGAGCACCACGAACGCCGACTTGCCGCCGAGCTCGAGGAACACCTTCTTGATGGTGACGGCTGCGTCGCGCATCACGCTGCGTCCGGTCGCGGTCGAGCCGGTGAACGAAACCATATCTACCCGAGGGTCTTTGGCCAATAGCGCCCCCAGGCCGTGGTCGCTGGAGGTGACGATGTTGACGACCCCGGGCGGAAAGTCGGTGTGCTCGGCGATGAGTTCACCGAGCACCGCCGCGCACCACGGTGTGTCCGGTGCGGGCTTCAGCACGATGGTGTTGCCGGCGGCCAGCGCCGGTCCCAGCTTGGCGAGATTGATCTGGTGCGGGAAATTCCACGGGGTGATCGCGCCGACGACGCCGACGGCTTCGCGTGCGACGGTGCGCCGGGTCGCGATACCCATCGGTGACGCCTCGCCGAGGTCCTGATTCCACTCGTATGACTCGGCCGTGTCGGCTGCGAAGCTCAGATCTCCGACGGGGCCCTCCAATTGGGCGGCGGCGGTGAGCATCCGCGGTGCGCCGACCTCCGATATCGTCAGCTCCCGCAATTCTTCGATGTGTGCGCGCATCGCGTCGCGCAGCTGGCGAATACACCGCACCCGCAGTTCGGTATTGCGTGACCAGTCCGTCTCGTCGAAGGCTCGCCGCGCCGCCTCGATGGCGCGGCCCATGTCCTCGGTGTCGGCGTCGGCCGCGGCACCCAGGACTTCCTCGGTGGCCGGGTTGATCGTGGCAAAGGTGCCGCCGCTGCCGCTGGTCAGCTTGCCGTCGATGAGCAGAGCGCTTACGCCGTCGGCCAGCAATGCCATCTCTGCCTCCGCCTCGTCAAAGTGGACACTTGTCCGGAATGATTACGTCGAACCATAGTCGCCCACTCCGTCCAAGTGCAAGAGCGAGCCTCCCCGAGACGCAGATTAAGGCAATTTAACTGGTATTTTGCTAACCAGACTTGCCTAGCATCACAGGTATCGTCTAACTTGGACATGTGTCCAGCGATCCAGTGGTCGCGATCACTCCCGGGGCCGCAGGTCCGGACGGGGAAGTGCCGCGCAACCGCCGCCAGGAAGAGACGTTCCGTAAGGTGCTGGCCGCTGGTGTCGAGGTCCTGCGGGAGAGCTCTTATGCCGACCTGACGGTTCGTGCCGTGGCCGCCCGCGCCAAGGTGGCACCGGCGACGGCTTATACCTACTTCTCGTCGAAAAACCACCTGATCGCCGAGGTCTACCTGAATCTGGTGCGACAAGTCCCCTACTTCACCGACGTCAACGTGCCCATGCCGATCCGGGTGGATAAGGCCTTGCGTCACCTGGCGCTAGTCGTCGCTGACGAACCCGAGGTGGCCGCGGCGTGCACGACGGCATTGCTGGGCGGCGGCGGGGATCCGGCGGTACGGTCCGTGCGCGACCGGATCGGCGCCGAAATCCACCGCCGCATCACATCAGCCATCGGGCCCGACGCCGATACCCGCACCGTATCCGTACTCGAGATGGCGTTCTTCGGCGCGCTCGTCAACGCCGCGAGCGGCGCCTACACCTATCACCAGATCGCCGACCACCTCGGCTACGCGGTCGGTCTCATTCTTGAAACCGGGGGAAACTGATGACCCTTCAGATCGACAAGCCACTACTGGACCCGTACGACTACGACTTTCACGAGGATCCCTACCCGTATTACCGGCGGCTGCGCGATGAGGCCCCGCTCTATCACAACGACGAGCTCGGTTTCTGGGCCTTGTCGCGACACCACGATGTGCATCAGGGATTTCGCAACAGCACCACGCTGTCCAACCGCGACGGCGTCTCGCTGGACCCGGTGTCCCGCGGACCGCACGCGTCGAAGACGATGTCGTTTCTGGCGATGGACGATCCCGCCCATCTGCGGCTGCGTACGCTGGTGTCGAAGGGTTTCACGCCTCGCCGGATCCGTGAGCTCGAACCCCGGGTCACCGAGTTGGCTGTGCAGCACCTCGACACCATGCTGGTGAAGGCGGGCTCCGGCGAAACCGTCGACTATGTTGCGGAATTCGCCGGCAAGCTGCCGATGGACGTCATCTCCGAACTGATGGGTGTGCCCGAGCCTGACCGCGACGGCATCCGCGCGATGGCCGACGGTGTGATGCACCGCGAGGACGGCGTCAACGACGTGCCGTCCTCGGCGATCGAGGCGTCGCTCAACCTGATCGTCTACTACCAGCAGATGATCGCCGAGCGTCGTAAAAAGCCGACCGATGACCTGACCTCGGCATTACTGGAAGCCGAGATCGACGGTGACCGGCTGACCGACGAGGAAATCCTCGGGTTCATGTTCCTGATGGTGATCGCCGGCAACGAGACCACCACCAAACTCCTTGCCAACGCGGCGTTTTGGGGCCACAAAAATCCTGACCAGCTGACCCCGGTATACCAGGATCTGTCGCGGGTGCCGCTATGGGTCGAGGAAACCCTGCGCTATGACACGTCCAGCCAGATCCTGGCCCGTACCGTGTCCGGAGAACTCACCCTCTACGACACCACCATCCCCGAGGGTGACGTGCTGCTGCTGCTGCCCGGTTCGGGACACCGCGACGAGCGGGCCTTCGACGATCCCGACGACTTCGTCATCGGGCGCGACATCGGTTCCAAGTTACTGAGTTTCGGCAGCGGCGCACACTTCTGTCTGGGCGCCCACCTGGCCAGGATGGAAGCGCGAGTGGCGCTTACCGAATTGTTCAAACGAATCCGCGGATATCAAGTCGACGAGGCCAACGCCGTCCGCGTCCATTCCAGCAATGTCCGCGGGTTCGCCCATCTACCCATGGTCGTGGAGGTCTCGTAAATGCCACGCTTCGACCCCCTGCCCGAACGTCGGCCGGCGATCGTTGCCGGCGCCTCCTCCGGCATCGGGGAAGCCACCGCCATCGAACTCGCGGCGCACGGCTTCCCGGTCGCCCTGGGCGCCCGCCGAGTCGAGAAGCTCAACGACATCGTCGGCAAGATCAACGCCGATGGCGGCGAGGCGGTCGGATTCCACCTGGATGTCACCGATCCGAACTCAGTGAAATCCTTTGTCGCACAGTCGGTCGACGCACTCGGCGAGATCGAGGTGCTGGTGACAGGTGCGGGCGACACCTACTTCGGCAAGCTCGCCGAGATCACCACCGATGAATTCGAATCGCAGCTGCAGATTCACCTCGTCGGCGCCAACCGGCTGGCCGCCGCGGTGTTGCCCGGCATGCTCGAGCGCCGGCGCGGCGACCTGATCTTTGTCGGCTCCGACGTGGCGTTGCGCCAACGTCCGCACATGGGTGCCTACGGCGCGGCCAAAGCGGCCCTGGTGGCGATGGTAACCAACTTTCAGATGGAGCTCGAGGGCACCGGTGTGCGCGCCTCGATTGTGCATCCCGGACCGACGAAGACATCGATGGGCTGGAGCCTACCGGCCGAGAAAATCGGCCCCGCACTGGAGGACTGGGCCAAGTGGGGCCAGGCCCGCCACGACTACTTCCTACGCGCGGCCGACCTGGCCCGAGCCATCACGTTCGTCGCCGAGACACCGCGCGGTGGCTTCATCGCGAACATGGAGCTTCAACCCGAAGCCCCGTTGGCCGACAACAAAGGTCGCCAGAAGCTAGCACTGGGAGAAGAGGGGATGCCGTCATGACTTCGCGAAACGACGATGCGGCGCGAGGCACGAGCGCCGGTGAGGAGTGAGCAAATGACCACCGCTATCGTGCCCAGGGTCTCCGGCGGCGAAGAAGAGCACGGTCATCTCGAGGAGTTCCGGACCGATCCAATCGGCCTGATGCAGCGCACCCGCGACGAATGCGGCGACGTGGGCTGGTTCCAGTTGGCGGACAAGCATGTCATCCTGCTGTCCGGCGCCGGGGCCAACGAATTCTTCTTCCGCTCTGCCGATGAGGATTTGGACCAAGCCGCGGCGTATCCGTTCATGGCGCCGATTTTCGGCAAGGGCGTGGTCTTCGATGCCAGCCCAGAGCGGCGCAAAGAGATGCTGCACAACTCGGCACTGCGCGGCGAGCAGATGAAGGGTCACGCGGCCACCATCGAGGCCCAAGTCAAGGGGATGATCGCCGACTGGGGCGACGAGGGTGAGGTCGACCTGCTTGACTTCTTCGCCGAGTTGACCATCTACACCTCGACGGCCTGCCTGATCGGCGTGAAATTCCGCAATCAGTTGGACTCCCGCTTCGCGCACTACTACCACGAGTTGGAGCGCGGCACTGACCCGCTGTGCTACGTCGACCCGTATCTGCCGATCGAAAGCTTCCAGCGCCGCGACGAGGCGCGCGTCAAACTCGTTGCGCTGGTGCAGGAGATCATGAATCAGCGCATCGCCAACCCACCCGAGGACAAGAGCGACCGCGACATGCTCGACGTGCTGGTGTCGATCAAGGACGGCGAGGGCAATCCCCGGTTCTCGGCCGACGAGGTCACCGGGATGTTCATTTCGCTGATGTTCGCCGGGCACCACACCAGTTCGGGCACGTCGGCGTGGACGCTGATCGAGCTGATCCGCCATCCCGAGGTCTACGCCGAGGTGCTCGACGAACTCGAGGAGCTGTACTCCGACGGCCAGGAGGTAAGTTTCCATGCACTGCGCCAGATTCCGAAGCTGGACAACGTGGTCAAGGAAACGCTGCGCCTGCACCCGCCGCTGATCATCCTGATGCGGGTAGCTAAGGGTGAGTTCGAGGTGGAGGGCTTCCCGATCCGTGACGGTGACTACGTCGCCGCGTCCCCGGCTATCTCCAACCGGATCCCGGAGGACTTTCCCGAGCCCGAGGCATTCAAGCCCGACCGCTACAACAAGCCCGAGCAGGCCGACATCGTCAATCGGTGGACGTGGATTCCGTTCGGTGCGGGCCGGCACCGGTGCGTCGGGGCGGCTTTCGCGCAGATGCAGATCAAAGCGATCTTCTCGGTTCTGTTGCGCGAGTATGAGTTCGAGATGGCGCAACCCGCCGACAGCTACCGCAATGACCACTCGAAGATGGTGGTGCAGCTGGCCCGGCCCGCCAAGGTGCGCTACCGCCGTCGTAACGGGAGTTGATCATGGGTTACCGAGTCGAAGCCGACTTGGATCTGTGTCAGGGCCACGCGATGTGCGAGCTGGAGGCGCCCGACTACTTCCGAGTGCCAAAGCGTGGCAAAGTCGAGATCGTCGATGCCGAGCCGCCAGAAGATGCCCGCGAGGAGATTGACCGGGCAGTTGAAATGTGTCCAACCCAAGCGCTATTCATCAAAGAGAAAGAAGACTGACAATGGCGTCACACTCACGCGCGGAACTCGAGGCATGGGTCGACCGGTGGCTCAAGGCCAACAAGGACTGCGAAAAGGCGGGCGATTGGAAGCCGCTGGCGGACTTCTACGCTCCCAACGCCACCTACGGCTGGAACATCGGCCCCAAGGAAGACGTGATGTGCGTCGGAGTCGACGAGATTCGAGACGTCGCGCTGGGCCTGGAAATGGAAGGCCTGGAGAACTGGGTGTATGAGTACCAGAAGGTCCTCATCGACGACAAGCAGGGCGAAATCGTCGGCTTCTGGAAACAGATCGTCAACAAGACCGACGGCACCCAGGACGAGATCTACGGCATCGGCGGCAGCTGGTTCCGTCTCAACGCAGACAAACTCATCGAATGGCAGCGCGACTTCTTCGACTTCGGTCATGTCGCGAAGATGTTCGCGACCCTCATCGAGTCCGGCGATCTGAGCGCCGGCATGCAGAAGCGGATCGAACGCAGCCTGGCCGGCGAGCAGCTGCCCGGCTACTACCCGCTGGGACAGGCCCCGGTACCCATCTGGTGATCCCCCCTGTTTACCGCACAGTGACGCAGGTCATAATGGGCTGCGAATGAGAACACGTTCTAAATTGCCGTCCGGCGCCGACCGGTCCCTTTCACCGACCCTCGGGTCAGGGCATGCTGATGGAGGTCTTTTATGAAAACAAAGGGCGCGCTGATCTGGGAGTTCAACCAGCCGTGGTCGGTCGAGGAAATCGAGATCGGCGACCCCAAGAAGGACGAAGTCAAGATCCAGATGGAAGCGGCCGGGATGTGCCATTCCGACCACCACCTGGTGACCGGTGGTATTCCGATGGGCGGCTTTCCGGTTCTCGGCGGCCACGAGGGCGCGGGCATTGTCACCGAAGTGGGTCCTGGGGTCGAGGGCTTGGCCGAGGGCGACCACGTGGTGCTGTCCTTTATCCCGTCCTGCGGCAGTTGTCCGACCTGTCAGTCGGGCATGCGCAACCTGTGCGACCTGGGGGCCGGGCTGCTCAATGGTGCAGCGGTCAGCGACGGAACGTTTCGGATTCAGGCCCGCGGCCAAAACGTCTTTCCGATGACGCTGCTGGGAACCTTCTCGCCACACATGGTTGTGCACAAGAGTTCGGTGGTGAAGATCGATCCGTCGGTGCCGTTCGAAGTGGCTGCGTTGGTGGGCTGCGGCGTGACCACTGGCTACGGATCGGCGGTCCGCACCGCCGACATCCGGCCGGGCGAGGACGTCGCAATCGTGGGTATCGGCGGGGTGGGCATGGCCGCGCTGCAGGGCGCGGTCAACGCCGGCGCACGTTACATCTTCGCCATCGACCCGGTGGAGTGGAAGCGCGACCAGGCCCTCAAATTCGGCGCCACTCACGTCTATCCCGACATCAACACCGCACTCGGCGGCGTCATGGAAGTCACCTACGGCCTGATGGCCAAGAAAGTTGTCGTGACCGTCGGCGAACTCCATGGCGCCGATGTCGAGAACTACATGATGCTGACCTCTAAAGGCGGCACCTGCGTGCTGACGGCGATCGGCAGCCTGCTGGACAACCAGGTGAATCTCAACCTGGCGATGTTGACCCTGATGCAAAAGAACCTGCAGGGCACTATCTTTGGTGGCGGCAACCCGCAGTACGACATCCCGCAACTGTTGTCGATGTACAAAGCCGGCAAGCTCAACCTCGACGACATGATCACCCGTCAGTACAAGCTGGAGCAGATCAACGACGGCTACCAGGACATGCTGGACGGCAAGAACATTCGCGGCGTCATCCGGTATACCGACGCCGACCGGTAGTTCGTCTGCTGCCGAGTGGCCAGTTATGACACTGGATTTCGCGAGAAGCGTGCAATAAGTGGCCGCTCGACGGCAGCTGATAGGAGAGCGAAATGTCTCAAGAAACCGTTCAACAGTCCCCCGCTCTGACCGCGTCACAGTCATCGTGGCGCTGCGTGCAGGCCCACGACCGGGAGGGCTGGCTGGCCCTGATGGCTGACGACGTCGTCGTTGAGGACCCGATCGGCAAGGCCATCACCAACCCCGACGGCACCGGTGTGCGCGGCAAAGACGGGGTCGCCGGGTTCTACGACACCAACATCGCCGCCAACCAGCTGAAGATCACCTGCGAGGAGACGTTTCCGTCCAGTGATCCCAACGAGATCGCGCATATCCTGGTGCTGCGCAGCAAGTTTGACAACGGAATCACCAGCAGCGTGCGCGGCGTGTTCACGTATAAGGTCAACGACGCCGGCCTGATCACGAATATGCGCGGCTACTGGAACCTCGACATGATGACATTCGGCACCGAGGAGTGAGCTCGCTGCTGGCCGACCGCGGCGCCGTCGTGGTCGGCGGGTCGCGGGGTATCGGCGCGGCGGTCGGGAGCTTGTTGGCACAGCACGGCGCCGGTGTGGTGGTCAATGGCCGCGACGGCGATGCTGCCCGGGCCACCGCCGATCGGATTACCGCCGACGGTGGACGTGCGGTCGCCCATCCTGGTTCACCGTGCGATCAGTCGGCAGCGGAATCCTTGGTGGACCGGTGTATTGACGAGTTCGGCGCCATGCACATCCTGGTGAACTGTGCCGGCATCGCCGAACCTCCGGGCTCGTCCATCCTCGACATCAGCCCGGCCCAGTTCGACGAGCTGCTCGAGGCGCACCTGGGCACCGTATTCGCGACCTGCCGGGCGGCCGCCCCGCAGATGGTCGAGCAGGGCAGCGGCAGCATCGTCAACACCAGCTCGTTCGCGTTTCTGGGTGATTACGGCGGCAGCGGATACCCAGCCGGCAAGGGTGCAGTCAACAGCCTGACGCTGGCGATTGCCGCCGAACTGAAAGAGCACGGCGTGCGGGCCAATGTGGTGTGCCCCGGGGCCAGGACGCGGTTGTCGACCGGGCCGGACTACGAGGCTCACATCACTGAGCTGAACCGGCGGGGAATGCTCGATGACGTCTCGATGCAGGGGTCGCTGGATGTGGCACCGCCGGACTACGTCGCCCCCACTTACGTCTATCTGGTCAGCGATCTCGCCCGCCGGGTGAGCGGCGAAATCTTCGTTGCCTCAGGTGGTTTCATCGGGCGATACCCGCGAACCACGCCCGTGTTGATCGGCTTCCGAGACCACCACGGCGCACCGCCGTGGTCGGTGGCCGAGCTTTCCGCATTGATCGACGGCGGAGCCGCCTAGCCGGTCTCGTGCCGGAAAACCAGGCTGGCCTTCAGCGCCGTCTTGGCGCCCACCATGCCAAACATGTTGCCTTCCACCGCGAACTGCTTGCGGGCGATCGTCGTCTGTGCCGTCAGCCGCACCTCACCGTCGCCGAGCACCTCGACGTGGGCCTGGAGCGGCACAGGCGCTGTGATGCCCTTGGCGGTGAGAGTGGCGTTCAGGCGCACGGTGTCACCACCGGCGGGCTCACCGCCGATGACGTCGACGGTGATGTTCGGGTACTTTTCCACATCGAAGAACGCCGGCGACCGCAGATCCTCATCGCGTTTTCCCAGTCCGGTGTGCACCGAGGCGGCCTTGACTTCGAGTCGGCCGGATACCGTTCGAGCGTCCTGAATTTGACCGCCGCCGCTATATTCGGTGAACTCGCCGCGGACCTTCATGGCGCCCCACATCGTTTTGTTCTCAAACCTGATGGAGGAACGGTCCGGTACGACGCTCCAAACACCCACCGACTCGGGGCTGCTGAGAAATGTTGTGACAGCTAGCATGTCGCCTCCCTGCAGGTGAGCGCGGGTTGATAGCGCAGCGCCGCTGCGAACCCGTCGGCATTCGCACCAGCTAGCTTTCGACGATAGTCCTCGCGGCCTCTCCGCAACAGCAAAGTGCGCCAGATGCCCCAGCGACCGGGGTCGCGCGGCCGGACTCATATGCTGGAGCGCATGGCCACCGTCTTCACCAAGATCATCAACGCCGAACTACCTGGCCGGTTCGTGTACGAGGACGACGAGGTCGTCGCTTTCTTGACGATCGAGCCGATGACGCAGGGGCACACGCTGGTGGTGCCGCGCGCAGAGGTCGATCAATGGCAGGACATCGACACGGCCGTGTTCGGCCGGATTATGTCGGTGGCTCAGCTGATCGGTAAGGCCGTCTGCCAGGCATTCGACGTCGACCGCGCCGGTGTGATCATCGCCGGGCTCGAGGTTCCTCACCTGCACGTCCACGTCTTCCCGACGCGCAGCCTGGGCGATTTCGGCTTCGCTCACGTCGACCGCAATCCATCGCCGCAATCCCTCGACGAGGCCCAGGCCAGGATCAAGGCGGCCCTCGCCGAGCTGACCTGACCTTCGACGGGTAATTTCCCGGAAGCAATCAGTTCCGATCTTCATAACCGTGCGTTGTCGTGAATTGGTTCGCAAAAGCCTTATGGGCAGATTTCGCCCACTCATCCATCTTCTCGATATTGATGCCGAAGGTGGACTTATATGAGGCACCCAGTAAGAACAGTGCGATCACGTACACGACCGCCATCACCCAGGCAAGTGCTTGCCAATCCTTATTTATTTCGATCGGGACCAATATGCTTGAGACCGTAAGAGCCAACACGACTGCCAGTAGTCCCCCGTATGTGATGATGCTGGCGGCGGCCATCCCAAACCTCCGCTCTTTCAACAATATCGGAAGCTCAACTACTAGTCTGCCGCTGGTATGCCCGATCCAGAGCCTAGTTGGATATTTAATACTGGGGATCTGATCCAAAAGCCTCTGCTCCAATATGAAGATCGCCTGATTGTGCGCAAATACGCGACTATTCAGCTGCGAATGCCAAGCGATCATCAGAAATGCGGGTATAGGAACAACCGGCACCAGGTAGTGCGGTATTGCAAATGGCTTGGTGGCCCACGCAACGCCAGTTACCGTGACATAGGCCATGAAGATGCTTATCAGGCTAAGTGCGTGGCCAAGAATGTTTTGCACTTCGCTTCGTTCAGCTGCATACAACGCAGCGAGCGCGTTCGCGGAGTCATCGCTGCGAGTCGTCATCGAATCGCCCCTTGTCTGCTCTAATCGCGCACAGGTCCGGACGTTGCTTGACGTCGGATAACTTTATCTCCGAGCGGCCGCTGAGCTTGGTTGTCCGACTCTGCGCGCCGAGCGCGCGGCACGGGTGTGCACGTCGGCGACGCGCGGCAGGCTGACATAAAAGCGGCAGCCCTGTCCGGGCGCCGTGGTCACGGTGACGATGCCGCCATGGGCGTTGACCAGGGAGTCGACGATCGACAGCCCCAGGCCGCTACCGCCGCTGATCCGCGCGCGCGACGAGTCGGTGCGATAGAACCGTTCGAAGATGCGCAGCGCGTCCTCCTGACTCATGCCGGGGCCTTCGTCGACAACCTCCAGGATCGCGTCGTCGACGTCAGTACCGACCCGCACGGTGATGTCAGCGGATTCCGGCGTGTGTTGCAGAGCGTTGGTCACCAGGTTGCTAATCACCTGACGCAACCGGGGCTCGTCGCCCAGCACCTCCGGAGTGCCGGGACCGTCGAGCACTTCCATGGTGATTTTGCGCATCGGGGCGACCGCCTGGGCGTCGTGCACGGCGTCGGTGGCCAGCGCCAGCAAGTCCACCCGGTTCTGCTCGATCGGCCGCTGCGCATCGAGCCGGGCCAGCAGCAGCAGATCATCGACCAGCAGGCCCATCCGCCGCGATTCGCTTTCGATTCGCGACATCACCATTTCCATGTCGCGGGCGGCACCCTGGCGGTACAACTCAGCGAAGCCGCGCATGGTGGTCAGCGGGGTGCGCAGTTCATGGCTGGCGTCGGTGATGAAGCGTCGCATCCGCTCTTCTGAGGTCCGCGCCTTCGCCGCCGAGGCCTCAGACGACGCGAACGCCCGCTGAATCTGGGCGAGCATTCCATTGAGCGCCTGAGAAAGCCGGCCCACCTCCGTCCGCGGATCACGTTCGGGCACACGGCGATCCAGCTCGCCGGCGGCGATCGCCGCAGCGGTCTTTTCGACCTCGGTCAACGGTCGCAGGCTCCGGTGCACCACCCAAGACCCGGCCAAGCCGAGGACCAGCAACACCGCCGCACCAATGCCTAACTGCAGCAAGACCAGTGACCGGACCGTCTGCTGGATGTCGGATAGGTCGTAGGCGACGGTGACCAATCGACCGGTCGTTCCGCGCACAGACACCACCCGCCATTGCACGGCGGATTTGTCGACCGATCCGACCGTCGTCGGTTGAGGGCCGACGTCATTGTTGTCGGGCAACGCCGGTTCTGCGTTGCTGTCGTTGACGACCGTCGTCGTGTGCCCGTCTATGGTGACGTAGCGCACGAAGAAGTCCGACGGCGGGCGGTCCAGCGTCGGCCCCCGGCGCACCGGAAGCGATCCCCGCGGTGCCTGCGCCCAACCGCGCGACGCCTCCCTCAGCGTCTGGTCGACCCGCTTGATCAGGCTGTGCCGCAGGATCTCGGTGACCGCGACGCCGGAGGCCGTCAGCCCGCAGGCCGCCAGCAGCAGGAGGGCGGCGACCAGGGCGAGGCGGAGCGACAGTACGGCCACAAATCGTCTCGGCATGATTCGACCCGAAACCGCGCGGATGCTTATCGGGGCTCCCGCAGCACGTAGCCCACCCCGCGCAAGGTGTGCAGCAGCCGCTTCTCGCCGGTGTCGATCTTGCGGCGCAGATACGACACGTAGGACTCCACGACGTTTACGTCACCGCCGAAGTCATAGCGCCAGACGTGGTCCAGGATCTTCGGTTTGCTCAACACGGTGCCGGCGTTGATCACGAAGTAGCGCAGCAGCGTGAACTCTGTGGGCGACAGCGACACCGGCTCGCCGGCCTTCCACACCTCGTGGGTGTCCTCGTCGAGTTCGATGTCGGCGAACGTCAGGCGCGCGTTGCGATGCTCGGTCACCCCTTTGCCGCTGCGTCGCAAAATGACTCGCAGCCGCGCGACGACCTCTTCCAGGCTGAAGGGTTTGGTGACGTAGTCGTCTCCGCCGAGCGTCAGCCCGGCGATCTTGTCCTGCAACGAGTCGCGCGCGGTGAGGAACAGCGCGGGCGCATCGATGCCGTCGGCCCGGAGCCTGCGCAACACCCCGAACCCGTCCATTCCGGGCATCATGACGTCGAGGATCACCGCATCCGGCTTGACGTCGCGAGCCAGATCCAGCGCCGCCGGCCCGCTCGTCGCGGTGTGCACCTCGAAGCCCTGGAACTTGAGGCTGACCGACAGAAGTTCGACGATGTTGTCTTCGTCGTCGACGACAAGTACCCGTGCTTCCGGAGTGGTTTCTTGTGCGATCGCTGATGTCATCTGTCTATTTCCTCGCACTTAGCTCAACGCAGCCTCGACAAAAGCTGTGGACTTGCTGTCAGTTGGCACGCATTGTTTTGTCACAGTCCCCCGATGGCTGCTACCGGCGCGAATACACTCGGGGCATGAACCTCGGCAAAAGCCTGGCGAGCATCGCCACCGCGCCCGTGCGAGTCGGACTCGCTGCTGCCGACGCGGGCCTCGGCGTTGCGACGTCGGCGCTTGGCCTGGCGCATCGAACATTGGGTGAGGCGGGCGCGCCCGGGGGGTCGAATGCGGTCGTGCACATGCTGGGCATTGACGACGCCATTACCCGCGCCAACCGGCTGGCCCGGTTGTTGGACGACGACGCGCCGCTTGGGCGCGCCCTTGCCACCGATGGGCCGATCGATCGGCTGCTGCGTCCGGGTGGGGTGGTCGACATGCTCACGGCACCGGGCGGCCTGCTCGACCGGCTGACCGCCGAGGGCGGCGGGTTGGAGCGGGCGCTGAAGCCCGGCGGCCTGGTGGACCAACTGACCGCCGACGAGGGGCTGATCGAACGGGTGCTTGCCGAGGATGGGCTGGCTGATCGCCTGCTCGCCGAGGGCGGATTGATCGACAAGCTGACCGCCAGACACGGACCGCTCGAGCAGCTCGCCGACGTCGCCGACACCCTGAGCCGGCTGGCACCGGGGATGGAGGCGCTGGAACCGGCGATCGCGACGCTGCAGGACGCCGTCATGTCGCTGACCATGGTGGTCAATCCGCTGAGCAGCATCGCCGAGCGAATTCCGCTGCCCGGCCGCCGCCCAACCCGGCGTTCTTCGCCGCGGACCGTGCGTTCCCAGCGTGTTGTCGACCACGAAGAATAAGGCATTAGGCGGACACCGGTTAAAACCAGCCCCCTTAGCTCAGTGGTAGAGCATTCGCCTTGGTAAACGGGCGAGTCGAACGTTATTTGGATGCTCACGCGGCTGGAGCGTCAATAGGACCGGCCGTGACGTACCGCTGTCGCCGGTAGTACCGACCGCGGCCGCGATTTTTCGCCTTATAAATCGGCAGCTGGCTGTCACAGTTGGGACAAATTAGCCGCAGATTCCCACGACGGTTATTGCTTGGGTCTCCATTGATGTGGACGACGACCAGCGCCAGGGTCACGCCATTCCACTTGTCCTCGATGCGCAGATCGCACAGCAACCGCGCTGCTGCTCATAGAGGTAGTCCCGGACGCAGTGGCCTTGGTGCGACGTGCGACCACAGACTCCGGTCTCGAGCCAGGCCTCCAAGAGCAAGCGTCGGCGGTGTGGCTGTTGGCACGCATTGGTGCAGAACACCTTTAGCCGACAGCCTTCGACATCGACTCCGCACCCGAGACAGGTCATTGGCACAGATATGGAGCCGCGTGAGAGACTCGAACTCTCGACATCCGCTTTACAAGAGCGACGCTCTACCAACTGAGCTAACGCGGCCGGCTCGACGAGCCAGGACGATTCTACGACGGGGCGATGCCGTCGGAGCTGCGCGCCTACTAGAGGTGGCGAAGGTGCGAGACGCCACTGTCCGTGTCCCATCGTGCGGCAGGTCGCGGAAGGCGTGCGTCGGTCGGCTGACTGGTCTAGGCCGAGACGACGGCGGGAGTCTTAACCCGAGAGGTCAAATGCTATGAGCAGTCGCCACCGTGGCGCGTCCAGGCCCACTCACAATCAGGATTGGTGCATAGGGCCGGTTCGGACCTAGTTTCTCGCTCGTAGGAATCCTGAGCGCCTTGAGCATTCGCCGACGTTATCGGGATGTCAGGGTTGACGGTTCGGAATTTCGCTATCACCGTTTCCACATAGTGCGGGGTTTCACTGGTGAGGTCGTCGTCCAACACGTAGCGGTAGTGGTGAGCCTGGTTACTCGCCGTCTCCCGACCGTCGTTTTTCTCACTAACCACGACGCGGATAGTCCCGCGCTTCATCTTCCGGGCGTAATTTAGCAGCCAGTCGGCATAGTCCACCTTGACGCCCAATCGCTCCGCGAGGAGATTCCGGTCGGTGCCACCCTCTTCCAGGAACCGAACTGCCTTACCGAACTGGTGATCACCCGCCATCTCGTACCGCGCTAGCTCAGCCCACACTTCCGGCGTCGGCGGGAATACCTCATCGAGACCTCTATTCACACTTTTCTCCTTTGGCCGCGTGTCACGTCAAGCTCCGCCCCGGTGAACTCGGCAGGTGCGTGCCCTTGGATAGATACTTGGCTGCCTTCGTGAGTATGCGCTGTGTGGCGGCTGCGTCGACATTTGCATCCTGAAGGACCTCTACACTTACTCCTCAAGAGGAGTTCTCATGAATTGTCGCCGTCTGGTGTCGGTGCTCGGTACTGTGTCGGTGGCGATCATCGTCCCTATTCAGGCTCATGCCCAGCCTCCGACACAGTGTTTGACCAACACCCCCAAGGGCAAGCAGGTCTACGTGCCCTGCGATCTGCTCAACGCTGGCGCCAATTTCCCGCCGGGGCAGCGTTGTCCTCCACCGCTTGAGCAGTACCCGAAAGATGTGGCGGACTGGTGCGGCGAAGGCCCAGGCCTTGCGAGTCCCACGCCCACCAGTCCTACGAGCCCGACAGGTCCGACGAGTCCTACGAGCCCTGTGAGTCCCACGAGCCCGGCGGCTCCGGGCAATGCACGGTGACGACATCCTGGATGAGGTGCTCCAGTTGGGCTACAAACCTCGCGCTCGGATCGATGCGGTTGTAGTTGAGCGCCGCCAACACAATGCCCACAATTTGCCCGCAGTTACAGATATCTGCAGTGATCTCTGGTGATGAACTTTCGCTGCTAGGACGGGCTTTCGCCCTCTCCGGCTGGCCCGTCAGAACAGTTCAGTCCTGACTGGGGGCTCCAGCCAAGAGGGGCTCCGCGCGGGCAACGACCAGATGTATCGGTCGTGGGCGACGCCCGGCTGGCGGCACAGGCCTCTGTTCCGATTTAGGCCCGGCCCGCTGGTAGCTGCCCTGGGCAGTCGTCTAGCCGAGCGCTGTCACGCGCTGCGGTGTGTGCGCCTGGCCGCGAAGAAGTCGGCCCACGACACCATCTCGGGGTACTGCTTAAGCAGGGCTCGCCGCTCACGCTCAGTCATGCCGCCCCAGACGCCGAACTCGACCCGGTTGTCCAGCGCTTCGGCCCCGCACTCGAGGATCACCGGACAATGCCGGCAGATCACCGCGGCTTTGCGCTGCGCGGCGCCGCGCACGAACAGCTGATCGGGATCGGTTGCGCGACAACGAGCTTGGGACGTCCAGGCGGCCCGGCCGCCGGCCTCCGCACGGTGGATTAAGCTCTGCGTTGTTTGCATCACGCTGCCGCTTTCACATACAGCTGGGCTACCAGATTCACCCATTGCCTGGCGCCATCCCGGCTACCCAACGGAATGGGGTCGTGACGAAACTCGATCCCGGCGGCAGCGGCCAGCAGTGGGGTCGCATATAGCAACCAATAGGGCCGTTGAGGAGGTTGAAACGCCCCGGCTATCTCAACGCCGGACGCACTGATAGCACTGATGCGGGGACGGGCAGAGCCTTCCTCATCCTCAACAATCGAGTAGCCGCGGCTCATCGCACCCGCACTGGCCCAATCTGCCGGTGGTTGGGTCGGCCCCTGGTGTGTCGACTGCGTCGCGGGCGCATCGAGGGACTGTCGCACTAGGACCATGGCTACTCCCCCGCTCGGCGACCGCTACGGCCGTTCGGTTCGCTCAACACAATCAGCCTTTCAGTCAGCGGTTAACGAGGAATCGGGGGTTTCCCTAAGGTCGCGGCCCACCGCAACCCCTCATCCCGCAATTCGGGTTATCCGAGCCCCCACGTCGGAGCTAAGTCGCTCGAGAGGGATGCCGGCGCGCCGGCATGCCTCGACGACCATGTCTGGCGAGCACGCGCCGAAGACGCCATAGATGACCTCGTCGGTGGGCACCGCCAGTGTCACCAGCAGTTCAACCAGGGCGCCCTCCGAACGCATCGCGGCGACGACGGCGTCGAGTTGGCCGACGGTGTCGTCAAGCGGTTGTTTGGTGACCTCCGGTCGGTACCATTCTGCGAGGTAGCATGCGACCTGCGGTGCTGCGCTGCCCACGGGAGGGACACTAGCGATCCGCGGCTCCAGGCGAATCGGGTGTTTCCCTAACGTTGAGTTGCCTCATCCACTGCCCGAGTTCCGCACGTGAGTGGATGCCGAGTTTGCGGTAGACGCGGGCCAGGTTGTGTTCGACGGTCTTGGGGCTGATGAATAAGGCGGCCGCGACGTCGCGGTTGGTCATGCCGGAGGCCGCAAGTTCGGCCACCCGCTGTTCAGTGGGCGTGAGCCCCGGTTCGCGGCCGGGGCCGACTTTGGTGCGTGCCAGCTCGGCGCGGGCGTGTTCGGCCCAAAGGCGGGTTCCCATGCTTTCGAATGCACCCAACGCCTCGTGCAGCGTCGCCGCGGCGGCCTCTTTCCTGCGCTGCCGACGCTGTAGTTGGCCGAGCAGCAGCTGGGTGCGCGCACGTTCAAAAGGCATTGGTAGTCGCCGGTGCTCGGTCATCGCCTGGTGTGCAACCTGTTCGGCGGCTACGACGTCACCGCGGGCGGCCAGCCACATGCTGCGGCAGCGCGCGCCGACGGCCAGCATCCAGGCGCGGTCGAGTTGGCTACCGTTACGTTCCAGCGCCTCGATCAGCGGCTCGGCATCGTCGAAGCGACCTAGCGCGACCATCGCCTCGACCGCGTCCGGGATGTACCAGGCGGTGAGGATCTCGGTGCCGGGAATGGTGTTGAAGATGGATAGGATCGGCTGCAAGGCATTCAGCGCTTCGGCGTAGCGGCCGAGCGAAACCTCCAGAAATCCCAATGTCATGGCCGGCCAGTAACCCGGCAGCCGGTGCGATCCTCGCTGGGCGGTTTTCATGGCTTCATCGGCGTCGGTGCGGGCGTCGCGCTCACGCCCGCTGTAGGCGGCGACTGCTGCGCGGACGCTCAATGGAATTACGAGCACGTTGTCACCGCCGAGCTGCTCGGCCCGCTCCACGGCGTCGTTGGCACTATCTGTGGCATCGGCGAAGCGTCCCTGCCAAATATCGACCCACGTGCTATACCCGGCAACAGCCACTACGTCGCCTTCCGCACCGCGTTCGACGCAGCGCTGTCGTATGGCTTGCATCTGGGCGCGGGCTTCCTCGAGCCGACCCGTGCAGGCCAGTATCAGAGCGTTGATTGCGCTGGCGCGGAACGGAATTGGCACGTCGATGTCTGGGTCTTCCAGTTCGAGCGCACGCCTCAGAGCGGCTTCGTCGAACCCTTGTCCGTACGTGAAGCTCGCCCGCACCAACATCGCGAGCGCCTGACTGGTCAGCGTTGGAAGGTCGAGTCCTTCGGCAACGGTCACCGCTTGGCGCGCGTGTCGCAATGATTCGTCGTACCCCTCGACGTTGAGTTGAACAAACGACAGCATCAGCAGGGTCTGCACCAGCACCACGGGATTACCCTTAGCGTCGTCGAGCGCAGCCTCCAGTCGATCGGCGGCTTGCAGGAAGCTGTTGTCGTAGATACGCATTCCGGCAAGCAAGTCGAATGCGATTGCCCGAGCCGGGCTGGGCGCCATACCGTCGATGATTGGCGCGAGCACGGCTTGGGCTCGATCGGTATCGCCGGCCTGGAAACGGTGCTGGGCCGCCCGTATCCGACGCGATGACGTGTCACCACCGAGCCCAATGGCCAACTCGATCAACTCTGCTGCGGCCGCGGGCGCTCCGCGCGCCAGCGCCGCATCGGCCGCTTCGTCTAGAGCCCGAAGGGTTGCCGGATCCGCGCGAGTGGTGGCTAATCCGAGGTGCCTGGCTTTAAGCTCGGGCAGGGTCACAACGTCTGCCAGCGCCCGATGCATCTTCCGCCGGCGAGCCGGACCGGCGTCGGTGTAAACACTCCTGGCCAGCAACGGGTGGGAAAATAGCACCCGATTGCCGTCAATCCTGATGATGTCGTGACTCTCCGGCTCTTCCAGTACCTCGACCGTGCGCTCGACGCCGCTGCCGGTGGCCCGTGCCAGCAGTTCCACCGTCGGATCGGCCGTACAGGCCGCGGCCAGTAACACTTCCCGGGCGTCGGCTTCTAGGCGTCCGATCCGGGCACGCACGAGCCCGGCCAAAGTGGCAGGCAACGCCGCCTCGGACTCGGATAACCGGACGCCCACCGCGCGCGCCAGTTCGAGTGCGTAAAACGGGTTGCCGCCCGATAACTCGGCGATGCGCACCATCGTTGGCCGCGGAAACGACCGACCTAACTTCTCCAAGAACAGTGTGTGTAGTCCGCCAATGGTCAAGGGCTGCACCCGAATCCGTACAATACCATCGGGCCTGCTCTGTTGCAGCCACGCGGTGCCGTCGATGTCGGGATCAGTCCGCTCGGTAAACAGCACCCCGACTCGTCCTCGTAGCCGCCGGGTGGCGAAGGCGACCACGCTTTTACTCGACGAATCCAGCCATTGCACATCGTCGATGGCCACCAGTACCGGGGTGTCCACTGCCAGCCGCTCGACAACGGCCAAGAACGCCGCCGCAGACACGCGCTGGTCGGTGGCGGGCCCACCGCCGTTAGCCCGCAGCAGAACTCGTTCCAGCGCCAGCCGCTGTACTTCGGGAAGTGCTGTGAGGATAGCTGATTCGACATCCCCCAGTAGATCGGCCACCGCTGCGTAAGCCAATATCGACTCGGCGTGTCCCGCTCTCGCCGATAGCACCCGAAATCCGCGCTCACTCGCCTGCTCAATCGCGGCCAACCACAGCGTGGTCTTGCCGATGCCCGCCTCGCCGTCAATGACGGATACCGACGGTTGCACGCCCGCCGCCATCAGGAAATCAGCTACGGCTCGGCTCTCGACCGACCGGTCGCCCACTGCCCCGGCCACGACGCAATCATCGCAGCCAAGTCAATACCTGAAAGTCCAACATCTTGGACGCATTTCGTCCCGCTGGGCCAGCTGCCGGTCTCGGATAGCGAGTCAACTCGCCGCGACGGCCGGTGGAAGGGCAGAGCTCAGCGACCGCAGCTGGTCGGAAAGTCCAGCAGCTCTTCGTATTTCGGTGAAGGCGTCGATCATTGCATCGGTGGCCTCGTGCGGATCGGCCAGCGTGACATCGTCGGTCAACACCGAGATGGCCAGTTGATCCACGTAACTCCACACGGTGATGTTCAGACCGCTTCCCGTCACCACCGGCCCCACGGAATAGATCTCGCTGACCGTCGCGCCCTCGATGTGACCGCGCTCGCGGGGGCCTGGCACGTTGGAGATCGTCAAGTTCATGACGCTGGCTGACTCGACGCGCCGGGCTTGCGTGCGAAAGAAACGCGGCGCGAACGCGGGCGGAAGATAGGACAGCCAGGCCGGCAGCAGCGTCGGCCCGAGCAACTGGTGGTTCTCTTTGGCGATCTTGGTAGCCATCGACGTCAGCTTCACCCGCTGCAGCGGGTCGTCGATGTGAACCGGCAGCGACGGAGTCATGTAGGTGAACTCGTTGCCGTCCAGGCGGTCTGGGGAGGTGTTGTAACTGATCGGCACACCGGCGATCAGCGGTGCGTCGGCACGCCCGTCGTAGCGCAGCAGCAGCCGGCGTAGCGCGCCGGCTGCCATCGCCAACACGACGTCGTTGAGCGTCACACCGAGGTGCTTTCCGGTCTCCTTGACATCGGACAACGCCAGCGGCGCGGTGGCGAACCGCCGCCCCGACGTCACGCGGTGATTGATGAAGCACTGCGGCGGCGCGAAGTTGCGGGCGAGGTCCGGATGCGGGCCACGTTCCTTGGACCGGCGCCGCACCCGCGAAACCCCGGTGGCTGTCTCCCGCACCAGCCGGGGCAGTTTGCGGATCAGTCCCATGTGGTCGCGGGCGGCCGCCCGCAGCAGGTCCGCGCGCGTGAACGGCCGACCAGCAGAGCTGAGCAGCGGGACATCTGCGGGCTCGTGCGGCTCCAACGCCTTGGCCATCTGGTTGGCTGATGCGACGCCGTCGGCCAGCACGTGGTGAACCTTGTGGATGATCGCGATCCGGTTCTCGGCCAGTCCCTCGGCGACATACATCTCCCACAGCGGTCGGCTGCGGTCCAGCGGGGTGCTCGCGATCTCGCCGATCAACTGGTCAAGCTCACGACGGCCGCCCGGGGCTGGCACTCGGGCCTGGTGCAGGTGATAGTCCAAATCAATGTCGGAGTTCTGCACCCACATCGGGTGATGCAACTTCAGCGGGACGTCCACCAGCTGAAAGCGAAGCGGTGTCAACGCCAACAGCCGTGGATAGGCGACCTGGCGGAACAAATCGAAACTGAATCCGCCCTCCACACCTGACACATCGAGCACGCCGATCTTGAGCGTGTGCATGTGGATTTCGGGTGTCTCGCTGTAGAGCATCAGGGCATCCACGCCGTTGAGCCGCTTCACATTACATCCCGTTTGTCGACGCCAGCGAGGGCCATGCCCCATTTGACCTCTTCTAACCGATCGTCGGGCGGCTTCGGCAAAACTTCAGGCGAGCACCCGGCCGCTTTACAAAGAGACGTCTATTTGTAAATAGAGCGGTGGCGTGCGGAAGCCAGTCACGGCTCGTGCTTACCCACCACCACCCGCTGCGCGGTGTGCCGGCGCGCACCGCTGCGGCCGCGCAGGCACGGTTCGCCGCGGCCATTTCAGCCACCGACGGGGCGGTTCTGGAGCTGTAGCCAGCCGAATCGTGACCACGATTTGGTCACAACTAGGCGCTTCACTTAGTCGAAGGAAACGGCCTGCCGTGCCACGTTGTCGCTGGTAGCAGATGTTTTGACAGCCTCGTCAAAACGGGGCCGTTAGTAGGCTCGCAATCGCGTTTCACAGCAGGCTGCCGCATACTGGACACCAAGTTCTATACGTAGACCGCGCACATTGCAACCCGGGGGTCACGCGCGGCGCCCATGGACAGTCGAGGTTGTGGTGGTAGACCAGCAGCGATCCGGTGCTAAGCATCGCCACCGTGCGACGCCGCCCGCTGTGCAAGGCCGCGGGTTTATCGGCGCCTTCTTCGCGTTGGTGGCCTTGGTCGTGTTGGTGGCGACCGGGTCGGGGTGGTGGATGGCCCACGGCATGCTGGGCGGGATCACCGTCTCGCAGGCCCTGAGCTCCCAGGATCCGAAATCTACCGGCGACGGACAGAACATCCTGCTCATCGGGCTCGACTCCCGAAAAGACCAAGACGGCAACGACCTGTCCTGGAACTTGCTGAAACACCTACACGCCGGCGACTCCGACGACGGCGGCTACAACACCAACACCCTGATCCTTGCGCATGTCAGCGC
>Ga0335075_10003081_pt1 | contig 26648 bp, 23 predicted proteins | sample Lox_Sample_24_FD_206723 | JGI IMG/M metagenome (GOLD analysis project Ga0335075, IMG submission 206723) | Soil microbial communities from Loxahatchee National Wildlife Refuge, Florida, United States - Lox_Sample_2.4 | ecosystem: Environmental > Terrestrial > Soil > Wetlands | place: USA...
AGCACCTCGAGCATCACCCGCCCGACGTTGCCGGTGGCGCCGACGACGGCGATGCGCGTCATCGCGGACCCTCCTCGACCTCGATGCCGCCCTCGCCGAGCTCGAACGCCGCGTGGAGCGCGCGCACGGCCTGCGGCACGACATCCTGGCGGATGATGCACGAGATCTTGATCGGCGAGGTCGAGATCATCTCGATGTTGATCTGCTCGTCGGCGAGCGTCTGGAAGACCTTGGCCGCCACGCCCGGATGGGTCCGCATCCCGGCGCCGACGATCGAGACCTTGCCGATCTGATTGTCGGTGTCGATCGAGCGCAGCTGCAGGCTCTCGCGGAGCGGCTCGAGAGCCTGCGTGGCCGCACGCAGATCCTCGGTGCCGATCGTGAACGACACCTCCGCGACCGAGCCCTCGGTCTGCGGCTCGTTCTGGATGATCGTGTCCACGTTGCAGTTGGCGTCGGCGAGCGCGACGAAGATCGCGGCGGCGGCACCCGGCTGGTTGGGCACGCCGATGGCCGTGATCCGAGCCTCGTTGGTCGAGTGGGTGACGGCGGTGATGAGAGGGTGTTCCATCGTCTCGTCTTCTCCAATGACAACGGTACCGGGGCCGGGATCGAAGCTCGAACGGCAGTGGATGCGGACCCCGTGCGTCCGGGCGTATTCGACCGAGCGCAGCTGCAGGACCCCGGCGCCGGAGGCCGCCATCTCGAGCATCTCCTCGAACGAGACATGGGTGAGCTTGCGCGCATCGGGGACGATCCGGGGGTCGGCGCTGAACACGCCCGCCACGTCGGTGTAGATCTCGCACACCTCGGCGCCGAGGGCGGCGGCGAGAGCGACGGCGGTGGTGTCCGAGCCGCCGCGGCCGAGCGTCGTCACGTCACGGCTGGTGGACACCCCCTGAAAGCCCGCGACGAGCACGATCCGGTCCTCGTCCAGCCCCTCGCGGATGCGGTCGGCGCGCACATCGAGGATCCGCGCCTTCGTGTGGGAGGTGTCGGTGACGATGCCCGCCTGCGAGCCGGTGAGCGAGATCGCGCTGTGGCCGAGATCGTTGATCGCCATCGCGCACAGCGCGCACGACATGCGCTCCCCGGTCGAGAGCAGCATGTCCATCTCCCGCGGGTCCGGGACCGGTGAGACCTCCTCGGCCATCGCGATCAGCTCGTCGGTCGTCTTGCCGCGCGCCGAGAGCACCGCCACCACGCGCTTGCCCGATTCGCGCTGCGCCACGATCCGCCGTGCGGCGGCCTTGATCCGTTCGGCGTCGGCGACCGACGTGCCCCCGAATTTCATGACGACCGTCTCGACCACGCTGAGAATGTAGGCGGTCGAGGATCAGACGGCGCGGCGCCCGGCGAATGCGCGGCCCAGGGTCAGCTCGTCGGCGTACTCCAGGTCGGCACCGACCGGCAGACCGCTGGCCAGCCGGGTGACGGTCAGCCCGGGCCGGCGGGCGCGGAGCTCCCCCGCGATGTGCAGCGCGGTCGCCTCGCCGGTGGTCGTCGGATTGGTGGCGATCACGACCTCAAGGACCGGTGAGCCGTCGCCCGTGCGTGCGTAGAGCTCCGCGATCTTCAAGTCCTCGGGGTCGATCCCGTCGATCGGCGACAGGGCGCCGCCGAGCACGTGGTAGCGGCCGCGGAACTCATGCGTCCGCTCGATCGAGATCACGTCCGAGGGCTCCTCGACGACGCAGATCACCTCGGTCTCCCGGCGCTCGTCCTCGCAGATCCGGCAGCGCGGCCCGTCGGCGAGGTTGAAGCAGATCTCGCACAGCCCGATCCGCGACTTCACCTCGAGGATCGCCTCGGCGAGCGCCGCCGCCTCCTCGTCGGAGGAGCGCAGCACGTGGAAGGCGAGCCGCTGCGCGGTGCGGCCGCCGATCCCGGGGAGCTTGGAGAGCTCGGTGATGAGCCGCTGGACGGGCGGCGCGAACGCGGACACTCCGGTCAGGCACTCCGGTCAGGAACCCTGGTCACGAACCCTGGTCACGAACCCTGGTCACGAAGCCTGGTCTAGAAGCCCGGCAGCCCGAGACCGCCGAGCCCACCGAGACCGCTGGTGAGCGCGCCCATCTTGCTCGCCGCGAGCTCCTGGGCGGCGCGCAGCCCCTCGTTGACGGCGGCGAGCACCATGTCCTGGAGCAGCTCGACGTCCTCGGGGTCGACCGCCTCAGGATCGACCGTGATCGACTTGACCACCAGGTCGCCGGTGACCGTCACCTTGACCACGCCGCCGCCGGCCGAGGCGTCGACCGTCTCGTCCTTGAGCGACTCCTGCGCCGCCATCATGTCCTCCTGCATCTTCTGGGCCTGCTTGAGCAGCTGCTGCATGTTGGGCTGAGGGGGCATCAGGTCTCCTGATCGGGATCGTCGAGGACTTCCTTCGCGTCGAACTCCTCCACCAATCGTCGCACGAGCTCCTCCTGGGAGAGCCCCGCCTCGGCCGCGGGCTGCTCGCCCGGCTCGTCCTCCGGCACCGCGACGTCGCGGAGCTCGTAGCGCAGGTTGAGCGGCGCGCCGACGACCGACCGCAGCGCCTCGGCGGTCGCCCGGCGATAGTCGTCCTGCTGGGCCTTGCGCTGGGCGAACGCCTTGCTCTTGGGGAACGCGAGCGTCACCTCGCTGCCCTCCAGCGCGACCGGCCGCGCGTCGACGAGCAGCGCACCCAGCAACTGGTTGGCCTGGCGGACGATGTCGATCACGGCCGGCCAGCAGGCGGTGACCGTGGCGAGCTCCGGCGGGCCGTCGGGCACGGCCGCGGGCGGCTGATGCGTGGTGGCCGGCGCCTCGGCGGCGGGCGGCTGCGACCCCTCGGCCGCGGGAGCGCCTTCGACCGCGGGAGGCCCTTCGACCGCGGGAGGCCCTTCGACCGCGGCGGCGGGCCGCTGCGGCTCGTCTGCCGCGGGCGGCTCCTCGACGGCCGCGGGCCGCAGCGGCTCGTCTGCCGCGGGCGGCTCCTCGACGGCCGCGGGCCGCTGCGGCTCGTCTGTGTGCGGCTCCTCGACGGCCGCGGGCGGCTCGACCGAGACCGTCGGCTGCCGCTCCTCGGCCGCGGGCGCCGCGTGGATAGCGGCGGGACGCTCCCCCTGCGGCCGCGGGTCCTCGGCGACCTTCAGCACGGGCGTCGGGACGACCTCGATCGGAGTTGCAGGATTTTCCCCCGCAGGGGGGGGATTTCGGACAAGTTCACGGACGGCGGGCGCGGCGATCGGCGTCGGCGCGGTCCGCGTCCCCGCAACCGCTCCCTCCAACCGCTCGATTCGCGCCAGCAGCGCCGCCGCCGACGGGTCGACCTCCGGAGCCGCGGCCTTGACGAGCACGAGCTCCAGCTGGATCCGCGCCTGCGCGCCGTTGGCGGTCGCCTCAAGCGCCTCGGAGACAAGGTCGAGCAGCCGCACCGCGTCGGTCGCCGCCAGCGCTTCGGATTGGGCGAGCAGCCGCTTGTCGCGCTCGGTGGTCACCCGGATCTCCTCGGGCACCTCGCCGAGCATCTGCACGGCGAGCAACTCGCGCCCGTGCACCTCGAGGTCGCGCAGGATCTGGCCGGGGTCACGGCCGGAGGCGGTCAACCGCCCGGCGGCCCGAAGCGCGGCGGCGCCGTCGCCCGCGGCCACGGCATCCATCGCCTCGAACAGCTGCTCCGCGTCGGCGACACCGAGCACCGACAGCACGTCGGCCGCGACGATCCGCTCGTCGCCGGCGTACGTGAGCAACTGCTCGAGCGTGCCCAGCGCATCGCGGAAGGAGCCGGTGGCATGGCGCGCGATCAGCGCCACGGCGGAGGGCTCGATGTCGATCTGCTCGGTCGCGGAGACGCGGCTGACCACCTCGGTGAGCTGGCCGACGGTCGGGCGTCCGAAGTCGAAGCGGTGGCAGCGATCGACGACCGTCGGCAGCACCTTCTGCGCCTCGGTGGTGGCGAGCACGAAGATCGTCCGGGGCGGCGGCTCCTCGAGCGTCTTGAGGAATGCATTCCACGCCTGCTGGGAGAGCATGTGCGCCTCATCCAGGATGTAGACCTTGTGGCGACCCGAGACCGGCGCATACGCGACCGACTCCCGCAGCTCACGGATGTCGTCGACCGAGTTGTTCGACGCCGCGTCCATCTCGATCACGTCCAGCGAGGTGGCGTTCTGGATCGACACGCAGGACTCGCAGACGCCGCACGGGGAGACCGTCGGGCCGTCGACGCAGTTCAGGCACGCCGCCAGGATCTTCGCCATCGAGGTCTTGCCGGTGCCGCGCGAGCCGACGAACAGGTAGGCGTGGTGGACCTGCCCGCGGGAGACCGCGTTGGACAGCGTCCGCACCACCTGTTCCTGTCCGACGACGTCCGCAAACGTGCGCGGGCGATGGCGTCGATAGAGCGAGGGACCGGTCGACATGGCCAGATCGAGTCTAGTTGTCGCCCCTCTCGCCGACGGGCGGTCGAAGAGCGGACCGTGCACCCTCCGTCGAATGGGGCACCGAGGCTCGCATTTCCTGCGTTGAGGCTCCGACCCAGCGCTCCCGACGCGCCTGGAGGTGACCGCTTAAGGCTGCTTCCTTCCGGACCTGACCTGGTTCACGGCTCTCCATCGCGGCGGGACCAGATCATCACCGCCTCACGTGGGACGCTGACCCCGAACCGGCACCCTCGAGAGGGAATTCAGCCCCGCTGGAGCGGATTGCGGGTACAGGGCGCCGCTAACGCCCCACCTAGCACGGTCCGGGAGGGATCCTACTGCGCGAGTATCGTGGGCTGCCATGTCGATCGGTGTCATCGGGCTCGGTTATGTCGGGCTCCCGCTGGTGGTCGCCTTTGCCGAGGCCAGCGAGGAGGTCGTCGCGGTCGACCTCGACAGCGGCAAGGTCGCGGCGGTCGCGGCCGGCCGCTCGTATATCGAGGACGTCCCCTCGGAGCGACTCGCCGCGGTCGCCTCGCGGATCGAGGCGACGACGCACTACGCGCCGCTGGCCCGCTGCGAGGCGGTCCTCATCTGCGTGCCGACCCCGCTCACCGCCAATCGCGAGCCGGATCTCCAACCGCTGCTCGGAGCGGCGCGCGCGCTGGCCAAGGTCGTCCAGCGCGGCCAGCTGATCGTGCTCGAGTCCACCACGTATCCGGGCACGACCCGGGAGCAGCTCGTTCCGCTGCTCGAAGAGAGCGAGCTCTCGGTCGGCTCCGACATCCACGTCGCGTTCTCGCCCGAGCGCGTGGACCCGGGGCGCACCGACTTCACCCTCGCCAACACCCCGAAGATCGTGGGCGGCGTCACCGACGCCTGCACCGAGCGGGCCGCCGCGGTCTACGGCCTCGTCTGCGAGCAGATCGTGCGCGTCTCCACGCCCGAGGCGGCCGAGATGGCCAAGCTGCTGGAGAACATCTTCCGCTCGGTCAACATCGCCCTCGTCAACGAGCTGGCGATCCTCGCCGACCGCATGGGCCTGAACATCTGGGAGGTCGTCGACGCAGCCGCCACCAAGCCGTACGGGTTCATGCGCTTCGAGCCCGGCCCCGGGATGGGCGGTCACTGCCTGCCGGTCGACCCCTTCTACCTCACCTGGCGCGCACGGGAGTTCCACATGTCAACTGAGTTCATCGAGCTTGCAGGCAAAGTGAACCAGCAGATGCCCTATTACTGCGTCGAGCGGATCGAGCGTGCACTGAACGACATCGCCAAGCCCGTCCGCGGCTCGCGCATCGGCATCCTCGGCGTCAGCTACAAGGGGGGCGTCGGTGACATCCGTGAGTCACCCGCTCTGCGGATCATCGAGGTGCTCGCGGCACGCGGGGCACTGATCGTCTATCACGACCCTCACGTGCCGGAGCTCACGCGCCTGGGCCGGCGCAGCAGCCCGCTCGAGGAGTTGCTCGACGGCGATGTGATCGTGCTTGTCACCGCTCACCCCGGGATCGATTATGCGGCCGTTGTCCGGGATGGTCCGCTGTTCGTCGACCTGCGCGGCGTGACCCGGGGCCGGGTCGAGCAGGGCGTCGTCACGCTCTGACCGAGGCGTGAGGGCCGGGCCAATGGTTACCCAAGTGTGGCCATTCTGTTGAATCGTTGACCGTCAACTCGGAGCGGGTTACCGTTCCCGCCGTTCACTGGGCGCGGTGCTCGCCGGGGCTGTTCCGGCACCGCCGAAAACTCAAGGAGAAGAGCAAGGTGCTCAAACGCATGACCATTGCGGCGGGGACGCTCGGCATTTCGCTGGCGTTCGCCGGACCCGCGCTGGCGGCACCCTCGCCGGTCCACCACTCCGGGCGGCCCGCGGCACATCGCCAGACCATCCGCCAGGCGGTCAAGCCCGCCACCAGCGGCGGCCCCAAGCTGTACGTCAACGGCGGTAGCGGCAACGATGAAGGCGGCGCCAACACCTGCCGGCTGGCGTCCAACCCCTGCGCCACGATCACTCAGGCGATCAACATCGCGCCGTCGACGGCGACGATCGAGGTCGCGGGCGGCACCTACAAGGAGCAGCTTGCGATCGTCGGCAAGAACCTGACGATCAACGGCGCGGGATCGACGCGGACGATCATCGACCCGACCTCGCTGGCGACCGACACCAACGACCCGAACTACAGCGGGCCGCAGGCGGTCATCGTCGAGTTCCTGAACACGACGGGCGGCGGCCTGACCAACCTCGAGGTCGACGGCGCCGGATCCGGCGTGAGCGAGCCGAGCGACGGCTCCTGCGATCAGGACTTCGTCGGCGTCGAGTTCGCCAACTCAAGCGGCACGCTCAGCTCGGACGCCGTCACAGGCGTCCAGGAGCAGCAGAGCTACTTCGGCTGCCAGCAGGGCCGCTCGGTCTACGTGAGCAACAACTCCGGCGGCGCCGAGACAGTGAAAATGAGCTCCCTCGCCGTCACCCAGTACCAGAAGGACGGGATCGACTGCGACGGCGCCGACACCACCTGCACGATCACCGGCTCGACGGTGACCGGCATCGGAGCGACCGGTCTCACCGCCCAGAACGGAATCGAGACCGACGGCGGAGTCACCGCGACGATCACCAAGAACACGGTGACCGGCAACTCCTACACCTCGCCGAACTATTCGTCGGGCGGCGGGTACTACACCGCCAGCGGGATCCTGGTCTACGACTCGACGAACGCCACGATCACCGGCAACACGGTCAACCACAACGACGAGAACATCGTCGGCTACGAGGACGGGAACTACGCCGGCGGTGACGGGACCTGGACGATCAAGACCAACAAGGTGACCGCCGGCGTCAACAACACCGGTGGCGCGGTCCCGCTCGGCTTCGGCGTCGGCGACGGCATCGATCTCGACGGCGTCGGGCAGACCGGTAGCGGGCAGGCCGGGGTCGTGACCGCCGACGTCGCCGGCAACACGGTGACCGGCAACGCCGACTGGGGCATCGCCCTGTTCGGCGCCACGGGAGCCACCATCGGAGGTACGTCGACGTCAGCGGCGAACACGGCCTCCAGCAACGCCGACGACGGCATCTACCTCGGCGAGTTCTCGCCGGGCATCCCGAGCTCGGACAACACCGTCGAGAAGAACACCGCCAGCAGAAACAGCGACGACGGCATCCTTGCCGACGGAGCCGATTCGAGCGGCGACCAGCAGGCGATCGGCAACACGTTCTCCGGCAACACGATGAAGAGCGACGTCCGCTACGACGCGGAGGATCGCTCGAGCGGCGCCGGCACCTCCGGCACCGGCAACACCTGGAGCGGCAATAAGTGCACGCCCGCCCAGGACAGCAGCCCGCTCGGCCTCTGCAGCTGAGCAATGCCACCCGGTCCCGCCGCGGCCGCGGCGGGACCGAGCAGTATCGAAGAGGGGGCACTCGGGAGCCGGGGGTCCCCTCTTTCATTTGTTGCCCCGGTTTCCGGACCCTGAGAGCGCGGGCGATGCATGAATTCTGACCGATTGCTGAGACCCGGCCTGAGTATTTGGTAGGTTACGCGATCGTTAGGGGGCTCGGCCGCTCGCAGGGGCATTGCGTGAGCGCGCCGGACCACAATTCATCTCATAGGAGAGACAGTGCATTCACGCATGTTCCGCGCGCTGAGCGCGGCCGGCGCGGTGGGGGCTTCGCTTGCCTTCGCCGGGCCCGCACTCGCGTCGTCGTCAGCACCGACGTTGTACGTCAACGGCGCGATGGGTAACAACACGAACCCAAGCGGCAGTGACAACACCTGCCGGCTGTCGTCCAACCCGTGCGCCACGATCGGACACGCGATCGCCGACGCACCGACCACCGCCAAGATCAGCGTCGCTAAAGGGACTTACCCCGAGCAGCTGACGATCGCCAACAAGAACCTGACGATCACGGGCGCCGGCGAGGGATCGACGATCATCGAGCCCGCATCGCCGCTGGCCACCACGACCAATGACCCGACGCACCCCGGGACCGACCAGGCGGACATCGTCACGTTCAGCGGGGCCAAGAGCGGCGGCCTGTCGAAGCTGACGGTCGACGGATCCCAGGCCACCGAGACCGACGGCTCCACCAACTACGTCGGCGTCTTCATGCTCGACTCGGCGGGCAAGCTGAGCTCGGTCGCCATCCAGAACGTCCAGCACGACTCCACCACGTTCGGTGATCAGGCTGGCGCCAACGGCGGCGTCCTGGTCGCCAACAACGACCAGGCGGCCCGGACGGTCACGATGACCGACCTGACCGTCAGCGGCTATGACAAGAACGGCATCACCTGCCGCTCGATCGGAACGACCTGCAACATCACGAGCGCGAACGTCACCGGTTCAGGGGCGATCGACGACAACGCTCAGAACGGAATCGAGCTGTACGGGATCACCGCGGCGACGGTCAAGGGCAGCACGGTGCAGGACAACACCTACACCTCGCCCAACTACCCGAGCTCCTATAGCAACGCGTCGGGCGTGCTCGCGATCAACGTCGGCAAGCTGACGCTGAGCGGCAACACGCTTGAGAGCAACGACGAGAACATCGCCGCGATCGAGGACCAGACCGACTTCACGGCCGGTCCGGCGCAGGGCGCGTGGTCGATCACCGGCAACACCGTGACCGACGCCACCAACGACACCGGAACCGATATGGGGTCGACCCCGGTCCCGCTCGGCGACGGCGTGGGCGACGGCATCGACCTCGAGGGCGCCACCGGCGCCACCGTCTACAGCAACAAGGTCACCAACAACCAGGACTGGGGCATCGCGCTGTTCGGCGAGGTCAACTCCAAGATCGGCGCGGACGGCAAGACCAACACCGTGACCGGCAACGTGGACGACGGGATCTACCTCGGCGAGTACGCCCCCGGCCAGCCGAGCACCGGCAACGCCATCGACTACAACCGGTCGAACTCCAACGGCGACGACGGCATCCTGGCTGCCGGCGAGGACTCCAGCGGCGACCAGCAGGCGACCGGCAACACGTTCGCACACAACGTGCTGCAGACGGACGCCCACTTCGACGCCGAGGACCTCTCCACCGGCACGAAGACGGCCGGTACTGCCAACACGTGGACGAACGACAAGTGCGCGCCGTCTCACGACGCCAACCCGGGCGCGATCTGCAGCTAGATCGAACCTGATCCACCCCGTGCCCCGGCACGAGGTGACCAGTCACGCGGGGGATCCTCGGTCACCGAGGGTCCCCCGTCGTGCGTCCGGGGCCACTCGCACCCACCGGGCCGCCTCGGGCCCGCTGCGTGTCCCATCAGGGCTCGATAGCCGCCCAGAACCGCCTCGGCGGTTCTCAACGAATAGAGCAGCTACGGCGGTTGCGCGGACCGCCGTCGCGGCACATACTCGAGACGTGAACGCGCGCGAGGTGGAGATCGCAGCCGCCGGCGTCGAACGTCTGCGCTCCGGCGCCCGGTGGTCTGTGATCGTCGCAGGCACGCTGGCGGCGATCGCGGCCGGGACGGGGACGTTCTCCCGTTGGTTCGCGGTGACACTCGGCGCCGGCGCCGCAATTGAGCTGCTGCTGGCGGGCGTGCGGTGGCTGAGGTGCCGGGAGCGGGTGCAGCGACTCGCGCTCGAGCCCGCCGCGTACACCATCCCCGAGGTCGCCCGGTTCGGCGCTCGGGCATCGGCGTTACCTGAACGCCGACGCCTGGCGCAGTGCCTGGACGCGATGGTCCACGAACGCGATCATCCGCTCGAGCTGCATCTTGTCATCCGCGCCTCGAGCTGCGCCCAGCATCTCGACGCGCTCGCGCGCGAGCTCGCGTCGCCCTCAGCCTGTATCGAGCCTGCGACGGTGGTGGCCTGCCGCCGGCTCATCACCCGCCCGGTGGAGAGTCCGCTCTACAACCCCAACCTCCCCGAGGACGATCTCCGCGCTCTGCTCATGCGCATCCGGGGCGGCATCTCGGACCCCGAGCTCACCGGGGCCCTGCGGGGGTGACCGGCGGCGGCGCCCCGACGAACGCGTCGTGACCGGCCTCGGTGAGCGCCTGGCGGGCGTTGGCCGAGAGCCAGTCGAAGGCCTCGAAGTCAGGGCGGGCAGGTCGCGGGGCAGGGACGGCGCGGACCATCCGCAGGGCGGCATCCGGTTCGGCACCGTCACGGACCGCCATCCCGGCAGCCAGCTGCAGCGCACGCAGATAGGCAGCGTCCTCTGCGGCGATCCGCTCCGCGTGCGGGCGATCCAGCACCGGTCCGTGGCCCGGGACGACGGTGGCGACTTCGTGCTCGGCGATGGCAGCGCACAGGCGGTCGATGGTCCTGATCGTGGCGTTGATCGACCCCAGCAAGATCGGCTGGCAGACCGCCGACAGGTAGTCGCCGGCGAACAGGAGTCCGGCGGGCAACACGACAAACGCAGAACCGTCGTCGATGTGGCCCTCGGCGTCGATGGCAGCCACCTCCAGATCCCCGCAGCGGACCGGGTCGCCGCCCGCGGTGAGATCCACGCGCAGCTCGCCGTCCCATCCGGCCCCCCACTCCCGCCCGCCTTCGTCGAGCTTGCGCCGGGCGGTGCCATCCGCGATCGCTGCCGCGGTCGTCGCCCCGGTCAACACCGTGGCGCCCGTGAACGCCGGGATCCCGCAGACGTGGTCGAAGTCGCTGTGGGTGATGAGCAGGAAGACGCGCTCGTAACCCTCTGTCGCGGCGACGATCTGAGCGATCTCGTCGGGGAAGATCGAGGGGTCGCAGACCAGGCAGGCGTCCCCGGCGGGCACGATCGCCGAGTTGGTCGCCCACAACTCGCTGCGGAGTACGAGGACTCCGCGGTCCAGCCGATCAACCGTCAGTTCCGGCACGCTCCGCCCGGGCCGCGCCTACTCTCGGTCCAGGGCCTGCGCCACCTCTTCCCAGACCATGCGGTGAAAGCGCGAGATCGCGCTCTCGCTGGCGGGCATGAGCCGGCCGTGGGGAACCATCTGCGAGCGCAGCCCCGGCTGCTGGAGGCCGACCGCCTCGGTGTCCTCCTCCAGGGTCTGGTTCCACATCTCGGTCCACTGGCTGACGATCTCCTCGTCGGCGTCGGGGTGGACGAACATGTCGGAGATGAACCGGCAGCTCTCGGGCCCGGTGGGAATGATCATTCCCGGGAAGCCGACGTAGTCATCCTGGACCAGGAACGTGGTCGGCCACAGGAACACGTAGCGGAACTGCCGCTCCCCCTCCGGTGGGACGCCCTTGTACCTCTTGGCCCGAGGGTTGTAGCGGGTGAACTGGCCGAGGTAGCGGTCGCGGTTGACGTACTCGTAGACGTCGAGCTTGGTGACGAACGCGTCGCTGAAGCTCCCCGTGTGGATCGACGGGCAGTGGTAGCACTCGCTGCCGTTCTCCACCCAGACCTTCCAGTTGGCCGGAACCTCGTATGTGTAGCGGCCGTAGTAGCGATATCCCGTGTAGTCGAGCCCGCGCTCGGAGGCCAGCTCGGGGAAGCCGGCGAACGCCTCCCGGAGCGGCGGCGCCTCGGGGTCGGGGTTGGCGAACACGAACTCGTTCCAGGTGTCGACGGCCACCGGCAGCAGGCACAGCTCGGACTTGTCGAAGTCCGGCTCGTGCTCGCTGCGCGGCGCCTTGCGGAGGCTGCCGTCGAGGTCGTAGGTCCACGCGTGGTACTGGCACTGCAGCGTCGTGCGGTTGCCGTCCTCCACAGCGACGGGAAACGCGCGGTGCCGACACACGTTGATGAACCCGTGCAGCTCACCGTCACGGCCGCGCGTGATCAGGATCGGCACTCGCCCGACCTGGCAGACGATGTGGTCACCCGGCTGCGCCAGCTTCGACAGAGGTCCCGCGTACTGCCACGAGCGCGAGAAGATGCCTTCCAGTTCGAGCGCGTGGATGTCGGAGTCCGAGTACCAGCGCGCCGGGAACGTCCAATTGTTGGCCAGAGCCTCCTCGACGGCCTCGCGGTCGATCCCCAAATCGGTCATCGTCTTGGTCGGCATCGCGTCCTCCCGTGTGCGGGGCCCATGAGGCGACGGTCACGCAATCATCAAATCCATGGGCGCTTTTCTGCGCAAATCATAACCCGCGGTCAAGACCCGGGTACACGTACTGGAGCTTGTGGACCTTGAGCTCCATCAGGGTCTCGGTCTCGGTCACCCCGCCGATCGCTGGAATCCGCTCGGCCACAAGCTCCCAGAGATCCTCGTGGCTTCGGCACACCACCTGGATGTAGACGTCCACCCGACCGGTGCATGAGCTGACGTAGACAACCTCCTGCCAGTCGACCAGGGTGTCGATGACGCGCTGCAACTCCCCCGGGGAAACTCTGAGAAACATTGACGCCAGCACCGTGTACCCAAGCCGGAACGGGTCGGCGATCGCCGCGATGCGCAGCGCGCCCGTGTCCTGCAGGCGCTTGACCCGCCAGCGGATCGTCCCCTCGGACACGTCCATCGCGCGGGCCATCTCCCGGTAGGACCGGCGGCCATCCTGCTGGAGCTGGCGGACGATCTCCTGGTCGACGTCATCGAGGAACTGCTCGTCGTTACGCATTGCGTAATGCATCTTGACATGCTGCGCCACCCGGCGCTACGGTTTGGCGCGAGATGCCGATCTTTTCCCGGAGGGGGAGCGGGCCGCGGATCTTCTTCGCGACGGACATCCACGGCTCCGAAACCTGCTTTCGCAAGTTCCTCAACTCGGCGAAGTTCTATGACGCCGACATCATCGTGCTCGGCGGCGACATGACCGGCAAGGCGCTCGTGCCGATCGTGGGCAACGGTGACGGAACCTCCTACTGCTACCTGCAGGACCAGCGCCACGAATTCGGCCCGGACGAGATCGAGCGCTATGAGCGGATCGTCCGTGACCGCGGTCTCTACCCCTTCCGAACGACCGAGGCGGAACTCGCCGAGCTGCAGTCGACGCCGGGGCGATTGGAGGCCCTGGACCGCCAGTCGATCCTCGACGTCGTGCAGCAGTGGGTGTCACTGGCCGACGAGCGACTCGACGGAACCAAGATCCGGGCCTTCGTGTGCCCGGGCAACGACGACATGGTCGAGATCGACCAGATCCTGCAGAGCTCCAAGCGCCTCGAAGTCGGCGAAGGCCGCGCCATCGACCTCGATGACGGCTTTCAGATCCTGTCCACCGGATGGGCCAACCGGACGCCCTGGAACACCGACCGCGAGGAGGACGAGGAGGACATGGCCCGTCGGATCGCGGCGATGGTCGAGCAGGCGACGGCGCCGCCGGAGAAGCTCATCTTCAACTTCCATTGCCCGCCCCACGGCACCGCGCTTGACGAGGCGCCCGAGCTCACCGAGGACCTCGGCGTCGTGGGAGGAGGCCGCGTGCTCGCGCACGTCGGCTCGACCGCGGTCAGGGAGGCGATTGAGGCAAACCAGCCGATCCTCAGCCTCCACGGGCACATCCATGAGGCACGCGGGACAGCACGACTCGGCAGGACGCTGTCGATCAACCCGGGCAGCGCGTACGAGACCGGAGACCTCCAGGGGGCGGTGGTCGAGCTGGACACCCAGGGGGCGGTCAAGCGCTACCGACTCACCATCGGATAGAGGAGTGGATCAATGGCTGACGTAACCGCAGGCGGCGCGGAGAGGAGCACTACGGGGCCGATCTTCGTGCGCAAGGCCACGGGCCTGGTGCGCGGGTGGGCGATGGTCGACGGCTCGATCTACGCCTTCTACGCCTGCAACATCGTCCTCGGGCTGTGGTGCCTCTCGTTCGGCTCCTTCATTCCGAACGGCAGCCTCTTCTGGGCCATCATCATCGCCGCCGCACTGACGATGTTCATGGTCCTCACCTACGCGGGGTTGATCTCGGCGATGCCTCGCGCGGGAGGTGACTACGTCTGGCAGAGCCGCATCCTCAGCGGCGGCATCGGCTTCGTCCTGGCGATGACGGGGTGGTGGTTCATCCTCTGGCACTGGGTCCCGATCTACGCCAACATCACCGTGATTTCGGTGTTCGACCCGCTGTTGGAGATCGTCGGCGCACACGGTCTGGCCAACGATCTGACCACCAAGACCGGGGTGTTCGTCGCCTCGCTGATCGTGATCGGCATCACGTGGGCCTACATCAGCCTCGGTATGCGCAGCTACGCGCGGCTGCAGCGCTTCTCGTTCTGGGCCGGCGGCCTGGCCTTCGCGATCTTCGTGATCCTCATGCTGGTCTCAAGCCACGCCAGCTTCGTCTCCTCGTTCAACCGCGAGTCCCACCGCATCTACGGCCTGCACGGCAACGTCTATGCCCAGACGCTGCACAAATCGGGGTACAACGCGCACTCGCTGTTGCACTTCAACCCCGGACAGACCTTTCTGATCGTCGGCTTCATCGCCTTCTACCTCATCTATCCGAACTGGGGCGCAACCCTGGCCGGCGAGGTGCGCGGCGCCAACGACATGAAGAAGAACGTGCGGGCGATGAGCGCGGCGCTTCTGCTGGTCACCGTGTTCTCCCTGATCTTCCTGGCTCTGTTCTCAAAGACCTTCGGCTGGCAGTTCTACAACGCGGTCAACGCCAGCTACTGGGGCGGCGGTCCGTTCACCGCGTATCCGTTCCCGATCATGATGGGCGGCTGGCTGGTCTCGAGCCCCGTGTTCCAGTTCATCCTGGTCGCACTGTTCTCGATGTGGATCTTCGGCTGGTACGGCACGGTGTTCCTGTCCTCCACGCGTGTCATCTTCGCCGCGGCGTTCGACCGCATCCTCCCCGAGTGGGCGGCCTACGTCTCGCCCAAGCGGCGCGTCCCGGTGGCGGCGCTGATGTTGATGGTGGTGCCGTCGATCGTCGTTGCCGCGCTGTATGCGTATTGGGGCAGCTTCGCCACCTACACACTGGACGCCGGCCTGGTCATCGTGGTCACCTACCTGGGCACCTCGATCGCCGCCGCGGTCATGCCCTGGAGACTGAAGCGCGTGTATCAGAACTCGGCGGTGGCCAACTACAAGATCCTCGGCCTGCCCGGGCTCACGGTGGTCGGGGTCGGCTCCGCGGCGTTCATGGCCTACCTGCTCGTCATCTGGCTCAGCGACGGCGTGTTCGGCGTCAACAACGTCGATTCGCTGATCTACATGGGCATCCTGTACGCCATCGCGCTGATCATCTACGTGGTGGCCAAGGTGGTCAGGTCGCGCCAGGGCATGGGCCTCGACGAGGCTATGCACGAGATCCCCGCCGAATGACCCCCGGCTCGGCGAACTCGACCCGCCCTCACCGATGACGGCGCTGGAGGGTCAGATCGCCGTCGTCACCGGCGGCAGTCAGGGGATCGGCCGCGGCGTGTGCCTGCGCCTGGCGCAGGACGGCGCGCGAGTGGCCATCCTTGACATCAGCGACGCCGCCGAGACCCGCGGGCTGATCGCACAGCGCGGCGGTGAGTCCTGGTACCGGGAGACCGACATCTCTGATCCGCGTTCGATCGAGGAGTCCTTTGCCGCGCTGGAGTCCGAGTGGGGTGCGCCCCGCGCGCTGGCCAACGTCGCCGGCGTGTTCGACGACGTGCCGTTCCTCGATACCACCGAGGCGATCTGGGACCGGCACCTGGACGTCAACGCCAAGGGGATGTTCTTCTGCTGCCAGTCAGCCGCCCGGCGGATGCGCGAGGCCGGCGGTGGGCGGATCGTCAACATCCTCTCGACCGCGGCGGGTCAGGGGTTCGCGCTGGAGAGCGCCTACTGTGCCTCGAAGGGCGCGGCGCTGCTCCTCACGCGGACCCTGGCCATCGAGCTCGCCGCCGACGGCATCGTCGTCAACGGCGTCGGGCCGGGCACGATCCAGACCGAGATGGGCGCCGACTACCTGGCCGGCGGTCCGATCGCCCAGCACGAGCTCAGCCGCACCCCGCTCGGCCGCTTCGGTGAGCCGGAGGACATCGCCGAGGCCGTGACGTGGCTGCTCCGCGACGCCCGCTGGCTCACCGGCCAGGTCATCTACGTCGACGGCGGTTTCATGGCCGCGGGTCTGCCCTACCTCGACGGTCTGGAGCGCCCGCGTGTCCGCTCCTGAGACGTAGCGACGGTTGCCCTTCCGTACCCGCACCACCGGTTAGGCTCCGTGCCAACGATGACGCCGATCCTCCCCAGCATCGTCGACGAGGGTCGGCGCCTGCTCGATGTTGCGCAGGATCAGGGCGCCATCGTGGTGCTGCTGGGCGGGGTCGCGATCCGGCTGCGCGCCGACGAGGTCCCGCCCGCGCTCGATCGCGAGTACAAGGACCTCGACTTCGCGGTCCCCAAGGGCCGCAGCGCCGATGCCGACCGGCTGTTGCGCGAGAGCGGCTATGAGCCCGAGACCTCCTTCAACGCCATGAACGGCAACGAGCGGCTGCTCTTTCACGACGTCGAGCACGCCCGGCAGGTGGACGTTTTCGTCGGCTCGTTTCGCATGTGCCACGTGATCCCGCTCACCGAGCGCCTCTCCCCCGGCCAGCGCACCGTGCCGCTGGCCGAGCTGCTGCTCACCAAGCTGCAGATCGTCGAGCTCAACGAGAAGGACGTCCGTGACACCGTGTTGCTCTTCCACGGCCACGAGGTCGCCGATCGCGATGACGACGCGGTCAGCGGCGCCCGGGTCGCCGAGCTGTGCGCGGGCGACTGGGGGCTGTGGCGGACCATCACTGGCAACCTCGAGCGCTGCCGGGAGATGGTGGCCGGCTACGACCTGCCCGATCAGGACCGAGCCAGGATCTCCGATCGCTTCCGCGCGCTGCTTGATCGCATCGACGCCGAGCCCAAGGGCCGGGGCTGGAAGATGCGCGCCAAGGTCGGCGAGCGCAAGCGCTGGTACGAGCTACCTGAAGAAGTCCGCCAGTAGCGCCGTCGAGGCGGGTCCCGCTCAGGCCGGCTGAGCTGGCCCCGTCCCGTCCTGCGGCTCGTCCAGATGGCGGTGCACCAGCGGCAGGAACAGCTTGTCGACGACCGCGCGGATGCGCTCCGCGCCAACCGGCTCGAGGTTCATGAGCAGGTCGTGGCGCACCAGATCGAAGGGCATGGTGAGCACGGCCGGCGGGAGGCGATCCAGATCGATCTCACCGCGGTCGTGGGCGCGCTGGTAGATGGCGTGGGCGCGCCAGAGCGGCTGGTCCCCGACGAATTTCTCGCGCGCCTGAGCCGGGGTGAGGCCCGTGCCGGCCAGCAGGCCGGAGAACGCAGCCGCCGCGGCGACGGCGACGAACGTGGCACGCTCGGTGCCGAAGCCCGTCAGCAGGGTGAGCAGGTCCTCGCGCAGCGAGCCGGTATCAGGAACCTCCAGCGGTCGCGCCGTGCGGTAGTGCTCGATCGCCGCGAACACCAGCTGCTCCTTGTTGGCCCAGCGTCGGTAGAGGACGGCAACTCCGGTGCGGGCGCGGCCTGCGACGGACTCCATCGTCAGCCCGGCGAACCCGACCTCCACCAGCTCATCCCACGCGGCGTCCAGCAGCGCCGCTTCGAGCTCCTGACCGCGCCTGCGGCGGCGGATCTCGCCTGCTTCCGGTGTGGACACAGATCCCAGGTTAGAGAGGCTTGCATTCCCTAGCAAGCTGGTCTACTCTCATAAGAGATGAATTCAACCCTTAATCAGGAGGTGACCCGGTGAGCACCGTGACCGAGCGGGCAGCGACTGGGACTGAGGCCGGGCTGACGCCGCAGACCCGCAATGCCGTGCTGGCGCTGGTCATCGGAGGCATCGCGGCGATCCTGGACTCGACGATGGTGACGCTGGCGCTGCACACGCTGGCGGTCACGCTGCACTCCAGCGACGGAACGATCCAGTGGGTCACGACCGGTTATCTGTTGGCGCTGGCCGTGGCGATCCCGGTCACGGGATGGGCGGAGGCCCGTTGGGGCGGCAAGCGCGCGTGGATGTTCGCGCTGCTGCTGTTCGTGCTCGGGTCGATCCTGTGCGCCCTCGCATGGAACGACCTCAGCCTCATCGGCTTTCGGATCCTTCAGGGATTCGGCGGCGGCATGATCTTTCCGCTGATGCAGACCCTCGCGGTCAGGGCCGCGGGTGGGCACGCGAGCAGCCGGCTGATGGCGACGGTCAGCCTGCCGATCGCGCTCGGACCGATCCTCGGCCCCGTGATCGGCGGGATCATCCTCAACTGGTTGAGCTGGCGCTGGTTGTTCCTGGTCAACGTGCCGGTGATCGCCACCGGATTGGTGCTCGCCTGGCGGCTTCTGCCCGACGACCGCCCCGCCGCCACTGCGGCGCGGCCGCCGCTGGACCTGATCGGACTGGCACTCCTCGCGCCCGCGCTGGCCACGATCCTGCTCGGCCTCTCCAACCTCTCGCAGGACGGGTCGGTCACTCACGCTGGCGTCTTCGGCTGGCTACTGATCGGGATCACGCTGCTGGCAGCGTTCATCGGATGGGCATCACGCCGCCGACGCCGGCCGCCGATCGTCGACATCCGGCTGCTGCGACTCCGCTCCCTCGGCAGCGCCTCGGCCGTCCTGTTCACCTCCGGCGCGACGTTGTACGCCGCCATGTTCCTGCTGCCGCTCTTCTACCAGCAGCTCCGCGGCGAAACCGTGCTCGACGCAGGTCTGCTGATGATCCCCCAGGGGGTTGGCGCCCTGGCGGCCCGCCTGGTCGTCGGCGGGCTCGTGGAACGGTTCGGTGCCCGGCTCGTCACGATCGCCTCCTTCCTTCTGGCAGCGGTGACGACGCTCCCGTTCGCGTTCGCCGGCCCCAACACGAGCCTGTGGTGGCTGGGCGGAGTGCTGATCATCCGCGGTCTCGGCGTGGGCGCGGTGCTCATCCCGTCGATGTCCGTCGCCTACCAGGATGTTCCCGCGACGGGCATCCCCCACGCGACCATGAACACGCGTATCGCCCAACAGGTCGGCGCATCCTTCGGCACCGCGATCGTCGCGGTCGCGCTCCAATCACAGCTCTCCCACGGCGCCACCGGAGCGTTCCACGCAGCGTTCTGGTGGGCCGTCGGGATCGCCCTGGCGGCAGTCATCCCCGCCCTCCGCCTGCCCACCGCCCGGCGGGCGAAGGCAGCCTGACTACCGAGCCTGCTGTGGGCGTGCCTCCCTGGGCCTCCCGCGCCGAGCCACGACCGGGCTCTCCAGTCTGTCAGGCGAGCGAGTCGATCCAGCGCTCGAGCCGCCGGGCTTCGCGGGCCATCAGCTGAGGGTCGCGCAGCGTGTTGGTGAGGAGGGCGATGCCGTGGTAGGAGGCGAGTAGTGCGACGGCCAGGTCCCGTGCGTCGCGCCGTCCGAGCTCCCGGAACTGCTCCTCCGCCCAGTCGACCGGGAGGTTGAGAAGCCGGCCGCACTGGCGCTCGGCGTGGTCCTCGCGCTTGTCGAGCTCCGAGCACAGGCTGCCCATCGGGCAGCCGTACTGGGCCACCACGTCGCGCTGCGCAGTGAGCTCGCGGATCAGCGCCTTGAGCCGGCCCTGCGGGGTGCGGTGGCGCTCGAGCGATTGCAACAGCGCGCGCTCGTCGGCCTCCAGGCTGTCGATCGTCGCGTCGACCAGGTCGTCCTTGGTCTTGAAGTAGTAGTAGACGTTGCCCACTGGCACGCCCGCCGCTCGAGCGATGTCGGCGATCGTCGTCTTCTCGACCCCCTGCTGGTGGATGACCTGGCGCGCGCCCGCCACCAGCCGTTCACGTTTGCTCATCCCATGCCGCATCGCCTCTGAGTCAGTCATCTCACTGAGCATAGCTTCTGCCTGTGGTACTGTTTCCGTCGTTCTGAGTCAGCCAACTAACTGAGGCTTCGTCGATGTCGTCATCCCACGCAGGCTCCAACCATGAACCGACCCGATCGGGCGCCGCTGCTGATCTCGGACTGCTGCGTACGCGTCGCGGACGGCTGGTGTTGCTGCTGCTGTGCTCGGTGCAGTTCCTGGACGTGGTCGATTCCTCGATCACGAACGTCGCGTTCCCTTCCATTGAACGGGCGCTGCATTTCTCCCAGCAGAACCTCCAGTGGGTGGCAAGCGGCTATCTGCTGACCTACGGCGGCTTCCTGCTGCTGGGCGGTCGCCTGGCTGATCTGCTGGGACGCCGGCGTATTTTGGTCACCGGGCTGGGAGCCTTTGCTTGCTGTTCACTTGCCGCAGGACTGGCGCATAGCGAAGGTGTCCTGATCGGGGCCCGGCTGGTGCAGGGCGTTGGTGCCGCGCTGATGACGCCGGCCGCGTTGTCGATCCTCACCACGACGTTTCACGAGGGTCGCGATCGACACACCGCCCTGGGGGTGTGGGGCGCGATCAGCGGGCTCGCGGCCGCTGCCGGCGTGTTCCTCGGCGGGGTGCTCTCGGAGGGCCCGGGATGGCGGTGGGTGTTCTATGTCAACGTCCCGACCTGCGCGCTCGCGCTCGGGGGAGCATTCTGGCTGCTGTCTGGCGATCGCAAGCGGTCCTCACTGGACGACTTTGATGTCCGGGGTGCGCTGTCGGCGACTGGCGGCATGCTCCTGCTGGTCTACGCCTTGATCAAGGCTCCCGAGATCGGCTGGGGCTCGACGCGAACGATCGCGATGCTCGGCGGCGCAATCCTCGTCCTGCTCGCGTTCCTGGCCAACGAGCACCGGCGCCCCGACCCGTTGCTGCCCCTCTCGGTCTTTCGCGTGAAGGGGATCGCCGCTGCCGATGCGACCTGGCTGATCGCGATGGCGGGATTCTTCTCGATGTTCTTCTTCCTGACGCTGTACATGCAGGAGGTCCTGCACTTCTCACCGATCCAGGCCGGCGCCGCGTTCCTACCGGTCACCGCATCGTTGGCGATCGCGTCCGGCGTCGCGTCCCAACTGTTCTCGCGCATCGGGACCCGCCCGGTGATCGTCGCCGGAGCGCTGCTCAGCGCAGGCGGAATCTACGACCTCTCGAGAATCCCTCTGCACGGCTCCTACGTGCCCGACGTACTCCCTGGACTGGTCATCATGGCGCTGGGGTTCGGAGCGGTGTTCGTCGGCGTCACCACCGCTGCCAACGCCGGGATCCCCGCCGGCAGGGCCGGACTGGCCGCAGGTCTGCTCAGTACCTCTCAGCAGGTCGGGATGGCGCTCGGGCTCGCGGTGCTGTCCGCGATCGCCACCGCCCGCACCCACGATCGCATCCTCGCCCACGCCACACCGCTCGCCGCGCAAACCGCCGGCTATCAGCGGGCGTTGCTGGTCTGCAGCATCTTCGTCCTCGTCGCCTCAGTCATCGCCAGCCGCACCCCGAACACCCGCGCGGCCGCGCAGCCGGCCGCCGAACCGCCTGAGCTCGCTCCCGACCCGACCACCCCGTAACACCGCCTCGCGACAGGAGATCCAGATGCGATTCATGCTGCAGGTCCGGTTCCGCGGCGCTGCCGCCGCGATCGCGACCCTCTCGGCGGAGGACCAGCGCACAGTGGCTGCCGAGTTCCAAGCGATCCTCCGGTCGCCGGGCGTCCTGGACGGCAACCAGCTGCAGCCCGCCGGCGCCGCGGCCACCGTCCGCGTCGAGAACGGCGAGACGCGGGTCACCGACGGGCCCGCCGTCGACCCGGACGCGGCCCTCGACGGCTATTACCTTTGCGAAGCCTTCGACATCGAGACCGCGATCGCACTCGCCGCCCGCATCCCCGTAGCGCGCCTCGGCGGCACCATCGAGGTTCGACCGCTGCACGACCGCTGACCCTCACGACGACGGCGCCGCCTCCCGGCTCGAGTGAAGACGGGCGCGATGAAGACGGTAAAGTCCTCGCCCAGGAACAAGGGCGCGTAGCTCAGTGGGAGAGCGCTCGCTTCACACGCGAAGGGCCACGGCGAGTTCGGCCTGAAGCCATACGGCCTTTCTTCCTGTAAATCACGAGGTTTTGAGTCGGCGCCAGCCGCTGCCGATACGGCTGTAGGGGTTCCGTGGACTGTTCCCATGGACTAAAGGACCCCGACGCCGATGCCAACCCCCCTCTCCGGACACCTCGAGACCCGCGTGCTCGCCGATGGACACCGCGCCCTCTACGCCAAGATCCGAACCGACCGCCACCTCCTCGGCCGCGAGCCCGAATGGTCCAAGGACCGCGCCGAGCGCTTCCTCAAATCAACGCTGCTGCCGGCCGCCAAGCTCCGCCAGCCATGGTGGGATCTGATCCCCTCACCCGATGCCGACCCGGCGCCGACCCAGTCGCTGACCGTCTGGCAGGCATGCACCGAATACGTCCAGTGGCGCGAGAGCCGCAGCGAGAACCACAACACACGCAGCGCAGCGACCTCGCCGGTCGTCAAGCACCTGCTCCCGTTCTTCGCGTTCGCGGATGCCGGACAGACCATCCAGCGCCCGCTGTCCGACGTCGACGAAGGACTCGTCGCGCAATTCATCGAGCGCAAGCGCCAGGAACGCGCGATCCTCACCGACCTGGCCGAGAAGCTCACCGAAGCGAGCCCCGAGGAGCTTCAGGATCTGAAGCGGCTCACGCAATCCGCCAGCGCCGACCTCGATGAGGACGAGATCGTGCTGCTGCGCCGCTTTGGACAGCAGGGCGGCCGCTATAAGCTGTCCGATCCTCACGCGCGCGGGCGGATCAGTCTTTCAAGCCGCGGGCTGAGGGACTCGGAGATCAACCGCTGCCTCTCCACCCTGCGCAGCGTCGTCGGACGCGCCAACCGTCGGCATGGGTTGCAGGTCCCCGATCCGACCCTCGACATGCGGCTGCGGGGCGAGGCACCGAATCGCAATTGGTTGTGGCCCGAGCACCTCGAGGCGCTGATCACCGCCGCGCGCGCGTTGGACGAGCGCGAAGGTCGATATGCGCACAATGGGCGCGAGGCCGCCGTCTGGGTGCTCGCGCTGTGCGGTCCACGGGTCCACGAGTTCTGTGCTTTCACCTGGCGCGACCTCTCCGACGCCGGCCTCACGGTCCGCACGTCAAAAACCGCCGCGGGCAGACGCACCATTCAGGTGCCCGCCGTGGCCAGAGCGGCGCTTTCGGCGCACCGCGCACGCCTGGGCGACCCGAATGCGGACACCCCGATCTGGCCGACCTCCACCGGCCGGCGCCGCGACCGCAACAACGTCCGTAGTCGCCTGCTCGCCCCAGTGATCAATACCGCTCGTGCGGCACATGAGCCACAGGCTGGCGAGCCGCTCCCGGACAGGGTCACGCCGCACACGTTTAGGCGAACCGCGGCGACCGCGTGGTACTGGCTCGGCCGCGACGAGCGCACCACCATGCACGAGATCGGGCACCGCAGCAGCCGGCTCACCCTCGAGGTCTACGCCCAGCCCCGCCCCCGGGATCCGAAGCAGAAGCAGATGCTCGCGGGGTGGATGGCGGGTGTCGAACTGTGAGCGGGACTCCGCCGCTAGCCGTGCTCAAACGAACTGGATCAACCCCTCACCGCCACCGCCCGAGCCACGCTTTGCGCGCGGCCGTCGGCGCTTCTCGCTCGGCGTAAGCGTCCTACCGCGCATATATGCGTCTGCCGTGGGCAAGTAGTAGCGAAGCTTGCTGTTGGCTGAGTCCGAGATCGCGGTCGCTCCGAGCTGCAACTTGTGCGCGCTCACCCATTTGACACCAACTCCGAAGCGATGGGCCAGCTGTGCAGCGCTGACATAGATCTGCCCGGGTGGAATCCCAAGGTCCGTGGTCTCCAGCTCGACCGGATCGGTCCGGGCGCCGGCTACCCCGACAGGCACCGAACGCACAGGGGACGATCTCTTGGCCATACGCACCTAGGACGAGGTCAAGAATCGATCCGGGAGAGAAAATGGACGAGACCTGAAGCATCGCTGAACGGAGGGCCAGCTCGGAAGCAAATTGAGAGGGATACTTACCCGTCGTGGGGCATTGGCTGAGCGATCTTCCATCAGAGCTCGGCTACGGGGTGCTGTCGGGGGTGGTTCTGGCGTTCGGCGGGTGGCTGTGGACGCGCGCGGCTCGCCACCGCGGCGAGCACAGCGCGGTGGCGGTGGCGGTGGCCGTGGCCGATGGCCCGGTGGTGCCGCGCGTGCTCCCCGGCGCGCCTCAGCGTTTCGTCAACCGCACGCGCGAGCTCGCCGTTCTCGATGAGCTTCGCCTGCGCAGCGAGACCGCGGGCGCGCCCGTGGTCGCCGTGGTGAGCGGGCTGCGCGGGGTGGGCAAGTCGACGTTCAGCGGACTGTGGGCGCACCGCAACCACCGCAGCTTCTCCGGCGGGGTGCTGTGGGCGGACTTCTCGCGCCGGCGGCATCCCGGGGGCGTGAACGTCGGCGATGTGTTGCGTGACTTCCTGCGCGAGTTCGGTCTGGCGGATGTCGCGATCCCGGCGTCGTTGGGCGATCGCCAGCGCCTATTCGCGCAGCTCAGCGCCGAGCGGCGCCTGCTGATGCTGCTCGATGACGTCGACGAGCCGGCGCAGGCATTGGCGGCGATGCCGTCGGGCCCGGGCAGCGTCGTCGTGGTCACGAGCGCGTGGCAGCTGGAAGAGCTCATCCGGCACGGAGCGACGGCGCTGCCGTTGCGCCCGCTGACCCAGCCCGACGCGTGGGAGCTGCTGGCAGAGATGGTGGGCAGGGACCGGTTAGAGGATGACCCGGAGTCGGCGGCGGCGATCATCGCGGCCTGTGGCGGGCTGCCGATCGCGATCTGCGTCTGCGGCGCGAAGCTGGCCGTCGATGAGCGCCGCGGATTGAGATGGCTGGCCGATCGGCTGGCCGAGGAGGACCGGCTCGAGGTGCTCTCACCCGATGGTGAGTTCGACATCGCGAACGTGTTCTCGACCGTCTACCGCGACCTTGACGCCGCCACCGCACGCCTGTACCGGCTGTTGGGTCTGCACCCGGGCCGCGACTTCGGCGTGGCGGCAGCCGGGGCGCTCGCTGGCATCGCCGAACCCGAGGCGGAGCGGCTCGTGCAGCGACTGGTGGAGGCGTGGCTGTTGTCGCGCGATGATCAGGACCGTCTGCGCCCCCACGATCTCGTGCGCGATCACATGCGCAGACGTGCCCGCGCGGAGCAGACATCGGCAGAGCGTGATCACGCCGTCGCCCGGTGCGTCGACTGGTACACGGCGAGCGTGCGTCGCGCCGACCACGCCGTCGCGACCGGCTGCGGCTGGGCGAGCGCGACGCCGTCACCGCTCCCGCACTGCCAACGCTGCAGACGCCGGCACAGGCGTTCGCGTGGTTTGACTGCGAACGCCACAACGTCCTCGCCGCGCAGCGGGCAGCGCTCGAGCGCGAGTGGGACGAGCGGGTATGGCAGATCGCCGAGGCGTTGTGGCCGCTGTGCGCCACCCAGAAGCGGTTTGACGAGTGGATCGAGTCACACCGGGCCGCGGTCCGGGCCGGCGAGCGACTCCAGGACGATCGCGTCGTCGCCCGGATGCGCTCGCAGCTCGCCCGGGGCCTCTCAGAACTCGGCGATCATGCCGGTGCCGAAGATCAGATGGCGTTGGCGCTCCGGGCCGCCCGCAGCGCGGGAGATGACGCACTGTCGGCATCGGTCACCGAGTTCAACGGCGTGTGCCTGCTGCGCGCCGATCGCGCCAACGCTGCGCTGGAGGCGTTTCGCGATGCGCGAGCCAGGTTCGCCGAATGCGGCCTGGCGCGGGGCGTCGCGCTGCAGGACTACCACATCGGCTGGTGTCTGATCAGGCTCGACGAACCACGTGCGGCCGTCGCTGAGCTACAGCGAGCGCGCGCCGCGCTGCAACGCCTGGATGACCCGATCAACGTCGGGCGCAGCCTGGTTCGCCTCGGGGAGGCCCGCCTCGCGCTCGGTGAGCCCGAGCCCGCCACCGCAACGCTGCTGGAGGCGATCGACGTATTGGAGCGCGCCGGGCTGAAGTTCGAGCAGGCCGAGGCGTACGAGGGGCTGGCGACCGCCGCCCAGGATCTCGACGCCGCGGAGCTGGCCCGAGAACGCCGTCAGCGCGCGTACCGGATCTACCACGAGCTCGGTCACCCGCGAGCCGAGCTGGTGCTGCGCACGCTGGACGCCGGTTAGCCGAAACGGACGAGCGCGCTCAGCCGCGTATGCGCGAACACGACGCTCACTGTCAGTTCCTCACCGGCCGTGTGCTCGCGTGAGAGGTGAAGGAGATAGACAACAGAGCCGAGCACCGCCGTCGGCGCCCTGTCCAAACCCGGTAGTGCTGACCAGGAAGCGATCGTGCGCACGCCATCGCGGTCAAAGACGATCGCCGTGGCGTCGCGGGCGGCGACCGCGTAGCGCGCGCCCGGCCAGTCGCGCAGCAGCGCACGGGCCCAGGCGGCGACGTCGGTCTCGCCGACCTGGAGATCCTCGGCTGTGGTGGTGATGATCGACGCGCTTTGTAATAGGAGGGCGCGCGGTTCACCCTCGTCGACGACGAGGTGTCT
>Ga0335075_10003082_pt1 | contig 26635 bp, 20 predicted proteins | sample Lox_Sample_24_FD_206723 | JGI IMG/M metagenome (GOLD analysis project Ga0335075, IMG submission 206723) | Soil microbial communities from Loxahatchee National Wildlife Refuge, Florida, United States - Lox_Sample_2.4 | ecosystem: Environmental > Terrestrial > Soil > Wetlands | place: USA...
CGCGAAGTCTCCTTACGACTTTACCTTCGAGCTGCTCGACGCGGACGGTCATCCCGCGCCGGACATGGCGCTCTACATGGGCATGCCCGGGCACGCAGCCTTTGTGAAGACCGACGGCAGCGTCTTCGCGCACATTCATCCTTCGGGTACGGCGTCAATGGCCGCTATGATGATCGCGCAAGCTCAGAATGGAGACGCGCCCGGCGCGCCCTCGTCCACCAAGAGTGATATGGCGTCGAAGTCCGGCATGGACATGAGCCCTGCCGCCCCGCCGAGCACCGTCAGCTTCCCGTACGGATTTCCCAGTGCGGGAACCTATCGGATCGTCGTGCAGATGAAGCACGGCAATGTGGTGGAGACGGGATTCTTCGATGCGGAGGTCTTAGGTGTGAGGTGAACAGATTACGTGACCTTACATTCCTACTTCAGATCCGCAGAGCGTTCCCTAATCAGCATCTCGAGTTCGTTCACCGAAATTGCCTCTCCGATCATCACCTGAGTTGTTTGATAAAACTCATCCAAGACAGCCGCGGTAAGCTGTCCCTCAGAGATCTGAGTCCTTTCTCCTTTGTCATTAGTAAAGTTGTACATCATTCCAAACTGATCTCTACTCATGGCATCAATGATCTGCTTGATGACCGGCGGATGAAAGTGGTAGGTCAGCACTACGACGCCGAGCACTTCGTTGTCGTTGGCCCGCAGCAAAGGGCCACCAGAGTTTCCGTGGTTGAACGCTGCATTGACAACGATATGCTTTACCGTTCCTCCGGTGTCGCCTTCGGCTTGACGAAACCCCGATACATAACCGACGCTGAGGAGAGGCGTGGCGCCGTTATAAAGCAATGGATAACCCCAAGTAGAAACGGTCTCACCTGGGACCGGATCTGCGCCCGTATAAAGATCCAATCCGATTGCTCGCAATGGGATGGCGGGGATGAGCAGAGCCAAATCTCTCCGGCTGTCCGTGATGATTTTCGTGAAGGATATTCGCTCGTTACTGTTGAGAATTCCGAAGAGATTGTCTTTATTGCAAGTTCCTACGACGTGCGCATTAGTAACGACGAACCCGGCCTTGACCTCGAACCCCGTGCCAGCTGAGCTAGGAGGACAGACGATCAAAAGGATTGCGCTTAGAGCTGTTCGTTGCTTTGGCCCGGCAGCATCGAGCACTACCTTCGCATCAACCGAAGTCGGCACCTGATTGGGGATCTGTTGCTGCGCAGTTGCTAATGCGGTTAGGACGGTGAACAGAATAACTGTTAGCGACAGATGTCTCATGTTTATCATTGCTCCTGTGTTGGAGGTCCATGTTGTTGACGGCCCCTCCAGAGAGCAATGAGTCGCCAAGGCAATTATTCAGTCAGGTTCGACAAGGTATCTCCGTGTTGTCTTTGCTCTGGCTGTTATGTTTTCCATCAGGAGAAGAGAGTTAGCAACTTTCTTCTCCTGATGGTTCGCCTCGGACGGCCAGTCCGCCGCCGGAGGCAGAATTTATCTCTACGAGCACCCGCTGGTTGAGCCGCAGCTCATGCAGCGGTAGCAGCTTCCGTTGCGGACCATGATGGCTCCGCAGGTGTGGCAGCTTGGGGCATCGCCCATGTCGTAGAGGCCCTTCATGGCGTCGGCGGCGTGGTAGATGCCGCGGTCTTCGATGTGCGGCATGGAGGAGGATTCGTATCCGGCGGCGTTAACGTCGGAAAGAATGCCGCCCATGGGTGCGCTGGTAGCGCCCATGCCGCGCGTGGACGAGTGCTGGTCGGCGAAGAAGCGCGTTGGCTCGTCGCCGCTCGCGAGCTCCGGAGGAGCTGCCGGCGCGGCCAGCCCGGCGAAGAGCGACAACTGCTGCCCGGAGAGAAAACGCAACTGCAGCCAGCGGAAGATGTAATCCATGATCGATTTGGCGAAGCCGATCTGTTCGTTGCCTGTCCAGCCCGAGGGCTCAAAGCGGCTGTGCGCGAACTTCTCGCATAGCACCTTGAGCGGCACGCCATGCTGCAGCGAGAGCGAAACTGCCGTGGCAAAGCTGTCCATCAGGCCGGAGACGGTCGAGCCTTCCTTCGCCATCTTGATGAAGATCTCGCCCGGCTGTCCGTTGGGGTAAAGGCCGACGGTGATGTAGCCTTCGTGTCCGGCGATTCCAAACTTGTGCGTGAGCGATGCACGCTCCGCCGGAAGGCGGTGACGCACGGCGCGCGGTGGAGCGCTGCGGTCCTCCTCCTGCGCGGAGGGCGAAGCGCCGCGGGCAAGCGAAGCAAGTGCGGCAGTGAAGGCGCTGCTTGCTTCGACCACCGACCTGGCTGTGACCTCGATCTTCTCGGAGATCTTGGCCTCGAGAGTCTTTAAGTCCGCATCCGGCGCCGGCTTGCCGGAAACGAGCGCGGCGAGAACCCGGTCCGCAGCAACATTCAGAGTCTCATCGGCCGGGGCTCCCTTGATCGCCTTCGCTCCCTTGCCGTCGGAGACGTTGAGGGGCTGCGCGCCCTTCGATCCGTCGCGGTAGATGGCGACGGCCTTGAGACCCTGACGCCAGGACTCGAGGTAAGCCTCAGCGATGTCGTCGATCGTGCAGTCGTGCGGCAGATTGACCGTCTTCGAGATGGCGCCCGAGAGGAAGGGCTGCGTGGCGGACATCATCTTTACGTGGCCCATGTAGTGAATGGAGCGCGTGCCCTTCGACGGCTTGAACGAGCAGTCGAAGACGGCCAGATGCTCGGGCTTGATGCCAGGCGCGCCTTCGATGGTGCCGGTTGCGTCGATGTAGCTGACGATGGCGTCGACTTCGTCGTTGTTGTAGCCAAGTTTGAAGAGCGCCGCCGGTACGGTGTTATTCACGATCTTGATCATGCCGCCGCCGACCAGTTTCTTGTATTTGACGAGCGCAAGATCGGGCTCGATGCCGGTGGTGTCGCAGTCCATCATGAAGCCGATGGTGCCCGTCGGCGCGAGCACCGTCACCTGCGAGTTGCGATAGCCGTGCTTTTCGCCGTGCGCGAGCGCCTTATCCCAGCAGTCTCGGCTGGCGGCGATCAGATCGTTCAATTGAGGCACGACGAAAGGCTCGCTGCTGGTCTTCGATTTGCCGATATTGTTCACCTCGGCCCGGTGCATGCGGATCACATCGAGGAACGGTTCGCGATTGACGTAGAAGCCGGGGCAGGCTCCGCCCTCGTGGTCCACACTTGCCGTCAGCGAAGTAGCCGATGCCAGCGCGGGGCACTTCTCGGCAACGCGCGAGGATTGCAGATAGGCCTCGCCGCACATGATGGCGGTGAGCGTCGCAGCGAAATCGCGTCCGGCGTCGGAGTCATACGGTAGACCAAAAGACATGAGCAGGGCACCGAGGTTTGCGTAGCCCAGGCCCAGAGGCCGGTAGTCATGCGAGTTGCGGGCAATCGACTCGGTCGGGTATCCGGAGTTATCGACCAGGATATCCATTGCCGTGATCATGATATCGATCGCATAACGATAGGCGGCGATATCAAATGCACCTGAAGCGGTTACGAATTTCAGCAGGTTGAAGCTCGCCAGGTTGCAGGCTGAGTTGTCGAGGAACATGTATTCCGAGCAGGGATTCGACGCGTTGATGCGTGCCGTGTTCTTCGACGTGTGCCACCTGTTGATGGTGGTGTCGTACTGCATGCCTGGATCGCCGCACTGCCACGTCGCCTCGGCAATCTTATGCATGATCTCGCGTGCCTTGTAGGTCTTGACCAGCTTGTGATCCTTCACGGTGTAAGTCGTGAAGTCGCCGTCGCGCTCGAAGGCGCGCATGAACTCGTCGGTCACGCGGACTGAGTTGTTCGCGTTCTGGAAGAAGATCGAGCTATAGGCTTCCGAGTCTGGCCCCGACGAACCGTCATAGCCCTCGCGCATCAGCGCCCAGGCCTTGGCTTCCTCCTTCATCTTGCACTCGACAAAGTCGAGGATGTCGGGATGGTCCACATTCAGGATGACCATCTTGGCCGCGCGGCGGGTCTTGCCGCCGGACTTGATGACTCCCGCGAAGGCATCGAAGCCGCGCATGAAGCTCAACGGGCCCGACGCCGTGCCGCCGCCGGAGAGCTGCTCCATCGATCCGCGCAGCGTGGAAAGGTTGGTACCGGTGCCGGAGCCCCACTTGAAGAGCATGCCCTCGGTCTTGGCGAGGGTCAGAATCGAGTCGAGCGAGTCGTCCACGGCGTTGATAAAGCAGGCCGAGCACTGCGGCGTGCGGTAGCCGGTAACCGAAAACTCGATAGCGCAAGTATGGGGATTCCAGTGCCAGTTCTGCGCGTCGGAGTTGGGCTCCAGCCGGTCGCAGCCCACGTTGAACCAGACCGGGGAATTGAAGGCCACCTTCTGGCCAACGAGCAGATGTACAAGCTCGTCATGGAAGATTGCGGCATCTTCCGGAGTGGCAAAGTATCCGCCGGCCAGCCCCCAGTCGCGCACGGTCTCCGCAACGCGTCCAATCAGCTGGCGAACCCCCGTCTCGCGCTCCGGAGTATCCAGCGGCCCATGCAGATACTTGCTCGCCACAATGTTGGTCGCCGTCATCGACCAGTCGATCGGCACTTCGACGTCTTTTTGCTCGAAAATCGTCTTGCCGCCGGCGTCGCTGATCAGAGCTGTACGGCGCTCCCATTGGACTTCGTCATACGGCGAAATGCCGGCTTTTGAGAAGTAGCGCTCAAAGCGGAGCGCTGGCTGTGCAGCGGCCTTCGAAACGGTCGGAGAGTCGTCGCGTGCGGTAGCGGTGGTAACGGATTTTTTGGTGGCCTCGGCCATGATACTCCTTGAGATGCTTCGAATTGGGATGCCCGCCCGCGGCGGGTTCGCTCTCGATCCACGGCTGGAAGGGCTGATTCTGCCGCCCCGGACGCCGCTTGAAATCTCCTGAACTCGTGGCTGCGGGAGTTATCTTCCAGTCAACAGGAGACTTTTGCGCTGAGGCTGGAAATCGTGCTTTTCTTCCCGTGAACCCGCGGTTAATTTTGGGGCCGCAAGTGGGAAGGTACCGCTCTTAGTAGTAGGTGTCAAGCGACAACCCCAACATCTTGTATTTTAGATTCAAATTGGTAACCGATCGCTTCAATTCTGGGAATTTCCTGTGGAGAACTCACTCGCGCCGCTAAAGACGCGGTTCCGGCGGCCATATCTCGGCGACAAGAAGTCCCCAGACCCGGGCTTCGACCCACCTTCCTGTTCGCAGGCTACGCGCTCGGTCCCGCCAGCCGCAAGGCGTAAACCGCGGCAACTCCTGTGAATCCTTGTGGGAGATGTGGAGAAAGGGGCAGAGCGCCAAAGCTTCCCGGCAAATCACTGCGTCTATCACCGGGATGCCGAAATCTAAGGCCATAGGGAGTCTTCCCCTGGGAGCTTTCACTTGCCTTATATCGCCGAAGAGATTGAAAAGCTGAAGCACGCGCCTGCTGTGCCGGGCGTGATCGATACGATTCTGGCCCGCTGGAGCCCACGGGCCTTTTCTCATAAGCCGGTTGCTGCTGAGGATTTGAAGAAGATCTTCGAAGCCGCGCGCTGGGCCGCATCTTCCTACAACGAGCAGCCGTGGCGTTTCCTGGTCGGGCATCGCGGAGATCCTACCTATCAAAAGATCTTCGACAGCCTGGTGGAGTTCAACCAGGGATGGGCGAAGAGTGCTCCGGTGCTGATTTTGTCGGCGGCCAGCAAGCACTTTGCCCATAACAAATCCCCGAACCACTTTGCGATTCACGACACCGGAGCGGCAACAGCCTACCTGGTTCTGCAGGCGACGGCGCTCGGCCTGCATGCGCACTCGATGGCGGGCCTCGATCAGGAGAAGGCTCGCGCTGCGTTCGGCATCCCCGACAGTTTCCACATTGGCGCGGTGACGGCGCTCGGACACCTGGGCGACGTGGACTCCCTCCCGGAAGGTTTGCGCGAGCAGGATCTGTCACCCCGGCAGCGGAAACCCATCGCCGAGATCGTCTTCGCGGAGTGGGGGCAACCGGCCAAGCTTTAGCGCCGTCGACTGATCTTCCGAGTGAACATGGCTGCGGGCGATCGCGCTGCGCCTGTTCACTTCGGGGATTCTCCCGGCGCACTTCTTATCTTTTATTCATCGAGCCGTCACGGCTGCGGCGCATACTCTCTTATTTTGGGCATGCGCCGTGTTCTCTTCTTCCTCAACCCGCTACTAATGGAACGCCGCGGCCGACGCGCCGCAGTCGATCGCGTGGCCGCCTTTCTCCGAAGCGAGGGCTGCGCGGTCGAGATGCAGGATACACTTTCCGCCCATTCGGCGGGCGAGCAGGCCCAGGAAGCCGTCGCGAGCGGTTTCGACACCATCTTCGTCTGCGGCGGGGATGGAACAATCTTCCAGGTCATTCAAGGTGTGGCCGGCTCCGAGGTTGCGCTGGGCGTCATCCCCTTCGGCACCGGGAATGTGCTCGCGCAAAATCTGCGTCTTCCGCGCGATCCGATGGCTGCGGCGCGCGCTCAAGTGCACGCCCCTGCCGTCTCCATCCCCCTCGGCAAGATTGTGTGCAAGACTCCGGGGCACCTAAAGGATAAGAACTGGTATTTCACCATTGCTGCCGGCATGGGGGTGCACGCCGCATTAATGAATCTTGCTCCGACTGGAACAGGGAAGCGAGTGGGCGGCGCGCTGGCTTATTACGCGGGCGGTTTTCGCCTGCTTGCTCAGCATCCGATCGAGCCCTTCGATCTCGAAGTGACGACCACCAGCGGTCAGGTCCGCCGCTTCCGGGCAAACGAGGCGATCGCCGTGCGTGTTCCGGAGATCAACGTATGGCGGCCTGGCGGAGATTTGCTGCAACCACGGTTGCATTTAGCCAGCGTGCGGCAGACAAGCCGGATTGGCCTGGCACATGCCAGCTTTCATGCCCTGGTGACGCAGAAAAGCAGTCCGAATTCGCGTCTGCCTTATGCTCAGTACGATGACGCGAGCGCAGTCGTGCTGAAGCCGGTCTCGGATTTCGACTACCGCACGCCATTGCTCGTAGAGGCGGACGGCGAAGTAATCGGACTCGAACGCGCCACCATCACAGTCGCGCAACGGCGTTTATGTCTGCTTTGGCCGCGGAATGCATCTTCGTAACCGTATAAGGCACAAATAAGCATTCCGCGAATCGATGCGCCGGATTAGTTCCGGCCGTTAATTCAGAGCAAGCAGAACCTGGTCGGGTCCGCGCCATGCCATCAGAGAGCGTGTCTGCCTTTCCATTTTCGAGGCAGGAATTTCTACGTTGACCGCGATGGACGGGCAGCTGATCTCATGTAGAAAGTAACGATCCCCGTACTTGTTGAATATCAATATCGGCTTATAGTCCGCCGGATTAGAGATTTCATCGGTTCTGCTCAGCACGACGATCTGGCGGTCTGCGTTGCGGATCAGCATCATATCGTCTCCCTGGGTAGAAAAGGAATAGTACCCGGAAGGAAGATGTGTGCCGCCAACCGCAAAATCGAAGGGAATATTAGCGCGTACTTCATGACCCTGTGCCTGCACTGTGCTGGCAGTAAAAATGCCCGCAAGAAGCGCCAGGGCGGCAACGGCGAATCGTTTCATGGGAGGAATCTCCTTTCAAATTGGAGACTAGCTGCACATGAAAGGCCCTGTCGTTAAACTCGTGTCCAATAATCGCCCAATTTGCGCCCTGCCTTCCTGGACGCCTTCGATGCCACTCATAACTATTGCGTGGACGTGTTGGTGCTCGTCACCGCGGGCTGCACGTTGGTCACCTGCCAGCCCTTGTCACTTTTCACCAGCGTTGCCGTTGCTGTCTGCTGTCCGGAAGTATCGCTTGCAAAGCGAGGAAAGGCGGTTTTCATCTCAGCGCTATTTGCCCAGTCCGGAACATTCGTCACCGTATAGTGATAGTTCACCGAATATTGAGCTGCATTGGCGTCAGAAGGAGTGAATCCGTCGATCGAAGTGACCGAGGGCTGGCCGAAACAGAAATTGCCGTAGCCCGGTTGAGAAGAGTCTGCCGTCCAGGCGGAACGGCCTTTTTCGGAAAGGTCGTAGTCATTGACCTGTTTCGAGCCGATCAGGAACCGCTTCTTCTCCGCCGACGTGCGTGCCAGCATTCCCGCGTCGGTCAACGCGTCAAAGCCTTTAGTCTGCTCGTCGTTCGATGTATCGGCCTGTGCCGGAAGCTTTACCGGGCTTGACCACAGGCATTCCGGTTTGCCGTTGTAGTAGTCGTTGATCGCCGATTTGAATGCGCTCTGGTCAACGGAATTCGATTTGCAGCCTGCTGCCAGCAGCATCACGCCGCATATGGCCAGGCTTGCCAGCTTTCCTGCCCGCATCTTGAAAGAACTCCTCTTTCCCTCAGATGCGCGATTGCCGCTCTGCAACTGAATTCGGCTGATCCTTTTTTGATCAGTTCTTCCGGTGGCGGGGCGCAGCGCTCTTGCCCTGTGCCAGCCGATCCACTTCCGACCCGGCCAGCAGGAACGCGCCTACGCCATATACATAGCTCGACGAGGGCTTGAAAGCCCCCGGGGCGGCACCGATTGGCTGGATGCACCCCAGGCGGCCATCCTCATAGATGTGCGAAAGCAGTCCCACCCAGCCCCTCTTTACAACCGGCAGATATTCGCCGCGCTCGAGCAGGCCGTGGTCGATTCCCCACGCGAGCGAGTAAACGAAAAACGCCGATCCCGACACCTCGGGCAAAGGATAGGCGTCCGCATCCAGCAATCCCGGACGCCACAGCCCATCGGTGCCTTGCAGCGAAGCAACGCGCTCCGCCATCTGCCTGTACTGATCCACATACTTCTCGCGTGAGGGATAGTTGTCCGGCATTACTTCCAGTACGCGCGCCAGTCCCGCCATTACCCAGCCGTTTCCACGCGACCAGAAGATCTTCTTTCCGTTCGCTTCGGTCTTTTGCAAATAGCTCGCATCGCGGAAGTAAAGATGTTCATCGGGATCGTACAGAAGTTTCGACGTGATCCACCATTCGCGGTCCATGTAATCGAGATATGACTTGTCACCCGTCGCCTGATACAGCCGTGCCCACACCGGAGGCGCCATGAAGAGGGCATCGCACCACCACCATACCGGCTTCTCCGGATCGTCCGGTGTCTTCATCAGGGCATCGAACTGATCGCGTGTGGGAGCAATCATTTTTGGATCATGGTGCTCCTGATACAGCTCCAGATATGTCTGGCCGATCGCCTGATCGTCGGCATGCGAGAGCCGCGGTCCCAGCTTCCAGTGAAACTTATTGCCGACTTCCATCATCGCGTCTTCGTATTGCGGTTCCGGCAATGTCTTCGCGGCGGCCATAAATCCGGTGTAGAGCGCAGCGAAGGTCCAGTCCTGGCTGAAGTTGGGGCGCGCCCGCTGCAGCTCCCAGTCGCCGACTTTTCGCATTGCTGCCTCGATCGGCTTGCGCTTGAACTCCGGCGAAAGATGCGCCAGCGGCGGAGGGTTATCCGGTGTGTCGCCCACACCATTCCGGCCCGGCCTGTCTGCTGCAGTGGTCTGACTGCTCAAGGGGCAGGGCGGAAGAAAGAATAGACAAGCCGCTGCCATAGGAATCAAAAGACATTTGCGCATGCATCATCCTCAATCGGATTCAAACTCGAAAAGCCATAGTAAGCTCTCCCGCCAGCCCGGGAAAATGCCCCATCCCGTATAGCGGGACATGATTGCACGAATGTCGAGACACGGATGTGCCCGTTCTGATAAACAGAATTCGCGGGTGCTGATCAGGTAAATTCAATACACCGCAGCAGGCTCAACTATGCCGGGATTCAATTTGTTCGTGACACTAACGCGCCGCGTCTGCAGTGCCTCTCTTCTCGCTCTTCTTTTCGGTGTGTCATCGGGCATGGTGGCCGGCGCACAATACCATCCCGACGTGTCTTCTTCACTCGTTGCCAACGCAGCTACGGTGCTCCCCCGCGCGGCGCAGGATGCGCATGGTCAAACCGTGATGCTCGATGCCTGGTTCAACAGCCAGCAGAGGAAGAATGCTGCCGGGCAGATGGAGTACTTCCATTACAAGTGGAACGACACGAAAAACAGCGGCTTTTCGCTTCTTGGACAGATCTTCGAGAGTCACGGCGTCACACTCGACACGCTCTACACCGCTCCAACTTTGGAGAAGTTGAAGAACGCACAGTACTACATCATCGTTTCGCCGGACATCCCGGCTAAGAACCCGAATCCGCACTACGTCCAGCCCGAAGACGCAAAGCACGTAGCCGAGTGGGTGAAGCAGGGTGGCGTTCTTGTTCTGATGGATAACGACCCGGCTAATGCCGACATCGAGCATCTCGATTTGATCGCCGATCGCTTCGGCATTCACTTCAACGATGTCCTCAGTCATCACGTTGTGGGAGACGACTATCCAGCCGGTCAGATACGCGTCACCGGCGGCGACACTCTTTTTCATAATCCCCACACCCTGTACATGAAGGACACATGTACGATCTCAGTGAAGTCGCCTGCCAGGCCGCTCCTCGAAGACAAAGGCGACATCATGATCGCCACCGCGAAGTATGGCAAAGGCACGGTTGTGGCGGTGGTGGACCCCTGGCTTTATAACGAATACACCGATCCCCACAAGAATCCACCACTGCAGGACAATTATGCGGCCGGGAAAGAGTTTGTGAGCTGGCTTCTGCAGCAATCGCCAGCCGGCAATTCCGCGCAGTAGCTCGCGCCTGAATGTGTAAAACGAAGCTATTTGAAGGAAATCATGAAGAGCCATCTCATCGCTGATCCCGTTCGCTATCCCACCATGACTACCGCTCAGATTCGCGATGCGTTCCTGATTGACAGGTTGTATGAGCCAGCCGGCCTGCATCTTGCCTATGTCGACCTTGACCGCGCCGTGGTGGGAATGGCTGCGCCGCTGACGACGCCGATTGTATTGCCCGCGGACCCGGCCCTGCGTGCCGCTTTCTTTACTGAACGTCGCGAGTTGGGGGTGCTGAATATCGGAGGCCGCGGTCTGGTTCGCGCTGACGGCGCAGCATACACGCTCGAGAATCTCGACTGCCTCTATATCGGGCGGGGTGCGCAGGAGGTCAGTTTCGAGTCGATTGATCCCGCGTCTCCTGCGGTCTTTTACATCCTCAGCTATCCGGCCCATGCCGTCCATCCCACAGCGCTGGTTCGCAAGGAGGACGCCAATCCTGTCGAGCTGGGCGCCGCCGAGACCTGCAATCGCCGCACCGTATGCAAGTACATCCATCTCGAAGGTGCACAGAGCTGCCAGCTTGTGATGGGGGTGACGCATCTTCATCCAGGCAGCGCCTGGAATACCATGCCGGCCCATACTCACATGCGCCGCTCGGAGATTTATATGTACTTCAATCTCGGCGAGAACGCGCGCGTCTTTCACCTGATGGGCCCACCCGACGAGACGCGTCACATTGTGATGAAGGACCGCGAGGTGGTCATATCTCCGGGCTGGTCCATTCACGCAGGGGCAGGGACGCAGGCGTATAGCTTCTGCTGGGGCATGGGTGGAGAAAATCAGGATTATGCTGACATGGATCCCGCTCCGCTCAACAGTCTGAAGTGAGAACAATCCTGCACAATCTTCGGGAGGATCAATGAAACTGATTCCGATTCTTGCTGTCGCTCTCCTCGCTGTTCCCTGCCTCGCCCAAACGAGCGGCAGCGCCGAGGTATTTCCTGGAAAAGACGTAGCTGCGCAGCTTGCGACCCTTGCGCAAAAGGCCAAGCCCTCGGGAAGCAGCGGTGCAACCCTGGGCGACTATAAATCGCACGCCATCAAGCTCTCCGTTCGGACGGCAAGCGGAGGAGCGGAGGTACACGCGCACTACGACGACATCTTTGTTGTTACAGGCGGAACCGCCACTTTGATCACCGGCGGAACAGTCGTTGATGCGCGGACTGGTGCTGACGGCGAGACGAAAGGCACGCGGATTCAGGATGGCAAATCGGAGGCAATCGCGAAGAGCGATATCGTGCACGTTCCCGCAGGTACGCCGCACCAGTTGATCATCGCGCCGGGAGAGACCTTCAGTGCGATTGTCGTCAAGGTCCGGGAATAGCGCGGCACGCTATCGATTAATTCCCATAGTGCCGCAGAAAGGGCGACAGCACATGCGACTTCTTTCTCGTGTGCAGCCCGAGCGACGCGGAAATTTCGCGACAGCAGCGCAGCAGATGCTCGGCGATCGCTGGTACGCTCTGCACCGTAATGCGCGATGCCGGTCCGGAGACGCTGACCGCCGCAATGGCGCGACGATGCTCGTTGAAGATGGGAGCGCCGATGCAGCGAACGCCAAGCTCAATCTCCTCATCGTCAATCGCGTAGCCGCGGCGGCGTACTCTTTCCAGCCCCTTCAGAAGCGCCTCTCGTGAACCGATTGTTTTCGGTGTATACCGCACGAACCGAATCTTGGCGATGATCTGCTCGATGGTCTCGACTGGCTGAAAGGCGAGCATCGCCTTGCCCATCGACGTGCAATAGACAGGATTTGACGTGCCAATCTTCGAACTCATACACACACGCCGGTTCGGCTCAACCTTGTCGAGATAAACCACCGAGGTCTTTTGCAGGACGCTCAGGTGTACCGTTTCGCCGACCTGCATCGACAGGCGCCGGAAGTACGGGTGCACGCGCGCGCGCAGATCGATCTGCTCGACGGCACGGTTCCCCAACTCGTACAGCTTCAACCCGAGCCGAAAGCGGTTCTCAATGGTGCGCTCAATCAGCGCGCTGCGCTCCAGGACCATAAGGGAGCGGTGCGCCGTGCTCTTATGCAGGCTCATGCGCTGGCAAATCTCAGCCAGGCTCAGCGGTGTATCGCTCTCGCCCAGCACCTCAAGAACCGATACTGCCCGGTCCAGGCTGTGCAGCTGATACGGTCCGTCCGTTCTTGCAACCGCGTCCGAAATTGGTGGTGCAAACGATGTGCTTGGTGATGCTGCCATTGGAATACCCTCCCATCATGAATACGCGCCGCCGCTGTTATCCCGGAGGAAGTCCGCCGAGATACATGTAGCTCAGCGATGGCGCTTTTGCGAGCAACTGCGAGATCCGGGGATCAGGAAATCGCGAAACGTAAAGCTTCGCCCAACTGATTTCCTCTGCCGTGGGAGGCCCGTTGGGGGTGTCCTGTGCGATTCCAGCTTCCTTGACGAAAAAACTGTTGTCTTCCAGGCCCTGCGTTGATAGGTCAACCAGTTTCTTCAGGGCGTAATTGCGCTCGGCATAGAGGTTACGCCCATTGTCATCGCCGAACTCGGCCAGATAAACCAGCGGGGCCAAAGCATACAGGTGATAGTGCAGGGCGCGCTGGCCGCGTCGCATCTCGAGCGGCAGCGATCCGTCGGGCTCGATCTGGGCGACCCCAACCTGGTATGTATCCATACCCCAGTCGAACAGCTTGCGATCGCCGGCTGCGATGCCGGCGGCGGCAACCTCTACGCCAGCCCAGTAGAGGTGGTTATTCTCCGCGTCACCGGTGCCCTTCTGGCGTCTTGTGTCGTAGTAGTCCATCGTCTGATGGACTACGCTCACGATCCATGGCAGAATCTCCTGCGCCTGCTCTGTGGTCACCAGGCCGCTGTTGCGAATCTTCAGATACCCGATTGCAATCGCGCCGATCACCCAGCCCTGCACGTAATAGGCCTGGTTCGACGACATCTTCCCGGTAAAGACGCCATCTTTGGCCGCGGCTTCCATGTGTTGCAATGCACACTGCACGGCTTCGCGGCTGCCCGTCGTTTGATATGCATCCGCGGCATCGACGACCTGTTGCCCAAGCGCCTTGTATGGGCCGGAGGTCGCGACGTACGCCTTCCACTTTTCCGGGTCGATGATCGAAGACTTGGCATCCGAGTAGAAGCGATCGGTGGTCAGGTCCGGCGAAAGATGAACAATGGCGGGGCAGGGGTAAGAAGCATCCGTCAGCGCGACCTTTCTGCTATCCCACGGCGAGCGAAGGGGCTCAGCCGCGCGTGCGGCGAGCGGCAGCATTAGCAGTACGGCGATGGCCAGGCGATTCCGGATCATGATTGCCTCTCTGCGTAGTCTTCGCGAAAAGGAGTGAACACATCCAGAACCTCTGACTCCTCAAGCGCGCTTGCCTGATGTTCCATTCCGCCGGGAACCACGAAGCTGTCGCCAGCGTGCGCTTCGAAGGTGTTGTCACCACCGGTGAATCGCAGGTGTCCGCGGATGATATATACCAGTTGTTCATGTGGATGGCTGTGCCTCGCGCCTACCCATCCCTTCTCCATCACGTGCCGCACCAGCATTAGCCGATCGTTGTAAGCGAGTACCTGTCGCGACAATCCATTTTCCGGCGAAAAGAGCTTCGCCGCTTTCTGCTCCACAAGAGTTACGTATTCCGTCATCATAGTCATCCCCTCGCGGTCAGCGCGACATCCAGCCGCCATCCACGACCAGAACTTCTCCGGTTACATAATCGCTCGCATTGGAGGCCAGAAAGACTACGGCACCGGAAATATCATCCGGCTCGCCCCATCGAGCTGCTGGAATCCGTTCCAGAATCTGCCGATTGCGAACTTCGTCTATCTGCAGCGCCGAAGTGTTCTCAGTACGAAAGTAGCCGGGTGCAATGGCATTCACCTGCACGTTGCGTCCGGCCCACTCGTTGGCCAGTGCTTTCGTCAATTGCGCTACGCCGCCTTTGGACGCCGCGTAGGCCGGCACCCGGATGCCGCCCTGAAAGGACAGCAGCGACGCAATGTTGATGATCTTTCCGCGCTGCCGCTCCAGCATCGACCGGCCGGCAAGCTGGCAAAGACGGAAAACGCTGTTCAGGTTTACCTGCAGGACCTTCATCCAGGCGTCCAGGTCGTAATTCTCTGCGACGTCCCGGTAAATCGTGCCGGCGTTGTTGACCAGAATATCCGGCGCGCCCATCGCGATTGAGACAGCCTCATACAACGAATCCGCGCTCTCCGGCTTGCTCAGATCGGCGGCAAAGCTCTCTGACTTCCGCCCAAAGGATTGAATCTTGTCCGTTGTTTCCTGCGCGTGCCGACGATTTCCATGACATGCGACCGAGGCTCCAGCCTCGGCCAATGCGATTGCGATCGCAGCTCCCAGGCCTGTTGCCGCCCCGGTTACCAGCGCCGTCTTCCCATCCAGTCGAAACCGATCGAGGATTCCCATATTTCTCAACTGCGGTACGCCGTACTGCTATGCGAACCAGAACAGAGTCATTCTTTTTGTTCAGGAGAACGGTTGTCAACGGCTGATGTCCTGGAATCGGGCAAATCGTACCGCAGTGCGGTACGACTCACATTCGTCACGAATTGCGGGCAGCCCGAATGATATCGAGGTAAGAGCGTGCCGTATTGGTGATCAGTTCCGGCGTTCCCTCTGCGATCGCCTTGGCATTCACCAGGTCGGCGCCCACGCCAAGCGCGCGCGCTCCCGCCTTCAGGAAGTCAGCCGCGGTCTGCAGCGTCACGCCCCCGGTCGGAATCAACTTCAGGTGCGGGAAAGGAGCGAGCAACGACTTCAGATAGCTCGCCCCGCCCATCGCGGAGCAGGGAAAGATCTTCACGTAATCCGCGCCGCTGCGCCACGCGGTAATCACTTCCGTCGGTGTGAGCGCACCGGGAATCGAGACCTTCCCCAGTTCCTTGGTCCGCGCAATCACGTCGAAGTGCAGGCTGGGGCTTACGACAAATTCAGCACCGGCATCGACTGTTGCCTCCACTTGTTCCGCATCGGTCACCGTGCCGGAGCCAAGCAGAAGGTTGCTGCCATATCTCTTCTTCAGATCGCGAAGCAGTGCCACGGCGTTAGGCACCGTCATCGTGACTTCTGCTACCGTAACTCCGCCGGCCATCATTGCATCAACCAGCGCGTGTGCTGTTTCCGCCGAGCTTGCCCGCAACACGGGAATAAGGCCCGCGCGCTCCAGTGCTGCTCTCGTTTCTTCTGACATCTCTGCTCCCGAATTTCAGCGTTCGATTCTTGCTGAACTGCCTTTCATCACACGCTCGACCTCCGAACGCGTTGCCATGCTCGTGTCGCCAGGCGTGCTCATGGCGAGTGCGCCATGAGCAACCCCGCATCGTACTGCCCACTCCACCGGCTTACCGGCGAGCATTCCGTAAATGAGCCCGGAGGCGAAGGAATCGCCTCCCCCAACGCGATCGAGAATGTCGATGTCGCGCTGCGGCACGTGCACGATCTCGTCCTGATAAAGCGCGATCGCTCCCCACGCGTTCCGGCTGGCGGTATGCGCTGTTCGCAGCGTCGTGGCAACCATTTTCAGATTCGGATATGCCGCCGCCACCTCGCGCAGCATCTTCTCGTAACTGGCAACCGGTAGTTCGCCGAAGTCTTCCGTCACTCCTTCAAGAGCAATCCCGAGCATGGCCGAGAAGTCTTCTTCATTCCCGAGAAGCAGGTCCACTTTGCGCACCAGTTCCCGGTTCAGCTCCTGCGCCTTGGCCTTTCCGCCGATACTCTTCCACAGCGAGTCGCGATAGTTCAGGTCGTAGGAGATCGGCGTTCCATGTTTTCGTGCCGCGTCCATCGCATCAGATGCGACGAGCGGTGTTGATTCGGATAGAGCCGCGAAGATGCCTCCGGTGTGAAACCACCGTGACCCGTTGGCTGCGCCGAAAATCTCTTCCCAGTCAAAGTCGCCTCTTTTTGTCTGGGAGATTGCCGTGTGCCCGCGGTCGGAGCAGCCTGCCGCCGCGCGTACCCCGAAGCCTCGTTCGGTGAAGTTCAGGCCGTTACGAGCGGTGCGGCCGACGCCGTCATACGGAACCCACCGAATCAGCGATGTATCCACACCGCCCTGCAGGATGAAGTCTTCAACCAACCGGCCGACGGGATTGTCAGCGAGGGCCGTCACGATTCCCGTTCGCAGTCCAAAGCAGCGCCGCAGGCCCCGCCCGACGTTGTATTCCCCGCCGCCTTCCCAGACGGTAAAGTGTCGCGTTGTGTGGACACGGAATTCACCGGGATCGAGCCGCAACATCACTTCGCCGAGGCTCAAGCTGTCCCAGCGGCATCCTTCAGCTTTTATCTCAATTGGCTGCATGCAGTGGTCCTTCAAAAATCTTGTGAGTGTCTGATTTTGCTGTACCGCATAGCGGTACATCTGTTCTTTCAGGTGAGACGCTGTCGGCCATTTTCCATACCAGCTCACATCGCTGTCAAGGATCGGATGCGCTCGTTCCGTTTGTTGTCCTCAGCACCGGCAGGATTTTCACCGCAGTGTGGCGGGTGTCACATGCATGCCGCTCAAAAGTGGCTATGGTAAGCTTCGCATCATGAAACGCGCGGCGAAACGCCCGAAGAAGCCACCGTACAAGGTGCAGGTGCTCGATCGGGCCATCAACATTCTTGAGTTCATTGGCAGGCAGAGCAGTGGTGAAGCTGCTTTGCCAGAACTGTCAGCCGCAATGAAGCTGCATAAAACCACCACGCACCGCATCGCACATGTGCTCGAATCGAGGGGCCTCCTTCGCCGCGGGGTCGATTCGAATCGCTACCGCCTTGGCTTGCACCTCTATGATCTTGGGTGCCAGGCGCTCGACCACGTCAATATTCGCGATGAAGCGCGTCCCCTGATGACGCGCATCGCTTACGAAGTCGGAGAGACCGTACACCTGGCGCTGCTCGACCGCGCTGAGGTTCTATACATCGAGCGCGTCGAGGCGCAGCGTTCTCTCACCATGGGTTCGAAGCTCGGAGCCCGTAATCCCGTCTATTGCACGGCGCTGGGCAAGGCAATTCTCTCCTGCTCTCCCGAAGGAGAGGTCGATCGCATTCTTGCCGGTCTTCGCATGGAAGCGCGGACGCGAAACACGATCACCAACGTGCTTGCCTTCAAGCGCGAACTCGACCGCATCCGCGAGCGTGGCTATGCCATCGACGAAGAAGAAATCGAGGAAGGTATTCGCTGCATCGCTGCGCCCGTCCTCAATGCCAGTGAACGTGCCCTTGCCGCAATGAGCGTTTCAGGTCCCTCGTCGCGCATTACGCCTGATCGTTATCAGCTCATTGGAAAAACAATGATAAAGGCGGCGCAGGAGCTCTCCGTGCGATTAGGGCATCAGGTTATTCCCGCCGAGCCGGTTCGCCGCAAGCGCTGAATTTCCATTTCATCAAAAATTCCCGTTTATCCGTCACCTCTCGCCTGTTCACAGCAGATCTCCACGAGAGGTTAGCGGCCATCTCTTTTACTCTCTCGATCATCGTCCCACATAGCGGAACGTTAGTTGCACAATCTGCTTGACACTTGCCAGCGCCGATTTGAAGAATACGGGACTGTATGTTGAGGAGTAAAAAGTGAAAACGATAAACGCACTAAGGGTCCGTTTTGGGGGCAGGGCCAAAAGTTTTCAGCACATGGCTGCCGCAATTCTCACGGTGGTGGCACTGGCGTTGAGTTCTGCGGTGAATTCTCATGCGCAGTTGAGCACTGCAACTGTCTTTGGAACAATCACCGATGCAAATGGCGCCGTCATTCCCAACGCAACAGTTACAGTCACACAGACCGACACTAATTTCACCCGCACGATCAAAACCGGGGCGGATGGCTCATATCGGGATGAATTCCTGCCACTTGGTCCTTACAAAATCGTTGTCTCCGCGCCAGGTTTCAAAACACTGTCGCGTACCGGAATTGTCCTCACGGTCATGCAGCAGGCCCAGTTGTCGTTTTCCCTGGAAGTCGGATCGACAGGCGAGACGGTCAACGTAACCGCCGGCACGCCGCTGGTCAACACGAGCAGCGCTACACTGGGGCGCACCATCTCCAACGTGGAGATCGACAACCTGCCTCTGGTCGGCCGCAATGCGTATCAATTGTTCAGCCTGACTCCCGGCGTGCAGCAGAATACCAACACCAACAGCCTCGGCTTTCCGGAGCAACACGTTTACATCAACGGCTCGACGGATGATTTCACCGGCCAAGTCTCGTTCTATCTGGATGGCGGCCTCAACATGACTGGCCTCCGCAACAGCGGCAATGCTATTCCCAACCCGGATGCCCTTAGCCAGTTCGAGGTTCAGACGAACAATTTCAACGCCACGCTCGGGCGCTACGCCGCGGCGGTAAGCAGCGTTGTGACAAAATCGGGCACCAACCAGTTCCACGGCTCGGCCTTTGAGTTCTACCGCACAAGGAACTTTACTGCGGTTGCCCACAATACTCAAACCAAGCAACCCTATGCCCGCAACGAGTTTGGAGCGACCCTGGGCGGCCCATTCCGCAAGAACAAGGACTTCTTTTTCGGCAGCTACGGCGGACTGCGCGATACCACCTCGCCGGCATTCACCGGCAATATTCCAGACGCTGCCCAGATAGGCGGCAACTTCTCTGAGAATCTGGCGACGGACATTACCTCCTGCTCTCAGAGCCCCACCGCAGCCGACAATGCCAACTTCAAGTTTCTTGTTTGCAATCCGGCGACAAACAAGCCTTACCCCAACAACATCATTACCGATCCGCTTGACCCCACCGCCGTCGCAATTATGAACTACCTGAATTCCAAAGGCGTCAAGCCCGGGGTCGGAGCTACCGCCTTCGGCGACACCAAGTACACTTACCGCGAATACGATCCTACCCCCGAACAGTACAACCAATACCTGATCAAGACAGACTTACAGGTGACTAACAATCACCGCCTGACCCTGAGCTACTTTCTGTACGACTACAGCATCCGGTCGAACCCCGGTGGTCTGACACCTCAGCAGTGGAGCTATTCGAACTACGCCACCAAGCAGCACAACGCAAATGTGAGCGACACCTGGACGCTTAGCCCGCGCACCATCAACCAGGCATGGTTCAGTTACACCCGGCAAGCCGGCGGACGCATCCCGGTTCCTGGCGACAGCACCTTCGGGGACTTTGGCTCTGACTTCCGGATCTCCGGTTCTCCCTCCCGTGGGCAGGTTTCTGTTCCCAGCTGGTTCACCCTGTCTCAGGCAATCACCGGTCCCAAGGCCGGCACCAACTTGTATGGCTTCCGCGACGTGCTCAGCACGACGCGGGGCAAGCACTCGCTCCAGCTTGGTGCTGAAGCCAGCCTCGAGAAAGACTTCCAGCTCACCTCACTGGACAACTACGGAGTATTCTCCTATTCCACATCCAAAGGAGTCCGCACATCCAACGACCTATCCGACTACATACTTGGGCGTCCGAATACCTTCGAACAGGACACCGGCCTGTATGCGCAGGCGAATTACTGGAGTTTTTCTTTTTTTGCCCAGGACGACTATCGCATTCTCCCGAGGCTGACTCTTAATCTTGGCCTGCGGTATGACTGGCAACAGGCTCCAACCGACCCCTGGAACCGCCAGACGAACTTTGTTCCCGGCGCCCAGTCGCATGCATTCACGAACGTAACCATCGCCGGCAAGACCGGCAACCAATTGGCGCCTCTTGGCATGCTTTTCCCGGGCGACCCTGGAGTGCCCTCGAGCGGCGCCTTTACTCCGAATAACCACATCTCGCCGCGTGTTGGCGTTAACTATGATCTCTTCGGCAACGGCAAGACGATCTTTCATGCCGCCAGCGGCCTCTTCTTCGGCGGCATCTCCGGCAATCTGTGGGAGCTGCCCTCAAACTTTGCTCCTTATGCCGTCCGCCCCAGCTTCAGCAAGGTCGTTTCGATGGCCCATCCGTATTCAAACGACCCGACAGAGTTCCCCGGAGGAATTAATCCCTTCCCCACGCTGACCTTCGTCGGCAATACGGGGAACGCCAGCTTCCTGGCGCTTAACCAGGTCTCCTCCTTCGACTCTCACTTCCGCTGGCCTGTCACCTATCAGATCAACGTCGGTGTCCAGCAGCAGATAACCAACACTTTCGCGATGTCCATCAACTACGTCGGCTCTCTCAACCGTAAATTGCCGATCTACCACGACCTCAATCCGCCGCAGTTCAACATCACCGCTGCTGGTACGTCCGGTGCAAGTTGTAAAGACCTGACCCAGGCCTGTGCCTATGCGAATACCAGCAGCACAGTCAACAATCGCCGTCCGCTGAACTCGGAGTTCGGGCTCTCCGCAGCCAGCCCCACGTACTCAAACGTCTATAACCTGCAATCGAGCCAGAACTCAAACTACAACGGCCTCCAACTGACCCTTGAGAAGCGCCTGTCGCACAACATCACCGCTCGCGGTTTCTACACCTGGAGCAGGACCCTGGCCAGCAATGCGCTGGACGGGACAAACCTCGCCAGCAACTTCGTCGATCCCAATTTCCCGCAATTGGAAGCGCACCAGCGCTCCGATCAAGACCGGCGAAATATGGTGACCGGCAACTTCGAGTGGAATCCCGACTACTTTGGCGGATTCAACCGCTTTGTCAGGACCGCCTTTAATGGCTGGACGATCAGCGCCATCATCACCATGAATAGCGGCCAGCCCTTCACCGTGACTACCGGAACCGATGTTAACGGAGACGGCCAGAACAACGACCGTCCGAGCATTCTCCCCGGTAAAATCCAGCGCACCTTCGGCGGCAAGCGTTCTCGCGTCGCATCCATGAACGAGTGGTTCGATACATCGGCCTACTGCGTGCCGGGAACATCCGGCTGCCCAGGCGTGGGTCCGCTGGACCTTTTGGGAACTGAGCGGCCTGCGACCCTCGATGACCCTGGCTATCGGGACATCGATGGTGCGCTCTTCCGCACGTTCGGCATCTTTGAGAACCTGAAGTTTCAGGTTCGTGGAGAGGCTACCAATGTCTTCAACCTCACCAACCTCGGTACGCCGAACGGAACGATGAACAGCTCTACCTTTGGCAAAATCACCGGCAGCGGCGGCAGCAACCGTATTATCCAGGTCGGTGGCCGCATCCTCTTCTGATTTTTTGAGACTCGCTTTTGCATCACTTGACTCCCGGCGGGACTTCGGTCCCGCCTTCCTTTTTGCCAGTAGCCCTTCTTTACCAATCAAAGACCGTGCCATCGAGCTTGCGATTGATCGGCAGATAAGCACGCTGGTAGGGATATTTCGCCGCCAGTGTTTCGTCGATCTCTACGCCTAGCCCTGGCGCATCTCCCGGATACATATATCCCGCATCGAAGAAATATCCATGAGGAAAGACGGCATCGGTCTCTTCGTTATGCGGCATGTGCTCCTGAATGCCGAAATTGTGTACGGCCAGCCCGAAATGCAGAGCTGCAGCCATGCTCACCGGAGATAGATCTGTCGCGCCATGACAGCCTGTCCGCACATGAAAGAGGGCGGCGAAATCAGCGACCTTTTTAAGATGAGTCAGACCTCCACCATGCACAACGGTCATGCGGATATAGTCAATCCACTGCTTCTCGATTAACTCCTTCGCATCCCAGATCGTGTTGAAGACCTCGCCCGTCGCGATCGGCGTTGTCGTATGTTGCCGAATGACTTCGAATCCCGCCTGCAACTCGGCCGGCACCGGGTCTTCCATCCAGAACAGGTGAAACGGTTCGAGCTCTTTGCCAAGTCGTGCCGCCTCAATTGGCGTAAGCCGGTGATGGCAGTCGTGCAGGAGGTACACATCTTCGCCGAAGTGCTGACGCACTCGCTCGAATAATTGAGGCGCGTGGCGCAGATATTTTTCTGTCGACCAAAGACTCTCCGATGGCAACCCGCGCTCGGCGGGCTCATACGGTTTGTTGCCCTTGGCGACTCCGTAGGTCGAATCCAGGCCGGGGATGCCGCTCTGCGCTCTCACGGCCAGATATCCCCGGTCGATCTCCCTGCCGACCGCGTCGATGGTCTGTTCCGCGTCCGCACCGTTGGCGTGCGCATAGACCATCACGCCGTTGCGGCTTTTGCCTCCCAGCAGGTTGTACACGGGAGTATGAAGCGCCTTGCCCTTGATATCCCACAGCGCCATATCGACTGCGCCGATGGCGGCCATCGTGACCGGTCCGCGCCGCCAGTATGCTCCGCGATACAGGTACTGCCAGATGTCTTCTGTCTGAAAAGGATCGCGCCCGATCAGGCAGGGAAGAACATGCTCGGAGAGATAGCTGACGACCGCAAGCTCACGTCCGTTGAGCGTCCCATCGCCCAGTCCGTAAATTCCTTCATCGGTCTCGATCTTCAGGGTGACGAAGTTGCGTCCCGGAGAACAAACGTTGACAGAAGCTTTGCTGATCTTCATTCCGAAAGTCCTTTGTCTGGAAAGCCGCTCAGTGAGCCGCGGCGGACTGGGAGATTTCGACGTAATCGAGCGGCGAAGGCTCACCATCGTCCGGGTGCCCTTCGATCTTCAATACATCTCCCGGCTTCAGCGCAACCGCGTGCACAGTAACGCGCGTAGACGTATCGCCATTCATCTTGTCGGCGGGCAGGGTGTTATCCGCGCGCCACTCTTTGAGTAGTTTCCCGTTGAGGTACAGATCGTAGGTCGATACGCCGTGACGGTAATCGAAGTACTGGACAGCAATATCGTAGGTTCCCGCCGTGCGATTGATGGTCGTCGATGCCGTGCAGGCGTTGTGCCCGCTGCACACAATCCCTTTACCGCCCGACGCTGTCTCCCACGGAGTCGCTTCGGCCTGCGTGTAGCCTTCGAGCTGCATATCTTCGGCTTCTACGCGGTTCGGGTCATGGCCGACGCGGTCCTGCACATCCGCGATGCCCGACATCTTGTAGAACCACTGATTCACCGCATCGCGCCACTCATCCGCATGACCGGCCTGGTACTCCTGCAGCGCCAGAACTTTCTCGTAACGCTCCTCGTCGACCAGGCCTTTCAATCTCTGCCAGTCATCGACGAACTTCGCCGCGCCTGCTGCGCCATCATAGTGCGCATCGTAAATGTGCTGGATGACGGTCTTGCCCGAGTGCAGCTTGTAGGTGTACGCCACGTGGTGCATAAAGAGCAGCAGCCCATCGGGACACGTCGTCAGCGACTCATACATCTTCGACACTTCCGGCGGATACTGCCCGATGTAGCCCGTTCCCGTCGCCACCGTCCGGTCCATGCCCACGCCATTGTGATCGGCGCGAATCCACTGCCCCCAGCCGTTTCTCTCCGCCGACTCAATCCCGGGCCCATAGTGCGAATGCAGAATATCCGTCAGTGTGCCAAGCCCCAGCGGACCCGTGTACTCCTCGTAAGTCCTCCACGATGACAGCAGCATCCGGTCAATTGTGCTCACGACCGTTACATTATTTCCGAAGGTCAGCCGCGTCCAGTCATCGGCGATCGTTTGCGCGGATGTATCGGGATCCCACGCCAGCCTTCCGAACCCGTAAAGATTCGCCATTGCCAGAGGATGCGAAAGCCAGTTCACATCCAGCCCCACGTTGGCCACGCCTGCGAATCCGCCGAGCGGCCGGTCGAAGGCCTTGCCCTCGATAATCTCCTTCACTGGAGTGTGCCGATTCTCGGCGCGCAAATCGAAATCCAGCGCCGTCTTCCACATCGGGACCAGGAATACCAGGTGCCGCGCCTGGCCCGTGTATTCCTGCGTGATCTGAAGCTCGATGGCCTCATTGGTCTTGTGCAGCCCTGCAAACAGTGGCGACACCGGCTCTCTCACCTGAAAATCGATTGGTCCGTGCTTGATCTGCACGATAACGTTGTCGTCAAACTTGCCGTCGAGTGGATGAAAGATGTCATAGGCAGCCCGCGCCCGGTCCGCCTTTGGATCATTCCAGTCGAGGTGATGGTTATAAACGAAGGCTCGATACAGCAGCAGGCCGCCGTGCGGCTTGAGGGCCCGCGCCAGAACATTCGCCGCATCGACCGGAGTGCGGCCATACTGCGATGGTCCCGCGCGCCCCTCCGAATCGGCTTTAACGACAAATCCGGCGAAGTCGGGGATCTTTGCATATAGCTCATCGACTGCCTTCTTCCACCACGCGATCACACGCGGATCGAGAGGATCGAAAGTGTCCAGTCCGCCTACGGCCTTCGGACTGCTCAGATCGACAGACATCGCCATGCGCACGCCCCACGGCCGGAACGCATCGGCGATGCGTGAAACCTGATCGATCATCTCCGGGGTGAGCATCTTCAGATCGGCGTTGACATTGTTGATGGCGCATCCGTTGATGCCGACCGAGGCCAGCAGTCGCGCATACTCGCCGGCTCGCGACATGTCCGCCCGCACACTTCCGTTGTCAAAGAAAATCGACTGCCCGGCGTAACCGCGCTCGATTGTGCCATTCAGGTTGTCCCACTGGTCCACCCATCGAACCGGCGCGGACGGCGACTCGCTGATGGCGAACGATCGCAGATCGCGCTGTTCGCCGATCTCTTCGAGCAGACGGAAGCTTCCGTAAAGCACACCGCGGGCATCGGCTCCGGCAATCAGCCAATAGCTGTGACCGTGTTCCTTCAGAGGCACAATCGCGAAGCCCTCGGAGCGCAATCCGGCAGGCCGCTTCCAGCGAGGGAAATTCGCCTCAACTTCTGTAACTGTTCCAAGCACAAATGCGTCGCCGTCTGCCAGAGAGGTCCCGTTCTGCAGCTCGCGCCCGAGCATTCCCTCTACGCCGTGAGCCAATTCATCCCCCGCCCTGCGCACCACGGGAGATTCATCCAGAGTGACCATCCTGCCTGGCAATCCAGCGTACTGCGCCGCGGCGTGGGCATCGGTGATTCGTGCATAGCGCAGCCAGCCGTCCGCACCGTTTTCGGCCGGTGAAGACGCACCCCACAGGAGAGATGTACCTAACAGCGCGATGAACAAACGGCGCACGGCAATGCTCCTCAACGCGGCAGTGGCTCGCTGCCCTCAATCACAAATTCGCCGCTTTCGCCGGCGCCCGCAGAAGGCTGCGCGCCGCCAACGTAGATGTCGTAAGTTCCCGGCTGAACACTACGCTTGCCCGCCGCGTCCACTTCACTTAGTTGTCGTGAATCCAGTTGGAACTGCACTGTGCGCGCTGCACCGGGTTCAAGATGGACGCGATCGAACGCCTTCAACGCGCGGATAGGCGATACATCGCTCGCCGGCGGCGTCAGATAAAGCTCCACCACTTCATCCCCTGCGCGCTTGCCCGTGTTGCGAACCTCGGTCTCAACAGTGAGCGGCTCACCCGCCTTCATTGTCTTTGTTGAGAGATGTAGATTCGAGTAAGAGAACTTTGTATAGCTCAGGCCATAACCGAAGCCGTACAGCGGGGTCCCGTGAAAATACCGATAAGTCCGATTTTTCATCGAGTAGTCGTCGAACTTAGGCAGCTGATCGAGCGAGCTATAGAAAGTAACCGGCAATCTCCCGCCGGGATTGTTCTTTCCATCCAGCGTTTCCGCAATCGCCTCGCCGCCGGCCTCACCCGGGTACCACGCCTCGAGCACCGCCTGCGCATGCTGCTGGGCCCAGTTCACCGCGAGCGCGCTGCCATTCATCAGCACCACCACCAGCGGCTTGCCGGTCGTGCCCAGCGCTGCAAGCAGATCTTCCTGGGCCTGCGGCAGCTTGATATCGGTCCGGTCGCCGCCGGAAAATCCCTCGATGTGTACCGGCATTTCCTCGCCTTCAAGGTTGGGCGAGAGACCCACGACGGCGACGACCACGTCCGCCTTCTTCGCGGCGGCAACTGCTTCGGCGCGCAATGGCTCAACCGGCGGAGTCCAGTTAAGTGTCAGCCCTGCTCCAAAGAGCGCGGCATGATACCCATACTCCACGCGGAACGCATGCGGCTGCGTATCCGGGAACTGCACATGGAACTCCGGTGTTGTGCTC
>Ga0335075_10003083_pt1 | contig 26635 bp, 28 predicted proteins | sample Lox_Sample_24_FD_206723 | JGI IMG/M metagenome (GOLD analysis project Ga0335075, IMG submission 206723) | Soil microbial communities from Loxahatchee National Wildlife Refuge, Florida, United States - Lox_Sample_2.4 | ecosystem: Environmental > Terrestrial > Soil > Wetlands | place: USA...
GCGGGCCACGAGCGCTAGCGCGGAACTGGCTACCGGGGCTGGTCAGGCCAGCGGCTCGATCAGCGGGTCGGTGTACGGGACGCCGTTGCGGCGGCTGCCGCCCGTGCCGCCGACCGCCCAGCAGCGGCCCGCGCAGGCCAGCGCGCTCAGGTACCCCCGGTGCGGCCGAGCGGGCACGGTCACCGAGGCCCAGCCGTCCCGCTGCCAGTGCAGCGCCAGCGGGCGGTCTCGGCGCGTCATGCCGAGCAGCCAGCAGCCCTGGCTGGCCGAGCAGGTCAGGCCGATGGGGTAGGTCAGCATGCTGGAGGTCACGGGCGCCCACGTCCGGCCGTTCCATACGTCGGTGACGAGATGGGGGCCGGGGAACGCCGCCAGGCACATGACCGGGCTGGCGCAGCCGAGCAGCGAAGGGACCACCCCGGCGGCCTGGCCGGCCGGCGCGGCGGGAGGCGCGGCCGCCGCCCAGCGGCCGCCGGAGTAGGCCGCGGCCGCGGCGGTGCCGCCCCGCACGCCCAGGGCCAGGCAGTAGCCGGCCACCGGGCAGGAGAACTGCCGCGGCCGCAGGCCCCCGGCCACCGCGGTGACGGTGGCCCACCGGGCCCCGTTCCAGTACTCGGTCAGGTCGCCGGTGCGGCCGGAATGAGCCTGCGTGCCGCCGGTCGCCCAGCACGCGCTGGCCGACGCGCAGCTGACGGCGTCGAGCTGGCCGCCGGTTACGGCCGGGGAGGGCGCCAGCTGCCAGGTGCCGCCGGTCCAGTGCTCGATGAGCGCCCGGCCGCCCGCCGCGTCGCCGCCGACGGCCCAGCAGTTCGCGGCTCCGGGACAGGCGATGGCCTCCAGCGCGTCTGGAGGCGTGGTCAGCGCCACCGTGCGCCAGCGCCCGGCCGTCTCCTGCTTCAGCAGCGGATGCCGGGACTCAGACAGCGTGTTCCCGCCCGGGGCACTGGCCGTCTGGCCGACCGCCCAGCACCGGGCTGGGCTCGGGCAGGCGACCGCGCTGAGGTAGTCGTCGGGGTAGCTCTTGGTGGCCGCGTTCGCGCCGAAGTGACGGAACGCCCATGCATCGGTTCCCGCGATCAGGAGCGCAGCGACGATCATGACCAGGCCGGTCAGCTGCCGCCCCCGCCTGCTCCCCATCCCCCTCCGTCCGCCTGGCCCGTGGATGCCGACCGGGGAATGATATCGGCGCAGCTGGCTCAGCCGAGGTAACTCAGAGCAGCTGACCAGAAGCGGTGAGTCACGCTGGGTAGACGCCCCAGGCGTCCAGGTACCCGGCCAGGCCGCTGGTCAGCGGCAGGCTGTCCAGATCGGCGGCGGCCACCCACCGGGCGTCGGCGGCGTCGTCGCCAGCGGCGAGTTCGCCTCCGGTGACCACCGCCAGGTAGTCCCTGACGTCGATGACCGTCCCGTCCAGTCCGGGCAGCTCCACCGAGCCAAGCAGGCGGCGGCTCTCCACCGTCAGGCCGGTCTCCTCCATGACCTCCCTGGCCACGGCCTGGTGATCGGTCTCGCCCGGCTCGATCCGGCCGCCCGGCAGCGACCACAGCCCGGCACCGGGCTCGTGGCCGCGCTTGATCAGCAGCAGCCTTCCCGCCGCGTCCTTGATCACCGCGCCCACACAGGGGATCCGCCGGATGCTCACCAGTTCAGTGAACCTGCCTTTCATCCGTCGGTCTCGCGCCCAGGGTAGGTGGGTACTCACGGGAGGATGAAAGAGGTTCAGCATGAAGCCGTCAGGCGGATCGCCGGATCCGCCGGTATCCGCCCGGATCCGGAGGGGTCCCGGGGGTCCGGCCAGGGCGCGGACTTGACGCCTGGCCATTAAAGCGTAACGGTCAGTATTCATGAGGAAGGTGCCCACCTGCCCGCGGTGCGGCGGCCCCGTGCACGAGCCCAGCGCCTGGTCCAGCGCGTGGCAGTGTGAATTGCACGGGCAGGTCCACCCGCTGCGGATGGCGTACAGCCCGTCCGCCGAGGGACTCGTGGGGCTGCTGCGGGGCGCGGCCGTCCCGGTGTGGCTGCCCTGGCCGCTGCCCACCGGCTGGCTGGTCACCGGGTTCGCCGGCGCGGGCGACGAGCGGAGCGGCACCCGTGGCTGCATCGTTGCCCTGTCCGGGCCGAACCCGGTTGGCGGGCCGGGGGAGATGCTGCTGGTCTCCGAGGAGCTCGGGGTTGGCCTGGGTGCCGGGTGCGCTGGCCTGGACGGGCCCGATCCCGGCAGCAGTTTCGCGGCCGGCCCGTCGCACGGGTGCGTCCGGTTCGGCAACCACGAGTTCCCGCTCTGGCACGTGGACACGCCCGGCCGGGCGGCGTTCGCCGGCGAGGTGATGGGCAGCTGGCTCTGGCTGATCCTGTGGCCCGACACCGCGGGCATGCTGCTGGTCGATCCGCTGGAGTTGCGGGATCTTCGCGATCCGGGCCAGGACCTGGATCTGCCGTTCGGCGCGCGGTCGCCGCGGCTGCCCGGCTAGGGTCGGGCAGCGTGCGCGCCGACCTGCACAGCCACAGCACGGCCTCGGACGGCACCACCCCGCCAGCCGACGTCATGCGCCGGGCCAGCGCGGCCGGGCTCGACGTGATCGCGCTGACCGACCACGACACGGTGGCCGGCCTGGAGGAGGCGCGCCTGGCGCTGCCACCGGGACTGGCTCTGCTGCCCGGCATGGAGCTGTCCTGCCGCCTGGAGGGCCACAGTGTGCACCTGCTCGGTTACCTGTTTGATCCGGGCCACCAGGAACTGGTCTCGGAGTGCGCCAGAATCAGGGAGAGCCGCCTGCACCGGGCCCAGGCGATGGTCGAGCGGCTGGCCGAGCTCGGCGTGCCGGTGACCTGGGACCAGGTCAGGACGTTGGCCGGTGACGGGGTGGTGGGCAGGCCGCACATCGCACGGGCCATGGTGGAGGCCGGCGTGATCGACGCGCCGGGCCAGGCATTCGGCCCGGACTGGATCGGCCCGGGTGGCCGGGCCCATGTGACCAGGTACGCACTCGACCCGGTGCGCGCGATCGCGCTCATCCGGGCGGCGGGCGGGGTTACAGTGCTGGCCCATCCGCGGGCCGGAACGCGGGGCTGGATGATTCCCGACGACGTGATAGCCGCCCTGGCCGCGGCGGGCCTGCACGGGATCGAGGTATGGCATCCGGATCAGGACCAGTCTGCGCGGCAGGAACTGCAGGCCCTGGCGGCCACGCTCGGCCTGGTGGCCAGCGGGGGCAGCGACGATCACGGGGAACTCACCGGATACCGGATTGGCTCCGATACGATCGCGGCCGAAGCATATGAGCGGCTGGTATCTCAGGCGACGGGCGCCAGGCCGGTGAGCCAGCAGTGAGCCTGGATTTCTCCTACCATCGCGGAGGTTCTGATGGAGGCGCGGATCGAGCGGGCGGGAACCACCGCCAATAGCTGGGTCGTCGGCGACGATGAGGAAGTCATAGTCATCGACCCGGGCGAGGACGCTGCCCAGGTGCTCGACCTGGTGGGCGAGCGCGAGGTGCTCGCGGTCATCTGCACGCACGGGCACGCGGCGCACGTGGCCGCCGCCGTCGAGGTGGCCGCCAGGGACGAGGCCCCGGTGGCGCTGCACCCCGCGGACCGCGTGTACTGGCGGGAGGCACACCCGGACAACGATCCGGAGATCGAGATGGAGGACGGCGGCATCTTCGGGGTGGCCGACGTCTCGCTTGAAGTGCTGCATGCCCCCGGTCACAGCCCGGGCTCGGTGTGCATCTACAGCGAGGATCTCGGTGCGGTCTTCGCCGGCGACGCGGTGTCCGCCTCCGGCCCGGTCGGGCACGAGAACGAGTACCCCGACTTCGCCCGCCAGCTCAGCTCGATCGGCGCGCACGTGCTGACGCTGCCTGGCCAGACCCGGGTGCTGCCCGGGCACGGCGACGAGTTCACGGTCGCCGTGGCCGAGAAGCGCTTCGATTCCTGGGTGACCGCGGGCCCGAGCGCGCTGGCCAGCGATCCGGGGGAGTCCTAGCCGGCGGGTGCGCGCCGGGCCGCCGGGCGCGGGCCGGGCCGGCAGGCCCGCGCGTCCCGCGCGTGGGCCCAGTAATGTCGGTGGCCCATGCCAGGATGAGATGTGTGGAGCAGCTCGGCTTCGAAGGCATGCCCCAGCGGCTGTATGCGTGTACGCCGACGCGGCTGAGTACCTGGCTGGACTGCCCACGCCGGTACCGCATGAACTATCTGGACCGGCCGCCACCGGGCAAGGGCGCGCCGTGGGCGCACAACAGCCTCGGCGCGAGCGTGCACAACGCGCTGGCCGGCTGGTGGCGGCTGCCGCGCGCGAAGCGGACCGCGGCCGAGGCCGGTGACCTGCTGGAGCGAGGCTGGATCGACGAGGGCTTTGCCGATTCGCGGCAGTCGGCCCGGTACCGCCGCTGGGCCAGGGGCCTGGTGGAGGCCTACGTGACCGGCCTGGATCCGGCCAGCGAGCCGCTCGGGGTGGAGCGCACGGTGGCGACCCGTACTGACCTGATCGCGGTATCAGGCCGGATCGACCGGCTCGACGACCGGCGTGGCCCCGATGGCTCCGGCGAGCTGGTGGTAGTGGACTACAAGACCGGCCGGCACGTGCTGACCGTGGACGACGCCCGGACGTCGCTGCCGCTGGCGCTCTACGCGCTCGCGGCCGAGCGGGTGATGCGCAGGCCCTGCCGGCGGGTCGAGCTGCACCACCTGCCGACCGGCCGGGTGCTTACCTGGGCCCACACGGCCGAGTCGCTGGCCCGGCAGCTGCGCCGGGCCGAGGACATCGCCGCGGAGTGTGCGGCGGCGGACGAGTGGTTCCGGGCCGCTGCCGCGGGCAACGGGCCGTCGGGCCGGCCCGAGCCGGAGCCGGAACCGCTGGGCGACCGGATCGACGCGAGGTTTCCCCCGCGTGCCGGTTCGTGGTGCGGATGGTGCGATTACCGGGCCCGCTGTCCTGAAGGCAGCGCGGCATCCGAGACGCGCCGGCCGTGGGATGGGCTCGGGGACGGAGCCGTGGAACCGGACCTCCCGCCGGGCGATGCTCAGGCCGATGCCCTGGCCTCGCCTGGTGCTAACGCGGGTGCGTCGCGGCCTGCTTGATCACTGCCTGACCCGGCGCGCCGCCGTTCGCTGTCCTCCGCGGTCCGCCAGAAAGCCGTGAGCGTGCTGGCCGTGGTCTCGGGGGCCTCGACCGCCGGTGAGTGGCCGGCGCCCGGTATGCAGACCCGGTCGGCGCCGAGCCGCCTGGCCATCTGTTCCTGTACCGCCGGCCGCCACGCGTCGTCGTTCTCGCCATAGAGGACCAGGACGGCCGGACGGCCGAGGCTCGCGAGCTCTGCGGTGCGATCCGGGCAGGTGAGGAGATACCGGCCCATGGCCAGCAGCCCGGTTGGGCTGGTCTTCGTCATCCGCTCGTGGAGGAAAGCGATCACGTGCTCGGGCGCCCCCTCCTCCCTGGCCTGAGGGGCCAGCTGCTCCTGGAAGATCCTCTCGACCGTGGCGCGCAGACGGCCGTCGGCTGCGTTGGCGCCACCGCTGGGGTCGGTGGTGCCACTGGGGTCGGTGGTGCCACGGGGGTCGGCGCCACCGCTGGGGTCGGTGGTGCCGGCCGCGGTCATCAGCTCCAGCAGGCCGCGCAGTATCGAGGCGCGCTCGCCGGTGATGCGGGCGGGCCCGGAACTGAGCAGGGTGAGCGAGATGATCTGCGCGGCCTGGGCGAGCGCTGCTTCCCGCGCGACGAGCCCGCCCAGCGAGTGCCCGACCAGGTGCACGCCCTGACGGTCGCTGGCTATGGCTTCGGCGATCGCGATGACGTCGGCGCCCAGCTCGCCGGGGGCGTAGCCGCTGGCCTCGGGGGCACCCTGGCTCTGGTACTGGCCGCGCATGTCGATGGCGACCACGCGGCGGCCGGCCGATGCCAGCGGCCGCAGCACCGGGATGAAGTCTTCCTTGCTGCCGGTGAAGCCGGGGATGAGCAGCGCGGGCCTTCGTTCACACACGCCCGTGGTCGGCTCGGCCTCAAGGGCCGCGAACGCGCCGCGGCGGCTCTCGATGGTCAGCTGCCGGACCTCGTCGGGTAGGTCGAGGGATCTAGGGGTGCTCACGAGCTGGCAGTTTACTGACCGTACCGAGTCACCAGATTGGGGACTTTGGCCCCAGATGATGCTTGGTGTCGCCAGTTATCCCCGCCCTTAGGGCGATCCGTGACTCGCGGCCCTCGGGTCAGCCCTCGCTGCCAGGCGATTCCGCCGCGCCGGTACCGGTGGCCTGCCCGGCCGCCCCTCCCCGGCCGTTGCGGCGCCGTGAGGGCCTGCGCCGCCTGCGGGCGGGCTGGTGCCGCCCCTGAGCAGTTTCGGCCGTCTCATCGGCCTCACCGCTGCGGGATGACGCTGCCGCCGGCTCGCCGTGGCTGTCCCCGATGGCCAGCCCGGACCGGGTCCTGCGCCGGGCCCGCTTCCTGAGCTGCCCGGTCTCGCGGCCCCGGGCGGATTCGCCGCGGCTGCTGCGGTTGCGGCCACCGGCATCCCGGGTGGCGTGCGTGGTACGCGAGCGAGTCTTGCCGGTCTCCCCGATGTCCTCGAGATCCTCCGCCTCCAGGCCGAGGCGTCCGCGCTTGGCGGCGGGCAGCGTGCCGGTGGCATCCTGCGGGATCCGCAGCGCGCTGTACAGGTGGGCCGAGGTCGAGTAGGTCTCCTCGGGCTCGGGCTGGCCAAGACTCAGCGCGTCGTTGATGAGTTTCCAGCGCTGCAGGTCACGCCAGTCGACGAAGGTCACGGCCACGCCAGTGCGCCCGGCCCGGCCGGTCCGGCCGGTCCGGTGGAGGTAAGCCTTGTCGTCTTCCGGGCACTCGTAGTTGACAACGTGCGTCACATCGTCGACGTCCAGGCCGCGAGCGGCCACGTCGGTCGCCACCAGCACGTCGACCTTCCCGCTCCGGAACGCCCGCATCGCGCGCTCGCGCTGGCTTTGGCCGAGGTCGCCATGCACGGCGGCGGCCGCAAAGCCGCGGGTCGTCAGCGCGGCTGCCACCTGGTCGCTGGCCCGTTTGGTCCGGCAGAACACGATCGTCAGCCCGCGGCCCTCCGCCTGGAGGATCCGGGCAAGAACCTCAATCTTGTCCATCTGGTGCGCGCGGAACACATGCTGCTCGGTGCTCGGCACGTGCGCTGGCTCGTCATGGTGCTCGGCGCGCACGTGGACTGGCCTGCGCAGATGGCGGCGCGCCAGGGTCACAACCTCGCCCGGCATGGTGGCCGAGAACAACATGGTCTGCCGGTGTGGCGGGGTAAGGCGGAGAATTTTTTCCACGTCTGGGAGGAACCCCAGGTCAAGCATCTTGTCCGCCTCGTCGAGCACCAGCCCGGTCACCCTCGACAAGTCCAGGTGACCCTGCCGGACCAGGTCGAGCAGCCGGCCGGGGGTACCGACCACCAGGTCTACCGTCGCCAGGGCCTCGATCTGCGGCTCATAGGCGCGGCCGCCGTACAGCGTGACCACGCGGGTGCCGAGGCGGGAGCCTGCCATCCGGAGGTCGTCGGCGACCTGGATGGCCAGTTCCCTGGTCGGCACGACCACCAGGGAGCGGGGCGCAGACCGTTCGCCGCCTGGGGTCTCGTCGAGCCGCTGCAAAAGCGCGACGCCAAAGGCCAGCGTCTTGCCCGTTCCCGTCCTGGCCTGCCCGATGAGATCGTGCCCGTTGAGCGCGATCGGCAGGGCCAGCGCCTGGATCGGAAAGGCTTGCCTGATGCCGGCGTCGTCAAGGGCAGCGCAGATCGGCTCGGCGACCCCGAGATCTCGAAATGTCTTGGCGCTGCCCTCAAATTGAGCCTGGCTGTCTTCGATGTCATCCGGCATCGTGTGCTCGTCTTCCGGCGTGGTCGGCACGCCGCGTATGTCTGTCGTCAGGGCTTCCGCCTCCATCAAGGCCCGCAGGCCAGCGGGGCGCGCGGTTGCGCCCCGGGCTGACGTCGCGAGCAGTAAAACCAGCCTCTCCAGCGGCGGCGGGACCGTCATGCGATGCACGCGACCACACGCTCGACGAGAGGAATCAGCGCGGTGTTTCCGGGGCGGTCACCGCTCTCGGCAATCGCCGCGCCTTACGCTTTTGTGCAACAACGAGTGGGGGTTACCGCATTCCTGATGCGGATTAGGCAACAGTCTACCAACATCGGCTGCGCGGGCAGCGGCAGGCGCGTTCGGGGCGGGCTCCGCGCCGGCTTGTTAGGCTGCGCTGGTGACCCAGAACGGTCCAGATAACGGGGCAGAGCCAGAGTTGGCGGCCGATGACACGGCCAGGTCCACCGACGCGAAGCCGGTTGGCGACGCCCTGCGCGGCGTGATCGATTTGCTGGGTGTGCTGGCCTATGTGCTGCTTGTGGCGTTCTTCCGTCTTGTCGAGGATGCGGCGCTCGCCGAGTCGCTGGCGGACAAGGCGGCCCTCGCGGAGATGGCCGTGGCGGAGTTCGGCGGGTTCCAGCTGCTGCGGGAGCGGATACAAGAGCTGAATGTTGACCCCGATGAGGCAATGCGCCCGTTCGTGGCGGCCGTAGACGAATTTCATGCCAGAACCGCGCCGTCCGACTGGCTGGAAAGCCTCGTGAAGGCCTATGTCGGAGACGGCATATCGGTCGATTTCTACCGCACCCTCGCCGGGCTGCTCGACCCGCAGACGGGAGAACTCGTTCTCGAGGTTCTCAAGGACACCGGGCACGCCGAATTCGCGGTGGCCCGGATACGGGAGGCCATCGAGGCTGACCCCCGGGTCGCGGGACGGCTCGCGCTGTGGGCGCGGCGGCTGGTCGGCGAGGCGCTCGGGCAGGCGCAGCGGATCGCCGCGGAACGAGAGGAACTCGCCGCGCTCCTGGCTGGCGGGGAGGTTACCCAGCTAGGCGAGATCGGCCGGATATTCGCGCAGCTCACGGATGCTCACGCGCGGCGGATGGCCGCGCTTGGCCTCGGCGACTGAAGACTGGCCTCGGTGGCCTCGGTGGCCTCGGTGGCCTCGGTGGCCTCGGTGGCCTCGGTGGCTGAGCGCCCGTTCAGAGGGTGTTGCCGAACCCGATCCGGCGGGCCTCGGTGCCGCCGATGTCCAGGTAAGCGATCTTGTCCGCCGGAACCAGGATCCGGCCGCCCTTGGCATCCCCCAGCGTGAAGACGCCGCCCTCGGCGACGGCGTCAGCCAGGGCCTGCTGTACCTCGTCGAAGGTCGATCTGGTCTCCACGACCAGCTCTCGCGGCACGGACTGAATTCCGATCTTGACTTCCACGGTGCTCCTTTCGGCAACCGAAACTAGCCCGCCGCTGGCGGGGAACCGCATGGCGGGCAGGTAGCCACTGCCTCGCTCATCGGTCAGGCGGTGCGAGGCCAGCCGCTGATACCGCGCCAGGCCAGCCGGGCCAGAAGCAGCTCAGCGGCATCCTTGGGTATCGCCTGGCCGGTGCTCAGCCAGTACCTGGAGCTGACCTGCGCCATGCCGACCAGGGCCATGCCGAGCAGGTGGGCCTCGTCGTCGCTGAGCCCGGCGTCCTCGCGGATGAACTGGCTGATCATGTCCGCGCAGGCGTACATGGTGTCGTTCAGTCGCTGCCGCACCTCGGGCTCGTTGCTCAGGTCCGACTCGAAGACCAGGCGGAACGCCTCGTCGGAGCTGCTCACGAAGTCGAAGAAGGCCTGGAAGGTGGCGGGCACCCGCTGCCTGTTGTCGGTGGTCGAGGAGAGCGCGTCCCGCACGATCCCGACCAGTTCGTCCACGCTCTCGTCCAGCAGCGCGATATAGAGCTCCAGCTTGCCGGGGAAATGCTGGTAGAGCACGGGCTTGCTGACCCCGGCCCGCTCGGCGATCTCGTCCATGGCGGCCGCGTGGTATCCCTGGGCGACGAAGACCTCCCGCGCTGCGCCAAGCAACTGCCTGCGCCGGGCCGGCCGCGGCAGCCGGGTGCTGGCTGACCCGTGCGATCTAGCCTGCGGCGATGCGGTCACGATGTTCTCCCGGATGGTTGCTGTCACGGGCTGCGACGCTCGTGCAATCCTACGTGTTAGCGGTAGTCGTCCTCATCGAGGCCGAGGGCACGCTCTTGTTCTGCCGCGTCCGCCTCATCGGCTTCGAGAGGCAACTCATACGACAGGTCGCTCTGATCTAGCTCCGCTTCATCAGGGATGACATCCTGGTGCTGCTCGACGGAATCATCCACAGGCCGCTCCAGGCCCATATCGCTCATGCGTGCCTCCTTGTCGGAGTGATGCATCGAACATACTGCCGATAAGAAAATTCAGGACAACACCGTGGTATCAGGACCCGATCTGGCGGGGTAGGGAGGCACCATGCGCAGCATGTGGAAGGGCGCGATTTCCTTCGGCCTGGTCATGATCCCTATAAAACTCTACGCTGCGACCGAGCAGAAGGACATTGCGTTCCGGCAGGTCCACCGGGAGGACGGCGGCCGGATCAGGTTCCGCCGGGTCTGCTCCATCGACGGGCAGGAAGTTCCGTACGAGGACGTGGCCAAGGGCTACGAACTGCCGACCGGCGAGATGGTGGTGCTCACCGACGAGGACATGGCTGAGCTTCCACTGCCGACGACCAGGAGCATCGAGGTCCTGCACTTCATGCCCGCGGAGCAGCTTGATCCGATTCTGCTCAACCGCAGCTACTTCGTTGAGCCGGAGACGGCCGGGGCGAGAGCCTATGTCCTGCTGCGCGACTCGCTCGAACGCTCAGGCAAGGTAGCCCTGGCCCTGGTCGCGCTGCGGCAGCGGGAGTCACTGGCCACGCTGCGCACACGGGACGGCCTGCTCGTTCTTGAGACCCTGCTCTGGCCCGATGAGGTCCGCATTCCGGCGTTCCCGTTCCTGGAAGACGACGTCGAGGTGCGGTCGCAGGAGCTGCAGATGGCCGCGTCGCTGATCGAATCGATGACCGTGGACTTCGATCCCGACTCCTACCACGACGGCTATCGCGAAGCGCTCCAGGAGCTGGTGAACGCGAAGGTCGAGGGTCGCGAGCTGGTCCAGCCCGAGACCCCGGCGCAGGAGGCTGAGCCGACGAGTCTCGCCGATGCGCTCAAGGCCAGCCTGGCTGCCGCCCGGGAGGCGCCGCGTCAGGCCGGAACGGTCAAAGCTGAGGTCAAGGCGCCGTCGCGCCGGGCGATCACGGGCAGCACGAAGACGCGCGGCACGGACGGGGCCAAGACCAGTGGGGCGAAGGATGGCGAGGCGAAGACGGGAACCGCCAAGAGTGCCCAGCGGCCGGCGGCGAAGCGGCCGGCCAAGGGGGATGCCGCATCGCCACAGCCAAGGAGCAGGCGCCGGGCCAGCTGACCGAACGGGCCGGGACCGGCCGCGCGCGTCTGAGTACGGCCGCGCGGTCGGCGGGTGCTCCCGGTGAGGTGTCGCAGACGGGCCGGTAGCCGCAGCTAGGAGTATCGTTTTCGTTCATGACTGATCCGATCGCGCCGTGGCCGGGGGAGCTCGTTTCTACTCCCGCGGGCGAGGTTTTCGTGCGCAGTGCACCGGCGCCTGAAGGCGGCGAGCCCGCGCTCTTCGTACACGGACTCGGGGGGTCAGCGACCAACTGGACCGACCTGATGGATTTGCTGCGCAAGCCGCGCGCAGATCGGCCGGACGAGTCCGTGGTGGCCTGCGAGGCTCTTGATCTTCCCGGATTCGGCTTCTCGCCGGTGCCGGCGAGCGGCGACTACTCGATCGACGCCATGGCCACCGCCGTCTGCGACCTGATCGAGAAGCGCGGGTACTGGCCGGTTCACCTGGCCGGCAACTCGCTCGGCGGTGCCGTCTGCGTCCGGGTGGCGGCCCGGCGGCCGGACCTGGTGCGTACCCTCACGCTGATCGCCCCGGCCCTGCCGGACTTGCGGCCGCGCATCCTCCCGATTCGGGTGACCTTGATGTGCGCGCCGGGCCTGGGTCCGTGGCTGCTGAATCGTGTGCAGCGGCTGTCGGCGGAGAACCGGACCTCGGTCGCGATAAGGGACGTCTACGCGGAACCGGGCCTGGTGCACCCGAAGCGCCTGGCCGAGGAGATCGCGGAGCTGACCCGCAGGGATGGGCTCGGATACGCCGACGCCGTGCTGCTCGCCACCGCGCGCGGCCTGGTCGCCGAGTACGTCCGCCGCGGGCCGCGCTCGCTGTGGCACGACGCGGTCAGGGTGACAGCGCCCACCCTGGTCATCTACGGCAGCCACGATCAGCTGGTCAGGCCGGCCATGGCCGCACTCGCGGCGCGTGCCTTCCGCGGCGCCCGGGTGGTGGTGCTGTCGCGGACCGGTCACGTGGCGATGATGGAGCGGCCCGGCCTGGTGGCGAAGGAGATGCGGGAGCTGTTCGCGGCGGCCAGGCACCCGGCCCCGGCCCAGGGATGACCCGCTGACCACGCCAGAGGTGCTGATCACCGCGCCACGGCTGATAACCGCTGACGCCGGGAACCGGATCCTCACGCCTGGCTACGTCGCGGTCACCGGCGACCGGGTGACCGCCGTGGCGCAGGGACCGCCGCCGCGTACGCCCGACGTCGCGCTCCCGGCCGGCATGCTGCTGCCGGGGCTGGTGGATCTCCAGGTCAACGGGTACTTCGGCGAAGAGTTCCTGACCGCGGGAGCAGACGGCTGGGCCAGGGTCACGACCCGCCTGCCGCAGACCGGCACGACGGCGTTGCTGCCTACGTTCGTCACCGCGCCGCCCGGCGTGCTGGCCGCGGCGTTGCGAACCGCGTCGGCGCTGATCCCGGCCCAGCCGGCCGGAGCGCGGGTGCTTGGCGTGCACGCCGAGGGGCCGTTCATCTCGGCGGCCCGCAAGGGAGCGCACAACGCGGCCTGGCTCGCCGAGCCGACTCCCGCCGCCGTGGCCGAGCTGCTCGAGGCCGGCCAGGGCGTGCTCAGACTGGTCACCCTGGCTCCGGAACTGCCCGGCGCGATGGCGGCCATCACCACGCTGACCGAGGCTGGCGTCCTGGTCAGCGTCGGCCACAGCGATGCGACGGCGCGGCAGGTGGCGCAGGCCGCAGACCACGGTGCCCGGATGGTCACGCACCTGTTCAACGCCCAGCGTCCGCTGCACCACCGCGAGCCGGGGGTCGTGGGCCAGGCGCTGACCGACCCGCGGCTGACCAGCGGCCTGATCACCGATCTGCACCACGTCAGCGCGCAGGCCTGCGTTCTGGCCTTCCGCGCGGCGCCCGGCCGGATCTGTGCGGTCACCGACGCGGCGGCCTGTGCCGGAATGCCGCCGGGCCGCTACAAGCTGGGGGACGAGCCCATTGAGCTGCCGCCGGGCGATGGGGAGCCGCCGGTGCGGGCTGATGGCACCCTGGCCGGCTCGGGGCTGCGGATGGACGCCGCCGTGGCGAACATGGTGACGGCCGGGATCGGGCTGGCCGAGGCGGTTGCGGCCGCCAGCCGCATTCCCGCCGACCTGATCGGCAGGCCGGACCTCGGCCGGATCGAGCCCGGCGCGGCCGCCGACCTGGCCTGGCTGGATGATGACCTGCGGACGCGGGCCACCTGGATCGGTGGCGAGCTGGTGTACGCGCAGGGCGGAGCGGACGGAGAACTCTGATGAGCGGTCAGCAGGTCACCTATATGCGAACCGAGATTGGCCAGCAGCCAGCGGCGCTGCGGGCCACGATCGGCGCGCTGCTTCCTCGCGCGGCCGAGGCAACGGTGCTGGGCCGCGACACCCGTCAGGTTCTGTTCATCGCGCGGGGAACCTCCGACAACGCGGCTGTCTACGGCAGCTACCTGATCCAGGCGTACGCCGGGCGGCTGGCCACGCTGGCCTCGCCGTCGATCGCCACCGCCTACCGAAGCCGGGTTGACCTGTCCGGCGTGCTGGCCGTGGCCCTCTCCCAGTCGGGGAAGACCGAGGAGATCGTCGAGACCATGGCCTGGGCCAGCGACTGCGGCGCGGCCACGCTGGCCATCACCAACGGCGCGGAGTCCCCGCTGGCCGAGACGGCCGACGTCGCCTTCGTCACCGAGGCCGGGACCGAGCGTGCCGTCCCGGCGACCAAGACGTTCACCACGCAGCTCGCCGCGCTGGCCGTGCTGGCCATCGGCCTCGGGGCCGACCTGGACCCCGGGGAACTGCGCCAGGCCCCGGACGCGATCGAGGCGCTGCTGGCCCGGCCGGGCGACCTGGACCCGATCGTGGCCGAGCTGTCCGGGGATCACGGGGTGGTCGTCTCCGGTCGCGGGCTGGCCTACGCGGCCGCGCTTGAGCTGGCGCTGAAGCTCAAGGAGGCGTGCTACCTGCACGCGATGGGGCTCTCGTACGCGGACCTGCTGCACGGCCCGATCGCCGTGGTGGACGCGCAGACGCCGGCGATACTCCTGGCCGCCGACTCGGGCCCGACCCTGCCCGGCACGGTCGAGCTGGCCAGCCGGGTGACCAGTGCCGGGGCGCGGGCCTACGGGATCGGCGGCGGCGACCTGCTGGCCGCGGCGTGCGCCCGCGCGCTGCCCGGCCCGCGGCTGCCGGAGTGGCTGGCGCCGCTCGGGCTGATCGTGCCCGGCCAGCTGCTGACCGAGGCCCTGTCGCGCAGGCTCGGGCTCGACCCTGACCACCCGCGTGGCCTGAGCAAGGTCACTCAGACCGCCTGAGCCAGCGGGTGGAGGTCGCCGGGCAGAGGGGTCAGCCAGCGACAGACACTGGGGCCGCGTGGAGAGGGCCGGGGAGGTGAGTGGGGGCCGGGTGGCCGCCGAGCACGCCCGCGACCTGATCTGCCCACGGCCCGAGCACGCTGTCCAGCCGGTCCAGCTCTGACTCGAGCACCGCCAGGCCGGGAACGGGCACGGTCGCACCCAGCTCCACCAGCAGCGGCCTGAGGTAGGCGTCCACCGCGGGCACGTGCTCGACGAGGCCCATCAGCATCAGCGGCAGGGCCACCGCCCGGTCGAGCGCTCGGTGCGGCACCCGATCGAGGAATACCTTCAGCAGCCCGGTGTAGCTGCCCTGGTAGGTGGGGCTGACCACCAGCAGCAGGTCAGCGCCGGTCACCTGGTCCAGCGCTTCCTCCACCGCGGGCGAGGGCTCGGGCAGCAGCAGGTGCCGCGCCAGCACGCACAGATCGATGGTCAGGTACGGGCCGGGCAGCCCCGCGGCCCGCGTGACCGCATTGGCCGCCTCCGCGGCCACGGTCAGGGTTCGCGATGCTGGCCGGGGGTTGCCGACGATGACGACGAAGCGCAAGATTCCTCCTCCGGGACGGTCAGGTAAGCGCGGGCAGGGGTGCGCGGACGCGGTCGCCGGGCCGGAGCTGCCGAGCGGGAGGCTGTGGCCGCGCCCGACGATCGCCCGGCCATCACCCGACGTGGGCAGGAACCAGTGAAACCGCAGGTTCATGACGAGCCTCCCACAGACGCTGCTGAAGCGGTTACCGGCGGCTCCTCGGCGAGCAGGGCCGGGCCGGGGACGGGCGAGCCGGACGGCAGGGCCGGGCCGGGGACGGGCGAGCCGGACACCAGGCGGACCTCCTTTGCGGGCTGTCGTTTCTCCCGGCTATGCGCCACCCGGGCGGGCGATGGCCCATCCCGCCCGGTGGCGCCGCCGACATGGCGCGCTGGCTTGCCTGCGGAGATCCACGTGCGGGCGGGCGACGAGGTGCTGGCCGCGGCTCGCGCTCATGCCACCATGATCTCTCTTAATTCCTATAATGTCAATCAGAATTATGTAGATATTAACTCCGCGATATGGCGAAGCGGAGGTACATGGCTGGGCGCCGGCGACGGTCAGCAGGCGGCGAGCCGCCGGCGGCTAGGACTCGCGGCACACCTTGTGCTGTGCGGCCTGGGCTAGCGGGCGCATGACGACCAGGTCGATGTTGACGTGCGCGGGCCGGGTCACCGTCCAGGCGATCGCGTCGGCGACGTCCTCGTCGGTCAGCGGTTCGGCGACGCCCGCGTAGACGGCCGCCGCTTTGTCCGCGTCGCCGCGGTAGCGGTTGAGCGCGAACTCGTCGGTCTTCACCATGCCCGGCGCGATCTCGATGACCCGGACCGGCTGGCCGCACAGTTCCAGGCGCAGCGTGGCCGCGATCGCGTGCTCCGCGTGCTTGGCGGCGACGTAGCCGCCGCCACCCTCATAGGCCACGAAGCCCGCGGTCGAGGAGAGCACCACGACCGTGCCGGCCCCGCTCGCCACCAGCTTGGGCAGCAGCGCCTGCGTCATGTGCAGCGTGCCGAGCACGTTGACCTCATACATGGTCAGCCAGTCGGACGCAGCCGAGTCCGCTACGGTGTCGGCGCCTATCGCGCCGCCAGCATTGCTGATGAAGACGTCGCAGCGATCCAGGGACCCGGCCAGCGCGTCGACCGCGGTGCGGTCGGTGACGTCCAGGAGGTGGACATCGGCCTGGCCGCCTTTCTGCCTGATCCGGTCGGCGACCGCCTCGAGTCGGTCGGCCCGGCGGGCGGCCAGCACCACGCGGTACCCCGCGTCGGCCAACTTCACCGCCGTGGCCGCTCCGATCCCGCTGCTTGCTCCGGTAATGACGGCTATTCGCTGCATCCTAGGAATTCTGCCAGCCGGGCACGGCACGCGCGCCTCCGGGCAGTTCCCGGCACCGGGGGAGGCCGTGCGCCCGTGTCCGCGGCATGCCATGGTTGCAACCGGGGCGGGTTTCGCCGCGAAGAACAGGTTGTCCGCGTCAAGGAGGCGATCATGCGACGGGCCGCCGATGGCTGAAGTGACCGATGGCTCCGGGTCGCGGCCGGCCTACGGCATCGGCGCGCTAGCCCGTCGCCTCGGTGTCGCACCGGCCACGTTGCGCGACTGGGAACGCCGCTACGGCATCGGGCCGGGCGGCCGCAGCGCGGGCGGTCACCGGCGGTATCAGCCGGCGGATATCGCCCGGATCGAGCACATGCGCAGGCTGGTGCTCGATGGGATGCCACCGGCAGAGGCGGCCCGCGTGGCCCTGGCCCCGGATTCGGCGACGGAGCTGGCCCGGGGGAAGCCGGAATCGGCGGCGTGGGGTGCGGGTGGGCGGTCGCTTCCGCTGCCCGGCCAGCTGCCGCAAGCTCGCGGCCTGGCCCGGGCCGCGCTGGCCCTCGACGGTCCCGCGATCGCTGGAATGCTGGATCGCGCGCTGGACTCCAGCGGCGTCGTGATCACCTGGGAGCGCCTGGCCAAGCCCGTACTGATCGCGCTGGGCGAGCGGAGCGCGGCCGACGGCACCTGCATCGACGTGGAGCATCTGCTTTCCACCCAGCTGCTGGCCGCTCTCGCCGCTCGGGTTGGCCGGCTCGCCGATCCGCTGAATGCCCGGCCACTGCTGCTGGCCTGCGCCGACGGTGAGGAGCACAGCCTGGCGCTGTACGCGCTGGCGGCGGCGCTGGCGGAACGGGGGGTGCGGACCACGATGCTCGGCGCACGTACCCCCCCGCCCGCACTCGCGGCCGCTATCTCGCGGATCGGCCCCGCGGCGGTGTTCGTCTGGTCCCAGACCGCCGCCACCGGGGATCCGGTTCAGTTCGCCGGCATCGCCAGGCAGCGCCCGCCGCTGCGGCTGTTCACCGCCGGTCCCGGGTGGCGAGGGACGCCTCCGGGCGGCCGCGCGGTCAGCACCCTGCCCGAGGCCGTCCAGCAGGCGTGCGAGGCCATCGGCGCGGCCTGATCCGCGCTCCCGCCGGTCTGCGTCATCCCTATCCCTGACTGGTTCCAGCGCCCGCCAGCGCGGCCCGGCGCATTCCGGTGTCTCTCGGCTCGGGCTCGCAGACCCCAGTTGCAAATTCTTGACAGCTATGAATAGTATTTGAATAAGTTCAAGCAAGCGAACGGGGGGCTCATGCGGGACACCGGGCGAGCGTTCGCAGGGGACCGGCTGGAACTCGCCGGGGCAAAGCCGCCCGCGGGGGACAGGCCGCTGGCCACGCCGGACTCCTACGCCAGACTGAGGCCCGTTCTGCGGAGCTATCTGCGGCGCCTGGTGCCAGCCGACGAGGTGGACGACGTCGTCCAGGAATCCTTCGTCGGCCTGTGGCGGACCCGGGCGAGCTACGACCCGTCCCGCAGCCTGGAGGCTTGGGCACTCGCGATCGCACGCAGGCGCGCCATCGACTACCTGCGCTCCCGGCCGCACCCGGCGGCCCCGCTCGGCGACCTGGCCGAGCCACCCGGCGAGGACGGGCGTGACCATGCCGCCCGGCTCGCTGACGCGGCCGAGCTGAGCGGCGCGCTGTCGGCACTGCCGCCGCCGCAGCGCGAGGCCATCGAGCTTGCCTACTACGGCGAGCTCAGCCAGCAGGAGATCGCGGAGCGACTGCGGGTGCCGATCGGAACGATCAAGGCAAGGACCGCGCGCGGGCTGCGCCGCGTCCGGCAGACGCTGATGGCTGCGCAGGCGCGAGAGCGGGGGGCGGCACGGACAGGCCGGAGGGGGCACGGGTGAAATCCAGAGTCAGCATGAACGAGGCAGCGGGCACCCTGGGTGAAGTCAGGCCGCGGGTCGGGGTGTCGAGCTGCCTGCTCGGCCAGCCGGTCAGGTTCAACGGCGGGCACTGCCGCAACCGGTTCGTTTCCGACGTCCTGGCGGGCTACGTCGAATGGGTCCCGGTGTGCCCGGAAATCGAGATAGGCCTCGGTGCGCCGCGGGAGTCACTGCACCTGACCGGCGAAGGCCAGCTGGTCAGCAAGAGCGGGCGGGATCACACCGCCGCGGTGAACGCCCTGGCCGAGCGGCGCCGCGCGGAGCTGGACGGCTTGTCCGGTTACGTCGTCAAGTCACGTTCTCCCAGCTGCGGCCTGTACAGCGTGCGCGTGCACGAAGGCGGCCGGATCGTGACCGCGAACGGGCGCGGCATCTTTGCCGCGTACGTGCTCGCCGCCAGCCCGCTGCTTCCCGCCGAGGAGGAGGGGCGGCTGAACGACCCGCTGCTCAGGGAGGCATTCGTCGAGCAGGTCTGGGCCCGCGCCCGGCTGAACCAGCTGTTCGGCCGCCGGTGGCAGCTCCGGGACCTGATCGGCTTCCACGCCAGGCACAAGCTCCAGCTCATGGCCCACGACCCGGTCCGCGCGCATCAGGCCGGGCACCTGGTGGCGACCGCCCGGGCCAGGCCGGACGACGAGGTACGCGCCGGTTACACGGCCCTGTTCGGCGGGGCCCTCACCCGCCGCGTCAGCCGGGCCCGGCACTGCAATGCCATGCACCATGCGTTCGGGCTGGTCAGCGAGCACCTGGACGACACCAGACGGCACGACATCCTGGCCACGATCGACGCCTACCGGCGCGGGGAGGTCCCGCTCAGCGTGCCGGTCACGCTGCTGCGCCATCACGCCGAGGGCTGCCGCGCGGCCTACCTGGCGGCACAGACCTACCTCGACCCGTTCCCGGCCGGCCTCGGCCTCCGCAACCACGCCCCGGGTCCCTCGGACCTGACCGGCCAGTCCGGCCAGTCCGGCCAGTCCGGCCGCGGCCGGGCTCCAAAACCAGCGGCGCAGGCCACGAACGGAGCACCCGGATGACCGCACGCCGGATCGCGGTCATCGGCAGCGGGGTGAGCGGCCTCACCGCCGGGTACCTGCTGGCCCGCGCCAACGAGGTGACCGTGTTCGAGGCGGACGACCGGCTGGGCGGGCACGCGCACACCCACCGGGTCGCCGCGCCGGACGGAACCGAGCTCGCGGTCGACAGCGGGTTCATCGTCTGCAACGAGCGGACCTACCCGCTGCTCACCCGGCTGTTCGCCGAGCTCGGGGTGACCACGCAGGACGCCGAGATGAGCATGTCGGTGCGCTGCGACGGCTGCGGCCTCGAGTACGCGGGGCAGCGTGGCCCGGCCGGCCTGCTCGCCGGGATCCGCCGTGGCCGGCGGCGGTACCTGTGGATGCTGGCCGCCATCCTCAGGTTCCACCGCGAAGCGTCCCGGCTGGCCGCGGGCGGCCATCCCGCGTGGCCCGCCGAGCTCACCCTCGGCCAGTTCCTGGCCGCCGGGGGATACTCGCGCTACTTCACCGCACACTTCGCGCTCCCGTTCGTGTCCGCGGTGTGGTCATGCCCGCCGGGCACGGCGCTGGATTATCCAGCCCGCTACCTGTTCGCGTTCCTCGCCAACCACGGCCTGCTGTCGGTGACCGGCTCGCCGCGGTGGCGGACCGTCTCCGGGGGAAGTCAGACCTACGTCGACCTGATCGCCAAGCAGCTCACCGCGACCCGGACGGACGTGCCGGTACGCAGCGTCCGCAGGTACCCGGGCGGCGCCGAGGTCACGGCGGGGGAGGGACGCCCGCAGTGGTTCGACGCGGTAGTGATCGCCACCCACCCGGACCAGGCGCTTCGCCTCCTCGCCGACCCCACCGCGGCCGAGCGCCGGGCGCTCGGTGCGTTCCGGTACACCCGCAACGCCGCGGTGCTGCACACCGACGCGAGCGTGCTGCCGGCCAGCCCCCGCGCCAGGGCATCCTGGAACTACCACCTCGCCTCCTGCGATGCCGCGGCGGCCGAGGTCCGGGTCAGCTATCACCTGAACCGGCTGCAGCGACTCCAGGCCGGCCGCGACTACCTGGTCACGCTCAACGCGGCCGACGGGATCGACCCCGGCCTGGTGCTGGCCGCGGTGGACTACGCCCACCCGGTTTACACGCGCGCATCGGTCGCCGCCCAGCGGGCGCTGCCCGGGCTGAACGACGGGGTCACGGCTTACGCGGGCGCGTACCACGGGTGGGGATTTCACGAGGACGGCTGCCGGTCGGGAGTGGCCGCCGCCGCGTCGCTCGGGAGCCACTGGTGACCGCGTTCCCAGCATCGGCCTTCCTCTACGAATGCCAGATCCGGCACATGCGCGCCACGCCGCTGCGGAACGCGTTCAGCTACCGCACTTACCAGTGGCTGGTGGACACCGACGAGCTGCCGGAACCGCCGCGGGGGCTCCGGCAGCTGGCCCGGTTCTGCGCCGCCGACCACCTCGGTGACCCCCGCCGCAGCATCAGGCAGAACCTGGACCGGTTCCTGGCCAACCGCGGTATCGACCTGCGCGGCGGGCGCGTCGCGATGCTGGCCCACGCCCGGGTGCTCGGCCACGTTTTCAACCCGCTGACCGTGTACTGGTGCCACGAGCCGTCCGGGTCGCTCGAGTGCGTCGTGGCCGAGGTGCACAACACCTACGGCGAGCGGCACTGCTACCTGCTGCGCACCGACGAGGCCGGCCGGGCGGACGCGGCCAAGGAGTTTTACGTCTCCCCGTTTTTCCCGGTCGATGGCTGGTACCGGATGGCGCTGCCCGAGCCGGGCCCGCGGCTCGCGCTCACGGTCACCTTGCACCGCCCCGACGGCACCGCGTTCGCGGCCAGCGTGCGCGGTCGGCGCGTGCCCGCCACCGCGGCCAGCCTGCTCCGCGCCGCAGCCAGGCACCCGGTATCGACCAGGGCGGTCAGCGGCCGCATCCGCTGGCAGGGAGCGAAGTTGTACGGCCGGGGCCTGCGCCCGCAGCCCAGGCCAGCCCGCGACCCGCAAGAAGGTTGGCGATGACCCAGACCATGAGTTCCCTGAACGTGACGCCCGCCGCTGACCCGGGCCGCTGGCCGGATATCGCCGCGGTGCCGCGTTGCCCCTTCCGTGGCGCAGTCGCGCGGGCGCTATTCACCCGGACGGCGGCCAGGCTGCCGGTCCGCGTGACGGGCCCTGGCGGCGTGGCGTTCGGGGCGGGTTACAACGGCTTGCCGGTGCTGACGCTGCACCGTCCGGCCGACTTCTACCAGCGGATCGGCGCGGCCGGGCTGATCGGGTTCGGCGAGTCCTACATGGCCGGCGACTGGGACTGCGATGACCTGACCGGCCTGCTGACGGCGTTCGCCAGCGAGGTCGACACCCTGGTGCCGCGCCCGCTGCAGGCGCTGCGCCGGCTCTACGTCCGGCGCGCACCCGGGGCCGACGACGCGTCCGAGCGCAACGCGCGGCGCAACATCCACCGCCACTACGACCTGTCCAACGAGCTGTTCGCACTGTTCCTCGACGAGACCATGACATACTCGGCCGCCCTGTTCCGGCAGGACGCCGATGGCGAGCCGGTCGCGGCCCGGAGCCTGCTGGCCGGCGCGCAGCGGCGCAAGATCGACCGGCTGCTCGACCTGGCAGGCGTCGGGCCGTCCAGTCGGGTTCTCGAGATCGGCACCGGCTGGGGGGAGCTGGCCATCCGGGCCGCCGAGCGGGGCGCGCAGGTGCTCACGGTCACGCTGTCCGAGCAGCAGCGGGCGCTGGCCGCCGAGCGGATCGAGCGCGCCGGGCTGGCCGGCCGGGCGGCGGTGGACCTGCGCGACTACCGGCAGGTGACCGGCGAGTTCGACGCAATCCTGTCGGTAGAGATGATCGAGGCGGTCGGCGCGCGGTACTGGCCCGACTACTTCGCGGCCCTGAACCGGCTGCTGGCCCCCGGCGGCCGCATCGGCCTGCAGTCGATCACAATGCCGCACCGGCGGATGATGGCCACCCGGTACACCCACACCTGGGTGCTGAAGTACATCTTTCCCGGCGGCCTGATTCCCTCGGTCACCGCGATCGAGCGCGGCGCCGCGCTGGCCGGCCTGCGGGTGGCCGGGCGGCGCGACTTCGGCGCCCATTACGGTCCGACGCTGCGGATATGGCGGGAGGGGTTCTGCGCTGCGCAGCACGAGATCGGGCGGCTGGGCTTCGACGAGGTATTCCAGCGGATGTGGCTGCTCTACCTGTGTTACGCGGAGGCCGGCTTCCGGTCCCGGTACCTGGACGTCGCACAGTTCCTGCTGGTCAAGGGGGATTCGAGATGACGGAGGTGGAGATCACCTCGCGGGTGCTCGTGCCAGCGGAGCCGGCCGAGCTGTGGCGGCTGGCGATGGACTGGCCGCGGCAGGGCGACTGGATGCTGGCTACGCAGGTGTTTGGCGGGGAGGGCGTCGGCGCCACCGTAACCGCGCGGACCGGCCTGGGCCCGGCCTGCTTCACCGACACGATGGTGATTACGGAGTGGTATCCGCCGCACCGCTGCGTCGTGCGGCACACCGGGCCGGTGGTGCGCGGCACCGGCGTGTTCGAGGTCGTGCGCAAGGGGCCGGTGAGCGAGTTCGCGTGGACCGAGCGGCTGCGGCTCCCATCTGCCGTGCCCGGGTGGCTGGCGCGGCCGCTGGCCGCCGGGCCGTTCCGCTGGGTCATGGACGGTTCGCTGCGCCGGCTCCGGCGGCTGGTCTGGTGAGCCGGCTCGCGCGGGCGGGTGACGCGCTGGACGCGCTGCTCGAGGCGAGCGTCGTGGGGAGCTTCTCGCGGATCGGTATATCGGTGCGCTCCCGGGTGCTCCCGGAGTTCAGCGACAGCCCGCGGTCGGCGGCGCGCCGGCTGGCGGTCGTCACCGGGGCCACGTCCGGCCTCGGCCTGGCCGCCGCCAGCCAGCTGGCCCGGCTTGGCTGGACGGTGTATTTCCTGGCCAGGAATCGCGACCGGGCCGAGCGAGCTCAGCGCAAGATCGGCTCCGCTGCCGGGAGCGGCCAGGTCGGCTACGGGCTCGCCGACCTGGAGGACCAGGATTCAGTCCGGGCGTTTGCCCGTGAGTTCTGCCGGGAGCACGACCGCCTCGACGTGCTCGTGCACGCGGCCGGCACGATCCACCAGCGGTTCGCGGTCAACCACGCCGGGATCGAGCTCACCGTCGCCGGGCAGCTCGTCACGCCGTTCCTGCTGACCAAGCTGCTGCTGCCGACACTGCTGGCCGCCGCGCCATCCCGGGTAATCACCGTCTCCTCGGGCGGGATGTACGCGCAGCGGGTGGTTCCGGCGACGCTGGAAATGCCTCCGGCCGGATACCGCGGCGTGGCCGCCTACGCGCGCGTCAAGCGGGCACAGGTCTTGCTCAGCCGGGAATGGGCCCGGCGGATCGACCCGGCTGACATCGCCTTCCACACTATGCATCCCGGCTGGGCGGACACACCCGGCCTCGCTGCCTCGCTGCCGCGATTCCGCTGGGCAGCGCGGCCGATCCTGCGCACCCCCGACGAGGGCGCGGACACGATCGTCTGGCTGGCCACCGCTGCCCCCGAGCACCTGGGGAGCGGGTGCTTCTGGCACGACCGACGGCCGCGATCGGAGTACCGGCTGCCGTGGACCCGGGAGCATAACCCCGCGGCGGCCCGGCACCTTTGGGACAGCATCGAGCGGGTGGCAGGGAGCTGACCCAGGAGCGTGCATGAGACGGCCCGCCATGGGCAGCATGCCGGGGACGCATAACGGCCTGGCCAGCGCGGGCCGGGGAAGGAATACCGATGGCAGAAGAATCCCCAGTTCCCGGCCGCGTGACACAAGACAGCGGGCAGCAGGCTAACGGGACGGACAGCGGGCAGCAGGCTAACGGGACGGACCAGCCCCCGCAGCTTCCGCAGCATGTGATCAAACGCACCAGGATGGGCGGTCTGTGGTTTGCCAGCGGATCATTCGCGGTGGTGCTGCTGCTCTTGCTGATCTTCATCTTGGAGAACAGCAGGAGCGTGGATGTCGCCTACTTCGGCGCGCACGGGCACGTGCCGCTCGGCGTCGCCCTGCTGCTGGCCGCCGTCCTCGGCATCCTCATGGTGGTGATCCCTGGCACGGCCAGGATCGTCCAGCTACGGCTGACCGCCCGCAGGCACCGCCGCGCGGACGCCGGCCGGCTCGCTGCGAGCCAGCAGCAACCCGGGGATACGCCGGCGCCGGATCCGCGGTAGCCGCCCAGGCTCAGGGTGGCGGGCTGCCGGTGACCTGACGGGTCGCCAGGCTGACATTCACGGTCTTTTGCATCAGCAGGCTGATGAAATTCTGGAGTTCCGACCGCTGCAGGGCTGTGCGTGGCGCGTGCAGGTCCGCGAACTCGGCCCAGACCAGCACGAGGTAGTGGCCCTTGACCTCGGCCGCCTCGAAGCCCGTCCCCTTGGTCAGGTTCTTGGTCGGCCCGCTGGTGGCGGGCAGCTGGGCGATGAACTCGGAGGGGCCGGCCGCCTTGCCGGCCTTCTCGGCGGCGGCGGCGGTGCTGAGGTTCAGCACGCCGATGGTGCCCATCAGCTTGTCGGATGACAGGTAGCTGGCCCGCATGGCCTGGGTGCAGCCGGCCTGGCCGACCGCCGATATCAGCTGGCTGCCAGCCAGCGCCCCCGGGCAGTGGATCTTCGCCTTCTCCACGGTCATGACGTAGGTGGTGCTCCCGTCGCTGAAGCTGGCCGGGAACAGCTCGGCCAGGGACAGCGGTACCGGGTCCAGGGCCCGCGACTCGATGTGCCCCCATGGGCCGAGCGACGGCGAAGGGCTGGGCGACGGAGTCGGCGACGACCGCGCTCCGGTCGTCGGCTGCGGGTCAGCCGCGGGCGCAGGCGACTTGTGGCCCCGGGCCAGCAAGAAGTAGGCCGCCCCGGCCACCACGATCAGGGCCAGCCCGCAGGCCAGCAGGACGCGTATCCGGCTCCCGCGCCGGCGCGGCCGCTTCCGCCTGCGCGATCCGCGCCCGCGGGTACCTGCCCCGCGGCCGGGTGCCTGGGCAGGGCTTGGGCCGGTGCCTGGCCTGGTGGCGACGCGCTGGCTGGATGCGGTGGCTCCGCGATTGAACGGCGCCGGGGTGGCGCGATCGAAAGGCCCGGTGGCGGCGCGCTGATTCGGGTCGGTGGCGGTGCGCTGACCCGGGCCGGTGGTGGCGCGGTCGGCGTCGCTGTCCGGATAACCCAGCTCAGGCCCGGCCAGCCCGGGGCCGGCCAGCTCAGGCGCGGCCAGCCCAGCGTTCAGGTCACCCCAGCTACTGGTGGCTGACGTATCGTCGTCCGCTCCCCAGGTCGGCGTGGACGCGGGGCCGGGGGCCGGGTCGTTCACGGCAGGCGCTGGATATCCCGGCTCGGCCGAGTCCGGACCGGTGTATCCCGGTTCGTGATGGTCCTGGTCCAGGTAGTGCGCGTCCGCATAGCCGGCGTCGGCATACCCCGCGTCTCCGTATCCCGCGTCCGCGTACCAGGCCGCCGGGTGGCCACTCTCGCTGGAGGCGGGCCAGACATCGCTGATCGGGCCGCTGGTGCTCGGGTCGTAACCGTTGCCGCCCTGAGCGGATGCCTGGTTCCAGACGGCGAACTGACCGGGGGGATAGACCAGAGGCGGCTGCCCGGGGGGCGGCGCGAAACCCTGCACCGGGCCCTTGCCCGCGGTGCCGGCGGCCGGCCCGTACCACGGGCCACCCTCGGCCGGCGCGTGGTCGGGAGCCCGGCCGCTGGAGTAGCCGGGCGCGAACACCGCCGGCCGGCTGGCCGTCCCGTCCGCCCGGGCCCCGCTCGCCGCAGGCCGTGTTCCGGGCGGGATGACTCGCCCGGACGGGCTCGGCCGCCGGGCCGGCGCTCGCCCGGCGGCGTTGTCACCCGGGTAACGCATGCGGCGAGCGTATCGCCCCGGCGCAGGCCTTAGCGTGCGTCATGCGGATTCCCCACGGCCGATGGCCCGGCAGCCGCGGAGCCAGGCCGCCTTCTGCCGTTACTTTGACCGTCATCGGCGGGGCCGGTATTCTGCTCAGGCGTCTGTGTGCACTGGTATGCCCGCACGGCCCGCATCGCGGGCCGGTGAGCGGCGGCCGATGCCCCGGATTCCCCCGCAGGGAGGATCGCCCCAAGCGGGGTCCAAAGTTTCAGTACTCACATGTGAAGGCCTACCACCGTGCGCACCTTTAGCCCGAAAGCCGCCGACATCCA